>Ga0302319_10002772_pt1 | contig 37284 bp, 32 predicted proteins | sample Bog_T0_2_FD_203319 | JGI IMG/M metagenome (GOLD analysis project Ga0302319, IMG submission 203319) | Peat permafrost microbial communities from Stordalen Mire near Abisko, Sweden - Bog_T0_2 | ecosystem: Environmental > Terrestrial > Soil > Wetlands > Peat | place: Sweden: Abisko, Stordalen Mire... | reverse complement strand
CCGCCGCAAAGTCGATGAATCCACGCTCCACATCGGCGAGGGTCAGCCGCACCCGGAGACGGCTGCCGACGCGCGCGCCGACGAAGCCCTCGACCAGCCGGCCTTCCACGACCGGATCGAGGATCCGGACCCAGGTCCCCTTGTCGGCAGCCCCGGTGACGATCGCATCGAACACCTGCCCGATCCTTGGGCGGAGCAGGATGGCCGCAGCCGACTTGGCGACGGAGCGCTCGACCTTCTTGGCGGCATCCTCCTGCGCGGTGCAATGGGCGGCGAGTGCCTCAAGCTGCCCTCCGGGGTACGGCTGCGCCCGCCCCGACAGGGCGGCCTTGAGCAGGCGCTGGGTCAGCAGGTCAGGGTACCGCCGGTTTGGGGCCGTCGAGTGCGCGTAGTCCTTCACAGCAAGGCCGAAGTGCCCGGGCGCCCCTACGCCGGGACGGTCGACCACATACTCGCCCGATCCCATCAGCTTGATCACGCTGAGCGAAAGGTCTGGGTACCCGAGCGGATCCGCCTTCCTGGCCGACACGAGAAATCCCTCAAGGGCCCGTGCATCCGGCACAGAGGGCAGGGCGAAGGAGGACTTCGCGGCAAGGGCAACGATCAGGTCCCAGTGCTTGGGAGTGCGGACAATCCTCCTGATGGACGGAAGCCTCCTCCCGCCGAGGAAACGAGCCGTCACCCCATTTGCTGCGATCATCAGTTCCTCTATCAGCTGCGTGGCCAAATTGGCGCGCTCCGGGGCGAGTCCGGTGATCCGGTCCCCGGAAAACACGGGTCGCGCCTGAAGGGTCTCAAGGGAGAGGGCCCCTTGCGAGTGTCGGATCTCCCTCAGGCGCCCCGCCACCGCGGCTTGCAAGCGGAGATTCTGGTCAAGCCCCGCTGCTGCAGCGACTGCCGGCGGAGTCTGGGCGGTGCCCTCTAGCCACGGACCGACGCTCGAGTAGGCAAGCTTCGCCCGGTTCCGCACCAGGGCCTGGTACACATCGGAGCCTGTCTCCCCACCTTCGCCGTCAAAGCTCATCTCGACGACAATCGCAAGGCGGTCGACCCCAGCCCCAAGTGAGGTCAGATCCGTTGAGAGCCTTTCCGGCAACATGGGGAAAACCTTCGCCGCGGTGTACACGGAGGTCGTGTTCTGGCAGGCGTGCTCATCCAAGGGGGATCCTTGAGCGACCGTTCCGTCCACGTCGGCAACGGCCACCCGCAGCCGCGCCGCGCCGCCCGGCAGAACCTCTGCAACCGTGAGCTGGTCGAGGTCCTCCGAGTCGTCGTTGTCAATGGAGCACCATAAGCAATCGCGCAGGTCGCGGACCGGGCCCGGGGCCCCAAGGACAGCCCCGTGTATGGCCCCGAGTTGGGCAAGGGCTGAAGCGGAGAAGTCCGGGGCAAGCCCCCGGGCAATCATCACGCGGCGGGCGATTCGCTGGAGGGTGGACCGTGCCGTGCCGCATTCATCGGAAGACTGCTGCGGCGCGGGGATACCGCCGGGGTAAGCGCTCATTCCCAGACCGTGGCCTTGGGCGTCCGCAGAATCAAGCCGCGCCTTTCCAAGTGACAATGTCCGGGCGCTCGAGCATGGATGATGCGAATGTCCGCTTCCATTTCCCAAGCGGCCCCGTGGAAGGCCGGCCTCCGGAGCGCCCGGGCGCATATCGTGCCGGGTCTGATCCTGCAGGCCCTTGCGCTGGCGCTTGTCTGGTCGTACTACCGCTCATCTGGGACCCATGCAGCGCTGTCCCGTCTGATGGAGTTCAGGCAGAGGACGGGCTTTGGCTTCGCCATCGTCTCCACGGCGCTCTTTGGGGGATTCCTTCCCTTCGCCTACCTTCGCCGCTTTCACGGCGCGGCGGACCATGCACGCTACGACTGGAGCCAAGGGGCCGTCTTGACGGCCTTTTGGGCCTACAAGGGAATCGAGGTCGACCTCTTCTACCGCATCCTGGCCCGCACGGTGGGAACCGGCCATGGCGCCGGTACCATCGTCGTGAAGGCGCTTGTCGACCAGCTGGCGTACTGCCCCCTGCTGGCCGTGCCGGTCATGGTCGCGGTGTACGCATGGATCGACGCGCATTTTGACCCGAGGCCGGTGCTCGCCGACCTGCGCGCCCCCGGATGGTACGGGCGGCGGGCTTTCCCTGTGCTGCTCTCGAATTTCGGCGTATGGGCCCCGGCGGTCGCCATCATCTACGCCCTTCCAACGCCCCTGCAGCTTCCGCTGCAGAACCTTGTGCTCTGCTTCTACACGCTCCTGATTGCCCACCAGACCGGCTCCTGACATGAAGCAAGGAACGACCCGTCTCCGCGTGGTGACCCTGAACGTGGCCCATGGTCGCGGGCTTTCGCTTGTGCAGGGCCTGACCTCGCCGCGGAAAGTCCGCGCGAATCTTAGCCGGATCGCGACCTTTCTCCGGCGCTTCAAGCCCGATTTGGTGGCCATGCAGGAGATCGACCAGCGTTCGAGCTGGTCGGGAAATTTCGACCATCTGGACTACCTGCGGGAGCACGCCGGCTACCCGTTTGCCGCCTTTGGGATCAACAACATCCGCTCGGGCCTGCTCAATCTCAGCTACGGCAACGCGCTCCTGTCCCGCCATCCGATCGTGGCCACGGAAACGGTCGTCTTCGGCCAGCGCAGGGTCGGGGAGAAGGGGTTCCTCTTCGCCGAGGTCGACGTCGGTGGCCGGTGCCTTCCGGTCGTGAATCTCCACTTTCACTCGGGCCGGCGCGTCCAGCGGATGCGCCAGCTCGAGCTTCTCGTCGACTGGCTTGGCAAAAAAATGCGAAGGCACAGCGCCGGGTGGGCTGTGCCCCCGGTCATTTGCGGCGACTTCAACAATCCCGCGACCCGGGACGACGCAACCTCGGCCCTCCTGAGGCATGTGTCGGGGTACGGGGCCTACACGGTCCACCCACAGACGCGGGGCACGTTCCCTTCGCCGCTGCCGCGCCGGACCCTCGACTTTGTCTTCCTGCCGCCGGGTTGCAGGGACGTTCGCACCAAGGTGGTGCGCACGCTCCTCTCGGATCATCTGCCGGTGGTAGTGGATTTCACGCTGCCGCCGGCATCCTGACAGGGCGCCGTCAGTTGGGCAGCAGGCGCTGCACCTCGGCCAGGATCTGCGACAGGGAAGCGGTCTTGTCGAGGTAACACGAAACCTTCTTGCTGAGCGTGTCCCGGACGACCTTCGGGTCGAAGAGAACCCCGGTAAGAAGCATCATGGGAGTGTTGGGCAGCGTCTCCTTCAGGCTCTTGATCATGTCGAGCCCGTCGGAATCCTCGAGCTGCAGGTCGGAGATGATCAGGTTCGGCGGATCGGTTCTCGCCACCTTGTGGGCTTCGATTGCGGACTGGGCGGGCGTCACGCGGTAGCCGTTTTGAGTGAGAAACTCCTCGAGCAGCTCGCGGATGTTCGCCTCGTCGTCAACTATGAGGATGTGCTTCTTGGTCGGGGCGTTCACGGTCGGGAATGTTTTCAATAGTCTATGTCAGGAGGTCTTCGGCGCAATCTGAAGTATCACAATGCCGCCGACCACCTTGTCGCGGTCGCGCAGCGGGAATATCGTCAGTGTGACCGGGGTCTTGCGGCCCATCTTGTCCTCGACGATCGCCGGCAGGTCGCGAAGGTCCCGCCCCTCGGCAAGCGCCTGCGACAGCGGGTCGACCAGGAGGGCCGCACCGCCGGACCTGTCCATGTCAAGGCGCACCACGCTTGAAAGCGGCTGGTTGATCAGATCCGGAGGTTCGCGTCCGACCAGGTGGACCACCGCAGGATTGATGCGGGAAATGTTCATCGACTTGGTAAGCACGAACACCAAGTCGCTTATCGAATTTATGATCAACTGGTTATAGTGCAGCTGGTGCTCCAGCGTCTGGTTCGCCCATCTGCGCTCCAAGTTCTCGGACCGAAGCTTTTCGTTCGCCGAAGCAAGCTCGGCCGTGCGCTCCCGCACCCGATTCTCAAGCTGCTCATTGGCCTCCTGGAGCGCCGCCGCCGCGCGCCTTCTAGCCACGATGTCGGACCAGATCACCCACCCAACCCCCGCGAACAGGACAAAGTCGAGGGCGACTCCGGACCAGACCGTAACGCGCGTCGTCTGCCCCTGGTCGTAGGAGGTGTGGTCGCGCTCGGCCAGCAGCTCCATTTCCTCCGACGTGACCTTCGCGACCAACCTCTGGATCTCGTGCGTCGCCTCCACCCCGGCGTCCGAGGCGAGGAGGCTCCGGACGGTCTGGAGGTCGTTCGACTGCCGGGCCGCCAGCACCGATCGGTCGAAGTCGACCCGCGCGTTGCACAGGCCGATCAGCTGGACGATCTCCTCATGCTGGATGGCCTCGTGGCGGGTGTCATCCCGCGCAACGCCGAGCTGCTCGTCCAAGTCGGCGAAGATCTCCTTGCATTCGGCCTTGGACCGGGCGTCGCCCGCGACTACGTAGGAAAGCACCGCCGCATCCGCGGACCGGATGTCGGAAAGCGCGCCATTCACGTCCAGGATCACCTCGTGGGTATGGTTGACCCAATCGCTGCCGGTCATGTCCCGGTTGATGTTTCGGACGGAATCTATGGCCACGTAGACCACCACGGCAAAGATAAGAAGGAAAAACCCGAGGATGCGCTTTACGGTGTGGTCTTTCATTTTGCGGCGCGGTAATCGGGGTCCTCGGCAGGAGGGTCGGTCTTTACCACCGTGAAGGTCATGCGTTTGACCCCCTCTTCATACGTATAGGTGAACTCCGACGCCGAGGTCCAGTTGGATTTGAACATTTCAGCAACCCTGGATGCGATCTCGCGCACGGTGGGACCGCTTCGCTCGAGGTTTCGGTAGTAGGAGCGGAGATTGTAGTCCAGGAACGAGTCGGATTGGGTGATGTAGCAGACGTCGTGGGCGATCTGCCCCACCATCCTGACGTGGACCAGATGGGTATCGTATCCGCGGCGCCCCAGCACGTAGTCCCCGAGGATCGCATAGTCCTGGCAGTTGCCGCGCTGGGTGCTCAGGAACACTTCGGGGTCCTGCACCTGGTCGAAAAGCACGAATTCAAAGTCCTCGAAATAGTTTGCGAAGTGCCTCGGCGTCATCGGGGAGACCGTCAGGAGCTCATTGACGGTGACGGCGCGCAGGGGGCTGAGGGCAAGCGCGAACACCAGGCTCGCCGCAACGAGCCTCGGCGCTGTAAACCGGTTTCCTGCCGCAGTCATCGGACTGCCAGACTGCGGGAAGACGCGGAAAACTTCAACCACCCCGTTCCCGCTTCACCGGGCCGGGGCCGCCACCCGGTAGGTCGTGCTGAAGGATATCGTCACCTGGCTGGTCAGAAAAACGCGGATGTCGATCGTCCCGCTGGACGGGTTCGCGGGGACGGCCCGGCCGGCAATGCGCCGGCTCTGGCCGTTGCTCCTTGTCACGCGCCCGCTGAAGTCGATTGGCTTTCCAGCCCGCAGGGCCTGCAGCTTGCCTGCAGGGACGTCGATCTGAACCTTGGCGTCATCGTGGTAGAAATACGGTGCGAGATCGACCCCCAGGGTGGCCTTGTAGGTCGAACCCGCGCGGACGAACGGCCCGGGCGTGACCGTGAGGCGCCCGATGTAAATCGAGGCCCTGGCCGGAGCCACGAGGATGACCGAATAGCGGTCGAAATCGTCCGCGGCCCCGGCGGAAAGGTGCGGCACGGCGGCTGCAAGGAGCAGGATCCAAAACGAACGCATCGTTTGAAAGTAGACCCGGGCCATTCCTGCGCAAGGCCAACATTTCGCATTGCGCGGGGAGCCGCCCCCGGGTCATTCGTTATCCCATGGCCAAATCCTCCCAACCCATGTGGGGCGGCCGCTTTGGGGCGGGCCCCGCGGAACTGATGCAGCGCTTCAGCGAGTCTGTTTCCGTGGACCGGCGCCTGGCCCCGTTCGACATAGCCGGAAGCAACGCCCACGCCGCCATGCTCGCCCGTCAGGGACTGCTGACCAAGCGGGAGTTCTCGCGGATTTCGGCCGGCCTCGACCGGATCCTCTCCCAGATTCAAAGGGGTGCGTTCCGGTGGGATCCGGCGCTTGAGGACGTCCACATGAACCTCGAGCGGGCCCTCACGCGCCGCGTGCCCGAGGCTGCCAAGCTTCACACGGCCCGCAGCCGCAACGACCAGGTCGCGACCGACATGAGGCTCTTTCTCAAGCACGCCTGCACCCTTCTGCGCGACAAGGTCCTCTCTCTGGAGCGGGCCGTCCTTGCCGCGGCGGAGGCGGGCGGGGGCGTGCTCATTCCCGGCTACACGCACCTGCAGCGGGCGCAACCCGTCCCTCTCGCCCACCATCTCCTCGCCTGGCTTGAAATGCTGGAACGGGATCGAGAGCGGCTCGGCGTCGTTTTCTCCCACGCGAACTGGTGTCCGCTGGGGGCGGGCGCCCTCGCTGGGACCACCCTGCCGATCGACCGTGAATATGCGGCCAGGTTGCTCGGATTCACGAACGCCGCCGGCCGGCCCCAGGTTGCCCAGAATTCCATGGACGCGGTCGCCGACCGCGATGTGCACATCGAATTCTCCTGCGCCTGCGCCCTCGCGGGGATCCATTTTTCGCGCATCGCCGAGGACCTGATCCTCTGGAGCAGCGCAGAGTTCGGCTATGTGGAACTCCCGGACGCGTTCTGCACGGGCTCGTCCCTCATGCCGCAGAAGAAGAATGCCGACGCATGCGAGCTTGTGCGCGGAAAATCTGCGCGGCTGCAGGGCGGCCTCCATACGCTCCTCGCCCTCACGAAGGGGCTTCCGCTCACCTACAACCGGGACCTGCAGGAGGACAAGCTTCCGGTTTTCGACGCCCTCGACCAGACGGCGCTCTGCGCGGAGGTGCTGTCGGGAGTGATCGCGGGCATGATCCCGAACCGGGGGCGCTGCGCAGCGGCGGCCGGGGATCCGCTCCTTCTCGCCACGGACGTCGCCGACTACCTCGTGCTGCGGGGCGTGGCCTTCCGCGAGGCCCACCACGCCGTCGGCAGGCTGGTCGCGCTCGCCCAAAGGCAGGCGGTCCCGCTGAACACGCTTTCGTTTGAGCAGGTCCGGAAGGTCCATGCGGGGTTCGGGCCCGACTGGGCCGATGTCTTTGACCTGGACCGGGCCCTTGCCAAGCGCAAGGGCACCGGCATGCCCGGAACCGCCCAGGTGTCGCGGCAGGTCCGGCGGTGGAAGAGGCTCCTGGTTAGCTGATGTCCAAGATACGCATCCTGCCCGACCGGGTCGCGAACCAGATTGCCGCGGGGGAGGTCATCGAGCGCCCGGCGGCCGTGGTGAAGGAGCTGGTCGAAAATGCGCTCGACGCAGGTGCCACGAGAATCGACGTCGACTTCCGCGATGGCGGCCGGACGCTGATCAGGGTGGAGGATGATGGCTGCGGCATGGATCGGGACGACGCCCAGCTTTCCCTAGAGCGGCACGCGACGAGCAAGATCGCGGGCGCTGCCGACCTGGACCGTCTCGCGACCTTCGGCTTTCGCGGCGAGGCCCTGCCGTCGATAGCCAGCATCTCTCGCTTCACGCTCCAGACAAGGACCGCCGGGAACGACGCCGGCACCGAGGTTGTCGTGAACGCCGGCCGCATCCTGAGGGTCGGCGCCTGCGGAAGACCCGTCGGCACCCGGATCGAGGTCGAGAACCTTTTTCACCCGGTTCCCGCCCGGAGAAAGTTCCTGAAGACCGACCGGACTGAGGCTGCGCACATCGTCCAGTGCGTCCGGCTTTACGCCCTGGCGAGTCCGCATGTGGCCTTCGCGCTGACCGAGGACGGGCGCACCATCTTCAGATCCCCCAGATGCCCCGCCCTCGCGGAACGGGCGGCCGAGATATTCGGCCGCCGGCTCGGCGGGGACCTTCTGCCCGTCGATGCCGAGGAACCGGGCCTCAGGCTGCGCGGCCTGGTCTCCGGCCCGGGCGGAGGCAGCCCGACGCGCCACGAGATCCTCACCTTTGTCAATTCGCGTCCCGTGGACAGCCGGGCCCTGAACTTTGCGCTGATCGAGGCGTGCCGGGATGTCCTGGCCCTCAACCGCCATCCCCAGGCCTTTCTCTTCCTCGATTGCGACCCGGCCGCGGTGGACGTGAACGTGCACCCGGCCAAGAGGGAGGTCCGTTTTCGCAGTGAATCCGCCGTGCGGGCCTTTGTGACCACAGGAATCAGGCGCGCCCTTCAGGGCACGGAGGCGGTGGCGGCCCCGGACGCCCCTCCAGCTCCGGGCATGCTGAGGGAGCCAGCACCGCTCGATGTCCGATTTGGCCGTGCGGGCATCACGATCGACTCCCCCGTTGCGGGCGCCCTGAGCCCCTCGGGCGTGCTCGGGGCAGGCAACGCCGAAGGGCGTGTCGAAGGGCTTGGCTGGCGCTACCTTGGGCTTCTCCGCGGGGGACATGCGCTCTTTGAAACCGGTGCGGGACTGGTCGTCCTGGACCGGAGGGCCGCCCACGAACGCGTCTGGTACGAGAGGCTTGAGGCCCAGTTCCTTGCGGGCAAAGTGCAGTCGCAAAGACTGCTCCTGCCGTTCGCCCTCGACCTCGACCCGATCGGCGCAGCCCTGCTCGCCGAGCGCCGGGAATTTCTCAATGCCCACGGCTTCGAGATTTCCGAGTTCGGGCGCAATTTCTTCCGAGTCGAAGCCGTCCCGGCCTGGATGGAGCCCGAGGATGCGGAACCGTTCCTGCGCGAGGTGCTTTCGGCGATCAGGGAGGGAAGTTTTCCCGCCAAGGACCGCGTGCTTGCGCGCTCCAACCTGGCCCGGCTGGCCGCGGCAAAGGCCGTGCGGCTGGCCGGCTCACCGGGAGAGCTCGAGATGACCGCGCTCGCCACGGGCCTCTTCCAAACACGGGCACCCCACATAAGCCCCGGGGGCCGTCCGACCTTCATTGAGATCGGCGACGCCGAACTGGCGCGTCGTTTCCAAAAGTAGTTTCTTTCCCTTGGCACGGATTCTGGTTAAAAAGAATCGCCACCCATGCCCACCACCTCCGCCTCCTCGCACGAGCATCCTTCACCGGAGCAGTTCCGGGACCTGATCGTGCACCATCTCATCTCGACGCTTGGCCGGCACGCCGGCTCGGCCCAGCCGCGCGATTGGTGGGTGGCGACCGCCCTCGCGGTCCGCGATTACATCCATGAGCGGCTCATCGCCACCCAGGCCGTCCACAACGAGCACAACGTGCGGCGGGTGTATTACTTTTCGCTCGAGTACCTCATGGGCCGCCTTTTTGAGAGCAACCTCCTGTCTACCGGACTCCGCCAGACGGCGGGGGAGGCGCTGAAGCTGCTTGGTGTGGATTTCGACCAGGTCTACGAGTCGGAGGTCGACATGGGCCTCGGAAACGGCGGCCTCGGCCGCCTGGCTGCGTGCTTTCTGGACTCGCTCGCGACCCTCGACTACCCGGCTTTGGGCTACGGGATCCACTACGAATTCGGGATGTTCAAGCAGGCTTTCCTCGCGGGCCAGCAAATCGAGCATCCGGACCGCTGGATGCTGTTCGGGGACCCGTGGGAAGTCGTCCGCCCGGAATTCACGCAGGAGGTGAAGCTGTATGGCAGGGTCGAGCACCGCTTCGACGACCTCGGCCGGTCTACCTGGGCCTGGGTGGACACCAAGACTGTGCTCGGGGTCCCGTATGACATCCCCATCGCAGGCTACGGGACAAAGACCGTGAACCTGCTTCGCCTTTGGGCGTCGCGGGCCACCGAGGACTTTGACCTCGCCGCATTCAACTCGGGCGGATACGTCGACGCCGTGCGCGACAAGGCCGTCGGGGAGACCATCTCCAAGGTCCTGTACCCAAATGACAAGACCGAGAACGGAAAGGAGCTGCGCCTTGTCCAGCAGTACTTCTTCGTCAGCTGCTCGCTGCGCGACATCATCCGGAGGCACTTCCGTTTCCCGGGCAACACATGGAAGACCTTCCCGGAAAACGTGGCCGTGCAGCTCAACGACACCCACCCGGCGGTCGCGATCGCCGAGCTCATGAGGATCCTGGTCGACGAAAAGGAGATTGGCTGGGACGCGGCGTGGGATGTGGTCTCCCGGACCTTCGCGTACACCAACCACACCCTCCTGCCCGAGGCGCTTGAGAAATGGGGAGTCGGCCTCTTTGAGCACCTGCTCCCCCGCCATCTCCAGATCATCTACGAGATCAACCACCGCCTCATGATCGCCTGCGAGCAGAAGTGGCCCGGGGACGTCGAGAAGAAGAGGGTCTGCTCGCTGATCGAGGAGAACGGCCAGCGCCAGGTGCGGATGGCGAACCTGGCCGTCGTCGGCTCCCACTGCGTGAACGGCGTGGCCGAGCTCCACTCGAGGCTGCTCCGCGAGCAACTCTTCCCGGAGCTGGCCGAGCTCTTTCCCGGAAGGTTCCAGAACAAGACCAACGGCATCACCCCGCGGCGCTGGCTCCTCCAGTGCAACCCGCTGCTCGCTGCGTTCATCACCAAGGCACTGGGCAGCGAAGCCTGGGCTCGCGACCTGAGCCTCCTTCGGGGCCTCGAGAGGTTTGCCGACGACCGGGCCTTCCAGAAGGGATTCATGGCCGTGAAGGCGGCCAACAAGAAGTACCTCGCGCGCTTCATCCGCGCCGAGTGCGGTCTCGCGGTGTCGCCAGCGGCGCTCTTCGACGTCCAGATCAAGCGGCTCCACGAGTACAAGCGCCAGCACCTGAACCTTCTCCATATCCTCGCCCTGTACCGCCGCCTGCTGCAGGACCCGTCGGCAGACATCGCACCGCGGGTCTTCATCTTCGCCGCAAAGGCGGCGCCCGGCTACGACGTCGCAAAGAACATTATCCGCGCGATCAACGTCATCGGCGAACGGATCAACGCCGACCAGAGGATCGGGGGGAAGCTCAAGGTCGCGTTCCTGCCCAACTACCGCGTCTCTCTTGCCGAGAAGATCATTCCGGCAGCCGACCTCTCGGAGCAGATCTCGACCGCCGGCAAGGAGGCATCGGGCACCGGTAACATGAAGCTCGCGCTCAACGGCGCGCTGACCATCGGCACCCTGGACGGCGCCAACATCGAGATCCTGGAGGAGGTTGGGAAGGAGAATATCTTCATCTTCGGGCTCACCGTGGAGGAGATCCACGAGCTGCGAAAGCAGGGCTACAACCCGTGGGACTGGTACCATCGCGACGGGGAGCTGAAGACCATCCTCGACTGGCTCGGCAGCGATTCCTGGATTCCCGGCGAGCGGAGGCCCTTCGGCATGATCGTCGACACGCTCCTGAACGGCGGGGATCCCTTCCTGGTCCTGGCCGACTTCCGCGCCTACTGCGATTGCCAGGCGAAGGTCGACGCCGCATTCCGAGACAGCGCGGGTTGGGCCCGGAAGGCCGTACTCAACACCGCGAGGATTGGCAAGTTCTCAAGCGACAGGACCATCCGGGAGTACGCGAGGGACATCTGGAAGCTCGATCCCGTGGCGGTCCCTTGACGGCACGGCGATGACGCACCCCGAACGGCTCGCCCGGTACCTCGGTCGGACCCCCGACGTCTCCCGCGCGCTGTTCGTCGCGCCCAATGCCACGGTGGTCGGCGACGTCGTCCTCGGGCCGCTCAGCAGCGTGTTCTTCGGCGCCGTGCTTCGGGGTGACATCCAGGAAATCCGGGTTGGGGAGGGGACCAACATCCAGGACAATGCCATCGTCCACCTCGCCGACGACTTCGCGGCCCTGATCGGCGCCTGGTGCACGATCGGCCATGCGGCGATCATCCATGCGTGCACGATCGGGGACGAATGCCTCGTCGGCATGGGGGCGACGATCCTCGATGGCGCCACCATCGGGGCAGAAAGCATTGTCGGTGCGAACTCACTTGTCCCGCAGCGCTTTGTGTGCCCTCCCGGTTCGATGGTCTACGGCTCCCCCGCAAGGGTCGTCCGTCCGCTTACAGACAAGGAGAGGGCCGGCATCCGCCCCTGGGCGGAAAAATACGTGCACGTCGCCCGGGCCTTTGCAACCCGTTAGCGGCCGGCCTCACTCTTGCCGCTCCAGACCGCCATCATGTCGGGCGAGCCCTGGGCCCGGATCCCGTTGTCGCCGAGGATATCCTCGGTGGATGCGAGCGTCGGCACCCGCTCGAACACGAGCTTGGTCACATCCCTGCCCATAAAATCGATCGTCACGAATCTCTCCCTGCAATCGCGCAGGACCTCGACCATGTGCCGCAGATTCCTGATCGGGACCCCGTTGACCGACTTGACCACGTTCGCGGTGTGGTTGGCGTAGCCTTCGACAAGCTTGTGGGGGAAGAACGGCGAGGAAATGACCACCAATTCCTCCCCGGGGAAGGCCGGCTCATCGCCCCGCCGGGTCACGAGCGGAACGCCCTGGCCCGCCAGGCCGTAGACCAGTTGACCATTGCCTTCGACCGGATCCACGAACTGCTTTGTCGCCGTCGAGAAGACCGTCGGGCCGTAGATGAAGTAGGAGGGATAGGCGCCCATCAAGTCCGGGATCAGGAGCTTGCGATGGTCCACCGTGGGCACGAAGAGCTTCATCTCAACGCCCTTCCTGATCAGGGTGAGGGGAACCTCTCCCCCGGTCGCGAGCTTTTGCACATCGTAGAGGAAGGAAAGCCGGAGGTCCTTGCGGATTTCGATCATTCCCTGGTCATCGATCGGCGTGGGGCCGATGCGGGTGACGACGTCCCAGGCCTTGAGCGGATAGCCCGGATCCGAATGGTAGGGCTTGCTTACCACGACCCCATGGTCTGCCTTGGGAATCCCGAGGTAGGCGCGAAGGGCCGGGTTTTCCAGGGTCTGCCATTCATCGAGCAGCGCCGGCTTGCCGTCGACCCGCTTCTCAGCCATGGCGTCCAGGAACAGGTCGATCTCCTCGTTCGGGATGATGTAACCGATGTTTTCCGCACCCCCGCCCAGGCGGCTGAAGGCAAGCCCGATCATCTTGTCCCCGACCACGGCGGGGCCGCCGCTGTTGCCGGGGTTGATGGCCGCGTCGATTTGGATGCGCAGGCCGGCGGTGGAGGGCTGAAGCCTGACAAACTCGATCCGGGAGACGATTCCCTTGGTGATGGAAAGGCTCATTCCTCCCGTGGGGAACCCGTACACAAGGACCGGGTCCTTGATCTGCGGAAGCGCAGGGGCCCGCTGCAGGGCTGGCCTCGTGTCGAAGAAGGACTCGTCGTCGAGCTTGAGCACCGCAAGGTCGATCCCAGGGGCGATGTACTGGACGGTGGCCGAGATCTTGTCGCCCGCCTGGTCCGCCTGCACTTGGATGTCGCTCGCGTACTGCACGACATGGGCATTGGTCAGGATCCGCTTGCCCTCGATCACGACACCGGAGCCCGTGACCTCCTGGGGCGAGGCCTTCGCCCACGGACGGTATGGGTCGGGATAGCGCATCGTGGAAAAGACCTTCACCACGAGATTCTCGACATCGCCGGGCTGGGCCCCCGGGCCCGATGGCGCAGGGGCCGGGTCCCCGGCTGCGCGGACGCAGGTGGCCAGCGCCACCAATGCGGCCACACCCAGGTTCCTGGCAGCCCTGCCCCCGATTCGACTGGAAAGGTCCATGGTCCAAAATCTGCAACCCACCGGGAGCACCCGCGAGCACGAACTGGTTTGCGGGCGAAGGTAGAGTTACGTAGCCGGCCTCCCCTGCAGCCGACATCGGAATTGCCAATGCCGCCGTCCGTGCCGATCCTCCGGACATGATTATCGGAGTCCCAAAGGAGATAAAAATCGGAGAAACCCGGGTGTCCATGACCCCAAGCCTCTGCCGCCGGTGTGTTTCGCTCGGCGCCAGGGTGATCGTTCAAAAGTCCGCCGGTGTGAGGGCAGGTTTCGGCGACGCCGAGTACCGGGCCGCGGGGGCCATCCTGGCCGTCTCGGCCGCCAAGGTCTGGGCGTCGGCCGACCTTGTGCTCAAGGTGAAGGAGCCCCTTGCCGCGGAGTACCGCCTTTTGCGGCCCGGGCAGGCCCTGTTCACCTACCTGCACCTGGCAGCAGGTCCCGAGTTGGCCAAGGTGCTGCTCAAGAAACGGATCCTGGGAATCGCCTACGAGACGGTGGAGGGCGGCGACGGCTCATTTCCCCTGCTCAAGCCGATGTCGCAGATCGCCGGGCGCCTTGCGATCCAGGTGGGCGCCTACTTCCTCCAGTCGCAGCACGGCGGCTCGGGCGTCCTCCTCGGCGGGATACCCGGCACGCTGCCGGGGCACGTCGTCGTCGTGGGGGCCGGGAACTCGGGGGCGAATGCCGTCCAGATGGCTGCAGGCATGGGCGCCCGGGTTACGGTCCTCGACCTCGACACCGGCAAACTCGAGGTCCTGGACGCCGAGTACCAGGGCCGCGTGGTGACCCTAATCTCCAACACTGCTAACCTGGAGCACGCCGTGGCCGACGCAGACCTGCTGGTCGGCGCCGTGCTGATCCCCGCCGCCAAGGCGCCCGTCGTGGTCACCCGCCGGATGGTCTCCCGCATGCGTCCGGGCAGCGTAATCGTGGACATCGCCATCGACCAGGGAGGATGCATCCAGAGCATCCGGCCGACTTCCCACCAGGAGCCGGTATACACCCAGTACGGAGTGGTCCACTACGCCGTGCCGAACATGCCCGCCCTCGTGGGGCGCACGTCCACCCTGGGCCTCACCCAGGCGACAGAGCCGTTCGTCGCGTTGATCGCCCACCGCGGGGTGGAGCGGGCCCTCAAGGACCATCCCGGACTCGCCAAGGGCGTGAACACCAGGGACGGGAGGCTCACCTGTGACGCGGTCGCACAGGCGCTGAGGTAGGCCGTCCTTCAGGCCAGCTTCTTCACCAGGACCTTCGCGTTTCGCCCGCTCTCCTCATACACCTTGAGGCGGGACTCCGGCAGAAGGTCCTTGTCGGCCTCAGTGAAACCGCAGACATTGGTGAAGAACCCGAAGTTCTGGGTCGACAGGGCAATCACGGTTCCAGCGCCGCGCTCCTTGGCCCGCATGCAGGCGAATTCGACCATCTTGTGGCCGACCCCGCCGTTCTGGTAGAAGGGCATCACGTAGAGCGAGCCGATTTCAGCGAGCCCGGGCTTTTCCGGATAAAAATACAGGGTCACGCAGGCGATGATGTTCTCATCGACCTCAAACACGTAGAACTGGTCGATGTTCTTCTCGATTGCCTGCTGGGTCCGGTGCACGAGCTCCTCGCGCCTGACCGCATTCCGGGTGAGGTTGTTGATAAAGCGGACGTCGCCCTTGGTCGCCTTCCTGATCTGCTGGTAGTCGTTGCCGTACACGAGCGAGCCCACGCCCTCGTTGGAAAAGATCTCGTTCAGCAGGCCGTCGACGACCCTTCCGTCGAGGATGTGCACGCGGGGGGTCCCGGCCTCGATGGCCTTGATTGCGTGCGCCGCCTTGCTGTAGCTCGCCTCGGCAAAGTCTCCCGGCTTCTCCTGGAGGAGCACCTTCAGGGCATCCACCGAAATATCCCGGCGGACGGTCCCGGCGATCTCCAGGCCGGGCTGCGGAGTCAGGTAGATGATCTTGGTTGCGTGGAGCGCCTCGGCGATCTCCGCCGCGAGGAGGTCGGAATTGACCCGCAGGGACCTGCCGTCCGGGCCGAACGCGAGCGGGGACACGAGCGGGACCACCTGCTTGTCGATGAGGCCCAGGATGAGGTCCTTGTCGATACGCTCGACCTTGCCGGTAAGCTGTTGGTCGACCCCCTTGATGATGCCGACAGGCAGCGCCCGGATGGCATTCGTGATCGCCGCCTTCAGGGAATTCTGGGTCAGCCCCTCCATGACCAGGTGGGAGACCCTTGAGGAGGCCCGGATCGCGAGGTCAAGTGTCCCCGGGTCGGTGATTCCCGTCCCGTCCGCATTGCTGATCGGGATCCCGCGAAGCGCGGACAACTCCTGGAGCTGGTGCCCGACGCCGTGAACGATGACCACCCTGATTCCCAGGCTCCGCAGCACGGCTATGTCGACCAGCAGGCTGCTGAAATTCTCGTCCGCCACGATCGACCCGTCGATTGCGATGACGAAGATCTGCCCCTGAAAACGCGGCACGTATTTCAGGATGCCCCGGAGATCCGTGGGCTTCAGGGAGTGGTCGTTGTCCGACATGGGAATCCGAACGCTAGGGGCTAGGAGCAACCCTCAGCAAGAGAGAATAGGGGTCCACCTGGTCCGTTGTAGGTCAGCGAGCTTGCTCGCGCTCAGGGAGGCGCGAGCAAGCTCGCCGCCTACGAAAGCAAGGCCAACGCGGCTCACCGGGACGGTTCGCCCTACCTTACCAACAGTGTCCACACCTTCGAACTCCGCTCGCCCACCAGGGTCGCCCGGTAGCGGCCGGGCGGGATGGCTCCTGCGGGGACGGTGAGAAGGATCGCGTTTTCCCGGGTACGCGTAAGCAGCTCTCCCGGCAGCCGCACAAGGTCCGGCACGATGAAGAGTTCACCCCCCTTTAGGAAAATTTCAGCCCCCCCGAGCTCCCGACGGTTGTCGGGCAGGACGCACGCAAACTCCACCGTGTAGGCCAGGTATCGGTTTGCCCCGGAGGACGCCGCTATCCTCCCAATCTCAACGGGCAACGGGGCATGCGCCGGCAAGGCGGCGAGGAGGGGAGGGGGAAGACCGCCGGGGACGATGCCCAGCCCGTCAGGCGCCTCGCCGAAGCGGGGATCGGCAGGCCGTTCCGTCTTCGCCGGGACCCGCTGGAAACCAGCCTTGGCCAGGGCGGCCCGCTCCAGGGCCTGCGCGTAGGGCTGGAACTCCGGCCCCGGTTTCCGGTAGCGCAGCGTGACAATCGTGTAGCCGGCGATGTAGAGGAGGATCGCCAGCGCGATCCACCTCATGGGCCATGGCTTGCGGTGCGGCGGCATGGCATTCCTCTATGCTGGCGGGAAAGAAATAATCAAAGTATTTGCTCCTGTCCCGGCGCATAGCTTCCTTTGACGAAGCACATGATTTTCTGGTCCCGCACTTTCATCCCCACGCTCAAGGAGAGCCCTGCCGACGCCGAGATCGCATCGCATCGGCTCCTGGTGAGGGCCGGGCTGGTCCGGAAACTCGGGGGGGGCCTGTACACCTTTCTCCCGCTCGGCCTGAGGGTGATGCAGAAGATCGCGCAGGTCTGCCGCGAGGAGATCGAGGCCGCGGGCGGGATCGAGCTGTTGATGCCTTTCGTGCACCCCGCGGAGTTCTGGAGGGAGGGGCCAAGGTGGGACGCCGCCCGCGAAATCATGTTCCGAGCCGACAGCGCGGGAGCCGGCCGGAAGCCGTCGCCAGAGCCCGAGCTCGTGCTGGGTCCGACCCACGAGGAGGTCATCACGCCGCTCGTCAAGAACGAGCTCTCGAGCCACCGGGACTTTCCCAAGACGTTTTTCCAGATCGCCACAAAGTTCCGCAACGAGATCCGGCCCCGCTTTGGGCTGATGCGCGCCAAGGAATTCGTCATGATGGACGCCTATTCCTTTGACGTGGACGACCCGGCCGCCACGGCAAGCTACCATGCGATGAAGGCCGCGTACGAAAGATTTTTTCGGCGGATCGGCGCCCAGGCGATTTCTGTCGAGGCCGACACCGGCGTGATGGGCGGGAGCTTTTCCCACGAGTTCATGGTGCCCGCCGAGATCGGGGACGACGACGTGATCTACAACGAGGCGGACGGGTATGCCGCAAACCGCGAGAAGGCGACGAGCGCCCTGGTTCCGCCCGGGCTCCAGGACGTGGCGCCCGCGGGGCCGGTCGAGGAATTCCCGACCCCCGGGGCCACCACCATCGCCGCACTCGCGGCCGCGCCGTACCAGGTCCCCGCAGATTCGCAGTTCAAGACCCTGGTCTACATCGGCGACGGCAGGCCCTTTCTGGTCGTCCTCCGGGGCTGCGACGAGCTTGAGGAAGCGAAGCTCGGCGCACTCGGCTTCGCGGTCCGCCGTCCGGCCACGCCCGAGGAGATCGAGCCGCTGATGGGTGCAAGGCCCGGGAGCCTGGGCACGGTGCGCGGGACAATCCGCAATCCCGGGGCCCTGGCCGGGATCTTCGCGGACCACGCGATCCGGCTGGTCGGCAACGGCGTCACCGGAGCCAACCGGGACGGGGTCCACCTGCGGAACGTGAACGTCGCGCGCGACCTTGAGTTGACCAGGTTCGGGGATTTTCGGCGCGTGCGCCCCGGCGAGCCCAGTCCGGTTTCCGGGGGACCCCTTCTGGTTCGGCGGGGCATCGAGGTTGGCCACATCTTCAAGCTCGGCACCAAGTACTCCGAGAAGTTCGGCGCGACCTACACCGACGACCAGAAGCAGAACCGGCTGGTCGTCATGGGGTGCTACGGCATCGGAATCAGCCGGACCCTCCAGGCGGTGATCGAGCAAAGTCACGATGAGAACGGCATCATCTGGCCCTGGGCCGTGGCGCCGTTCCAGGTCCTCGTATGCGTCCTGGATCCGTCCCTCCCCGAGGCCGCGGCGGTGGCCAACCGCCTCGCGGCGGCCGCCGAGAAGGCGGGCGCCGACGTCCTTATCGACGACAGGGCGGAGCGGCCCGGGGTAAAGTTCAAGGATGCCGACCTGATCGGGATTCCCCTCCGGATCACGATCGGCGGACGGGGCCTGAAGGAGGGAATTGTCGAGTTGAAGTGGCGCGACAAGGCCGAGGTTGAAAAAGTCCCCTTGGCCGGGGCTGAGGATCGGATCGCGGCCTTGGTCCGGGAACGAAGCCCCGTGATCAAGGGCGGTTGAACCCCCAATCGAGTGGCCGAGACCAAGACACACATCTCCCCATCGCAGCGGACGTCGACGGTCCTCCAGCTGGAGGCGGTCTGGCGGGTTGTCGTCCTGAACGACCCGGTGAACCTCATGTCCTACGTCGTCCTGGTGTTCAAGAAGGTCTTCGGCTTCGACGAGGCCACCGCCCGGCGCCACATGATGGAGGTCCATGAGGGTGGGCGCTCCGTCGTTTGGGTCGGCCCGCGCGAAAAGGCGGAGGCCTACCTCTTCACCCTTCAACAATGGCACCTCACGGTCATACTCGAATCCGATGAAGCGCATTGAGGTGAAGCTGAGCCTCCTGGTCGTCGCTCCGCTCCTGGATGTCATCAAGGGGCTTGCCGACGACATCAATGGCGAGCCCGCCACGGCGAGGCCGCCCCAGGATCTCGATGGCGAGTTCCAGGAGGCGTGGAGCCGCGACCTGTTGGGCGGCCAGCAGAGCGACCTTGCGGTCCTCCTCGCCCTGTTTGGGGAGGACTTCTTCCTGGACGGGATTGTCTCCTTTGACCAGACGAACGCGGAGGCGATCGCCCGCGCCTGCTCGGCCGTCCGCCTGCTCCTGCGCGACCGCTACCTCAAGCCGCTGGCGGACGAGGCCCTGGAGGCGGGCGAGGTCGAGCTCACGAACCTGGATCCCGCCGTGCAAAAGGCCTTCATGTGCTACCTGTTCCTGGCGACGATCCAGGAGCTGATCATCCAGCATTTGGACGAGAGCATCATCGGCTCGTCTCCTCCCGAAGCCGGCGACTCCGCCCCCGACCTCGGGATTTGATTTCGGCCGGGATGGCTTGGGGATCCCATGTAGGTCAGCGCGCTTGCGCGCGCTCGTCTGCGAAGTCCGGATTGAGTCGGCCCCTCTGAAGCTTGAGTGCCAAGGCGCCCTGCCCGATGGGAAATGGCCCTTTTGTGCGGCTGCTCCGCTCCGAAGACATGAATCAAGCTGGATGACTCCCAATATGACATCTGCCCAATGGGTTCCTCTGCGGACGGGCATCGCTTCGCAGCCTAATTCCCTATCTTTCAGCCCGCCGCGGCAGGGCAGGCACAACAGCTTCTGAGGGGCCGACTCAATCCGGACTTCGCAAGCCCCCCCGCAGCAAGAGTCTCCATGTATTTCTCTTCACCGAGAATCGAGGAGCTTGCGGGTGCTTCGCGATCCGGAGGACGGCCCTAAAGTTCGGAGGGATACGGCTGCACTGGGCGCGGTGGGGGCGAAATGGGGTGGGACTGCTCGCAATGAGAGGCGGTTGTTCGCCCCGGGCCCGGCGGACCTTGGGCATCGCGACCGGACGACAGGAGCGGGTTCCGCTAATTTTTGGCTGTGTCGGCGGGAGTTTCCCGGGACAACGGGAGGGCAACGTCATTTCATGGAGCGGTCGGCCGCAGATTGGCGTGGCCCCGACGGGCCCGTGCCTTGGGGCGAACTCACGCCCCGAATGCGAGCTGGCCCGCCCCATTTCGCGCCGCATTTAGCGAGTGGCCAAGAAAGGCGCGAGCAAGCTCGCTGACCTACATCGAGCGGGGTGGTTTAATCGATTGACTGCTACCACGTGGGCACCATGGTTCCCCCGACACCCTGCAGTGTTCGAGGTGCTTTCAATACACGCTCTTTGCCTTTGAATCCTTACGGGAGCCAAAACCATCGCGGGAGCTGCTAGGCCGTAAACCGGAAAGCAAACATCGCGGAGGAGGCGCCCACCTTGACTTAAAAAGGTCCTGAGCCTTTGAGCGCACGGCACAAAGCGGGGTGTCACTTTTTCTCCACATGAGCCCCACTGAAATCAACACGCTGCATGTCCTGCATGTGGCCTCCGCCTTCTTCCTTGTAGGCTGGACATTCTACGCCTTTGCCGGTCCCCCGGAAACCCGAAAGAAGGTACTAGCCTTGAGCGGCATCCTGAGCCTCCTGGTGCTGCTGACGGGCATCCGGGAGTGGCAGGGAATCTATGGTTTTCATGGCGGCTGGCCTGTCGTCAAGATTGTCTGCTGGCTTGGGCTCTCTGCCATTACTGGGATTGCCTACCGGAAGCGAAACCGCGTCCCGCTCCTTGCCTGGATCACCGTGGCCCTGGTGACCCTGGCTGTCGTGATGGCGTACACAAAGCCGTTCTGAACATCAGTGGCCCGCCACCGCCGGGCCTGCTGCGGGAAGGCGGGATTTGACACACATGGAGACGATCTGCGGCCTTTGGATCGATGACGCCGGAAGCAACCACGCGTCTATCGCCACACCGGATGGCGGCCGCGTCGAGCAGATCCTGCCCTTCAAGCCGTTTGCTTGGTCGCAGCAGGTGCCGCCCGCGGCTTCTTTCCCCGGCATTCACATCGAGGCGCTGAAGGGGGACGGCGTGTTCCGCTGGCTCGCCCATGCCGACACCCTCGCGGCCTTCGAGACTTTCCTGGCGCAGGCGAGGGAGAACGGCCCGGTCGACGACCTGCGCCCGCTGGAGAGCCAGTACCTCATGCAAAACAGGGCGAGGCTATTCCAGGACCTGGGCTTCGCCCAGCTGCGCCGGTGCCAGCTCGACATCGAGACGGCATCCTCCACCGGCAGCTTCAGCAATCCTGCGAGGGCCGGAGACCGCGTGCTTGCGATCGGCCTGAGGTTCGGGGCCCGCCAACGGCTCCTTGTGCTGGAGGAGGGGGGCCACGAGGCGGAAAAGAAGCTGCTCGAGGACCTGAACCGTGTGCTTGCCGAGGAGGACCCGGACGTGATCGAGGGGCACAACCTCTTCAAGTTCGACCTCGACTACCTGCGGCAGCGATGCCGGCGCCACCAGGTGCCCTGCGCCTGGGGAAGGTTTGGCCAGGAGGCGTCCTTTCGAAACAGTCGACTCAAGGCCGCCGAGAGGTGGATCGACTTTCCGAGATGCGACCTGCCGGGCAGGACGGTCGTGGACACATACCTTTTGGTGCAGCTCTATGACATCACGACCCGGGACATGGCGTCGTACGGCCTCAAGGAGGCTGCGGTCTACTTTGGAGTGACGGCCGAGGACAGCGGGGACCGCACCTACATTGACGGCCCGGAAATCCAGGGCGCCTTCAACAAGGATCGGGCCCGGTTTCTCGCCTACCTAGGCGACGACCTGCGCGAGACCCAGGGCATAGCCGACCTGCTGCTGCCCACGTATTTTGAGCAGTCCCGCACATTTCCCATTCTCCTCCAGGAGGCGACGCTGCGCGGCACCACGAGCAAGATCGACCTTCTCTTTCTTGAGGAATACTACCACGCGAGGCAAAGCTGCCCCATGCCGCCGCAGGTCGAGCCGTTCGCCGGGGGCTTTACCCGCGGGTTTCGGGACGGCGTCTTCCGGCACGTGCTGCACTTCGACGTGGCGTCGCTCTACCCGAGCCTCCTGCTATCGATCGGCCGGAACCCGCGGAACGACACGCTCGGGGTATTCATCCCCCTGCTTCGATCCCTCCGGGAATACCGGCTCAGGTACAAGCAGCTGGCGCGCACCGCCGACACCGCCGAGATGCGCGCCGAGTACCAGGCGCGCCAGGCGAGCTTCAAGATCCTCATCAATTCCTTCTATGGGTACCTTGGGTTCTCGGGCGCGCGCTTCGGCGACGGGGAGCTTGCGGCCGAGGTCACCCGGAGGGGGAGGGAACTCCTGCAGGCCCTGATCGAGGAATTTGAGCGCCTGGGATGCACGATCCTCGAGGCCGACACGGATGGGATCTACCTGTCCTCCGAGGCGGACTTCGCGGACCCGGAGAAACTGCTGGCCAAGGTTGCACCGACCCTCCCTGGGGGAATCGAGCTGGAGTTCGACGGGCGCTACCAGGCCATGTTCTGCTACAAGGCCAAGAACTACGCCCTGTACGACGGGAAGAAAATCACGCTGCGCGGCAGCGCCCTCCGGTCGCGCGGGATCGAGCCGTTCCTGAAGGAGCTGAGCGATCGCCTCATCCGCTTCCTGCTTGGGGCCTCGGCGGATTCGCCGTTGAAGCTGCTCGAGGAGTACAGGAGGCGGATAGCGGACAGGACCATCCCTGTAGGCGAACTCGCAAAGTCCGAGACGCTCGGCCAGAACCCGGATGCCTACGAGCGCTTTGTCGCGGAGGGGGGGAAACCCCGGCGCGCCGCGGCCGAAGCCGCCCTCCAGCTCAAGCCGCGTCCCCGGATGGGGGAACGCGTGAGCTACTACGTAACGCACAAGGCCAAGGGCATGACCAGCGACTGGCAGCGTGCAAGGCCGGTCTCGCTCTTCGACCCCTCCACCGCCCCGTACGACCCAGCCTACTACCTCGACAAGCTTGACGACTGGCTGGAGCGCTATGCGGGCTTCCTCGGCGTCCCTCCCCCAGGCGGAGTGCAGGAAGACCTTGGGCTTTGAGTACCAAGGGTGTAGGCGCTTACGACTTCGACCCGCTGCGCCGGACCACCCAATCAAAGACCGCCGCCTCGTCGTGTTCGTGGCGCCAAACGAGAGAGAGAAACTCGGCCGGAAGGATGTCGTGGGCCTTGAAGAACCGGCGGTCCCCGCCGCAGCAATACATCAGGCTCGCCGGCAGCTCGCCGCGAAGCTTCGCCCGGGCCTTCGGGACGATGCGGGGCAGCCATGCAATCCCGTGCACGGCGGCGTCCTTCGACGGGAGGGCGCCCTCATCGAGCACCACCTTGCTCGCGCGCCCGCCCTGGACGTTCAGGAAATAGTCACGCCTCACGAGCTCGATGGCCAGGGCCTGGTCATACCCCGGTTCTCCGCCGACATTTTCGTCCTCTGCGTAGTCGTAGAGGTGCTGGGGCGTCAAACCGTTCGCTGAAAGCCAGGAGGACTCCGGCGCCGCGAAGTAGGTTGAAGCCTCGCGCTGGCCCTTGGCATAGAGCCCCACCGCCTTGTCGTAGAGCCTTCGGAATCCGGCTGTAAACTCGTAATGCTTCATAAATGGGATTCTCCTCGTCGCTCAGGCCGCCGGCCGGAAGTCGATCCGACGGGTGAACCGGTCGACCTTGTCCACGACCACCTCGATGCGGGACCCCGATTCGAAACGCTTGTGCTTTCTGGAGCCCACGAGCGCAGTGCCTGCATTGTTGAGCACATACCGGTCGTCGCCCAGCGCATTGGCCGCGATGAACCCGAAGGTCATGGACTCGACCAGCTCGATGAAAAGCCCGTTGCGGCGCACGTCCGTGATCACGGCGGCAAACGGTGTTTTCTTCTTTTTTCCCAGCTCCCTCTCGAAAAACTCCAGCAGCTTGATCTTCACACTCTCCCGCTCTGCATCCATGGAGTTGACTTCCGTGATGCTGAGATGCTCGGCAAGCACCTCCACGCGCCGAAGATCGTAGCCGATCCTGCCGGGGCGTCCGGCGGCCCCGCCGGACTTCACGAGATGCGTCTCGAAGACCCGGTGGACGACAAGGTCCGAATAGCGCCGGATTGGCGACGTGAAGTGGGCGTAGTCCTTCATGTGCAGCCCGTAGTGCCCGTCGTGGGCCGCCCGGTAGCACGCCTTCTTCAGGCTGCGAAGGAACTGCGTCCGAAGCGTGTACCCCTGGGCGTGCGTCCGCAGCGCGGCCAGCAGCTTCATAACCTCCTCCCGCCGTGTGAGGTCCCCCACCTGGATGCCGGCTATCGACGCGACCTGCCGGAACTCCTCGAGCTTCTCCTCGTCCGGGTCGTCGTGGACGCGGTAGAGGGAGGGAAGTCGGTTCAGGCGCGTGAGCCGGGCCACCGCCGCGTTCGCGGCCAGCATGAACTCCTCGATCAACTGGTGGCTCTCGTCGTGCTCGACGCGCTCCAGGCGCTCGGCATAGCCCTTCTCGTCGACGAAGATCTTGGTTTCCGGCATTTCCAGGTCGAGGCTCCCGCTGCCCATCCGCTCGCGGCGCAGCCGGCCCGCGATCCTCCAGAGCGCCCTCAGCCACGACTGCAGGTCGACCAGCTCCCCGTCGCTCAATTCCCGCAGGGATCGCCCGGTCGAGCCGGTCTGGTGCTTCGGGGGCAGCGGGAGAGCCCGGATCGTCTCCAAGTCGTTCTCGAAGAGAATCGTGTGCGCCTGGCGGTAGGTCAGCCGCTTGCGGCTCCGGATCACGGTGTTCGCAAAAGAAGTCTCCCTGACTGTGCCGTTCCTAGCGTAGGTGAAGAAGACGGCCTTGCAAAGCCGGTCCTTGCCCTCGACCAAGGAACACAGCCCGTTCGAAAGCTTCTCGGGGAGCATCGGAATGACCGCCCCGACCAGATATGTTGAATTCCCGCGCCGCTGCGCCTCCCGGTCGAGGGCGGTCCCCGGAAGGACGTAATTAGAGACGTCGGCGATATGGACGCCGACCCGGGTCTCCCCGCTTGGAAGCACCTCGAGCGAGAGCGCATCGTCAAAGTCCTTGGCGTCGTCCGGGTCTATCGTCAGCACCGGGATCTTGCGGTAGTCGAGGCGTCCCGTGATCTCGCCAGGCAGGACGTGGTCGGGAATGGCCGCCGCCTCCTGTTCGACATCGTGAGGAAAATGCGTCTCCAAGCCGAACTTCTCGTAGATGCCGAGCAATTCCGTCTGCGGCTCGTGGGTGCGGCCGAGCCTGGCCGTGATCTCGCCGGTCAGCGCCTGGTGGCGATGCTTCCATTCGCCGAGCTTGACCACCACCTTGTCGCCCGGTGCGGGAGGCGGCTTCAGGCCGGACCGCGTCGGGTCCGGCACAGTGATCTCGAGGCTGAAGCGCGGATCGTCCGCCGCCACGATGAAATTCCGTCCCGACCGGCGGAGGTCGCCCACGATCGAGTCCCGGCCACGCTCCACGACCCTCAGGACCCGCCCGACCGTTTCACCGGGCCGGCGCCCCTGCACGCCCTCAAAGATCCTGACCGCCACGCGGTCCCCCGGCAATGCGACGCCCGTTTCCTCTGGGGCTATCTGCACCGCCGGCCGGGCGGGCTCGCCGGGGCGCAGCTTGTCCGGCACCACAAATGCGGATCCCCCGGCGCGAAATTGGATCCGGCCGGTTAGTTCGGGATCTGGCTGGGCTGCGGGGACATGGCGCGCATGATTCTTTGGCTTTGGCACTTGAGGGCGACCATGATGCCCGATCCGCCTTGAATCGCGAGGCTGATCTTATGGGGAAAACTCAGTATCTTGCCAAGGAGATCCTGAGGACCAGCGGCTCCGCGTGAAAATCCAGCCCTCCGTCGGTCTGGTCGCCATTCAGCAGGCGCAGGAGCTTGAACGCCCCGCCCTCAAAGATTCCTTCCTCGACACGCAGAAACTGCCGGCGCCTGCCCGGCTCCGCGGGGTGAAAGTCGACTCGGGCGTGAAAGCCGGTGACAAGGAAGCGGCCGTCTTCGAGCCTGGCGATCATCACTCCTCCCATGGGCTTCGGGTTGCCGGCCGGCTTTCCGTACCGCGCCCAGACGCCGTAGGAAACGGTGGCGTCCCAATCCCCAAACCCAAGGGTCTGCACGGTTTCGCCCGGCCTTTCGGCAACCGATTGCAGGCGGCCGGCAAAGTTGAGCGCGGCCACCGCCCGCGCCATGGGAGCCATCACGCGGTAGATCGGTTCAAACGGCGCCGCGAACTCCCGGGTACCGGTTCGGGCCCATGGAGAGAGGTCCCCGTCCGCAGGCCTCGCCGGGTCGTCCAGGGTTCGCACCCGCGTAAAGTCGATGCCGAATGGGGAGAACCCAAGGCCCTGGCGGCCCAGCACAAAGAAAAAGAACCTCGGACTCCCGCCGGTTTCGGGCACATAGAGTGGATTGTCGTCCCGACGATAGAGGTCAAGGACCTTGGTGTACGCCGCGGTGTCGGTCTCGTAGTCATCCGGGCACACCATGTCGAGGGCGGGCGCGGCCACCTTCCAGATCGGGATCACATTGTCGAGGGGGCCCCCGCTCTGGTAGGTGCCGGGAGCTCCCGGGGTCATGACATCCCTCAGGGCGGCATTGGCATAGAGGGGAAGGGGATAGGCCGCCTTTCCGGCCGCCGCTACCTTGCCGATATAGGTAGCGACCGCCCAGGCGTGGAAGAATACCTCCGCATCCGGGCCGAATGCATGCTGCCAGTCCGGGTCGGAAGCTCCCACTTTCACGTTCATGGCCTTGAGCACCTCGGCCGGAACCGGAGCCTGAAACAGCTTGTTCGCGGCCGGACAATGGTCGCGCTCGGTCCCCCAGGTTCCGGATTCATTCTCCACCTGGACCATGATGACGGTCCGCTGCGGATCGGCCTCCCTCAGGTGGCGCATCAGGGCCCCAAAGGCCGCGGTGTCGGCGGCGAGCGAAGCCTCCGCAAAGGGGGACGGCGAATCGAGCACCTGCCCTTCGCTGTCCACGACCCGGGTGTAGCGTTCGGGCTGGAGCTTCATCCAGGCGGGCATGTAGTGCTGGCTTCCGTTTTTCCAGGTCCCAAACCAAAGCAGGACCAAACGCATGCCATGGACCCTCGCCTGGGAAAGGAGGGCGTCCACGGAGCTCGGGTCGAACACGCCCTCCTCGGGCTCGAACTGCTCCCAATAGACGGGAATCTCAACGGTGTTCGCATGCAGGAACTCCAGGGCGGGCCACACCTTCGGGAGCACCGTCGGCCAGCCGCTTGAGTTGTTGACCTGCGCGCCCAGGACCAGGAAAGGGGCGTCATCGACCATCAGGGCGTAGCGCCCGTTCTCCCTCACAAAATGGGGGATCGACCGGTCCTGCATCCCGGCCCATGCCGTCCGGCCCGCGAGTGCGGCCGCAAGGATAAGCACGCTCACGGTTCTTTTCATGCTGGATTCATCGCTTGTCTCAGAATGACGATTAGGAAATATAGAACAAGATGAAGATCGTCCAAGCAGCGAGCGAGCTCTTCCCCTACATGAAGACCGGCGGACTGGCGGATGCCGTCGCGGCCCTTTCCGGCGCCCTGGCTGACCGCGGACACGAGGTGTCGGTCTTCCTGCCCGGCTACCGCTCGGCCCTGGAGCACAGGGATGCCGTGCGGGCGGAAAGGAAGTTTCGCCTGAAGATCGAGATGGGGGACCAGGTCTTCTCGGGCGATGTCCGGGTATATTCCCCGCGCAGGAACCTCGTGGTGTACCTGATCTGCCGGGAGGAATACTTTGACCGCCGGTTCCCGTACGGAAACGGCGAGCGCGACTACGAGGACAACGCCGAGCGCTTCATTTTCTTCTGCAAGGGTGTCGCGGAGACCCTGCGCCTTGCCGACCTCCAGGCCGACATCGTCCACAGCCACGACTGGCAGGGCGCCCTGCTCCCGCTCTTCATCCGCGAGACCGAGCGGATTCACGGGTCCACACTTGCGATCAAGACGGTGTTCACGATCCACAACATCGCCTACCAGGGCGTTTTCCCGGCACGGACCTTTGCCTACACAAACCTTCCGGACGAGATGAACGGCATGGACGGCCTCGAGTTCTACCGCCAGATCAATCTCTTGAAGGGAGGCATCCTCTTTGCGGACCGGGTCACTACCGTCAGCCCCAGATACGCCGCCGAGATCCAGACCCCTGAGTTCGGATTTGGCCTGGACGGGGTCGTGCAGACCCGCGCCGACGACCTTGTGGGCCTCATCAACGGCGTCGACAGCGCAGTCTGGAACCCCGCGACGGATGCCTTCCTGCCCGCGAGGTACTCGGCCTCGGACATGGCGGGGAAGGCCTCGTGCCGGACGGAACTTCTCAAGTCCTGCGGCTTCGACCCTGTTTTTGCAGGTCCCGTGTATGGAATGATCTGCAGGATGACCGAGCAGAAGGGCGTCGATCTCGTGTTGGCCAACCAGGATTTTTTCCTCAATGAGAACTGCCGCCTTATCCTCCTCGGGACCGGCGACCGGCGGATCGAGGAGGCGGTTCGCGCCCTGGCTGCGCGCTCACCGCGGCACGTGTTTCTCGGCGCGAGGCTGGACGAGGCGATGAGCCATCTCATCGAGGCCGGGAGCGACTTTTTCCTGATGCCATCCCTTTTCGAGCCCTGCGGCCTGAACCAGATGTACTCCCAGCTGTACGGAACCGTGCCCATCGTCAGCCGGGTGGGGGGGCTCATTGACACCGTCGTAGATGCCGATGCCGACCCGCTGGACGGATCGGGCCTTATGGCGCCCCCGACGGCCCCGGGGCTCCGCGATGCGCTGCAGCGCTCGCTCAGGCTTTTCGCCGACGGGTCAAGGATGGCCGCCGTGCGCCAGCGCGGCATGGCCCGCCAGTTCGGCTGGGGCTCCACCGCGAGCGCCTACGAGAAGCTCTACCAGGATTCGCTGTAGGGGCCGACCTCGTCGCCCACCCGAAGCTGCTTTCCCGCTTCGGTCGGCGGAATCGATGTATTGACGGCAAACCGGTAGTAATGGTTGAAGCGGGAGCTTTCCACCCAGGCTGGGAGGGTTTGCCTACGGCGCTCCATGAACACGTTCTGGAAGCCGGGGATTCCTGCCGCCGTGTCGGGATCGCGGGTGGGCACCACGCAGCGCTGGCAGGGGTTGTGCCCCAGGAACCTGACGTTCCCGATCCCGAATGGCTTCAGCGTGCCGGCCTCGCCAAAGAGCCGGTCCTCCCAAAACGCGGGCATGTCTTCGCCATCGAGTTCCAGGTTCGAGCGGAACCGGCGGCGGACCGCGTCGATCCCCAGGTTGGGAAACCATCGTGCGACCTCGTCCAGGCTGCTGCGGCCCACGATCGTCGGGCCAAAGGCCTCGCGGTCATCCGGATACCCACGCTCCGGATCGCCGTGCAGGGCGACCGGGAACCCGAAATATCCTGTGAGCCAGGCATTCAAGCGTTCGGGCTCCCCGAGCCCTCCCTGGACCGCCGCCGCCGACCCCTGCTCGGCAATCGTCACCTCCCGAAACGTCGGATCGAACCGGCAGCGGAGCCGGTGGATCCGCGCGTCGCGTTTTCCATTCACGATCTTACCGTCCGCATCCAGGATGGCGTGCACCCGGTCGTGCTCGAGGAAGCCGCCCGCGGTGATCGTCCCCGTCCGGACCTCGACGCCATCCAGTGACTTGATGGGAAACACGAGGATCCGTTCGAGGGTGACACGCATACGGGCAGCTCTGGTAACCGGCTCGGCGGACGCCCTCAAGAGGAATGAGTCGCCGGTTTCGCGCCGAAACCGGCACCGATATGCGGGTCCGGCCCCGGCACCGGCAGGCCGGACCCGGAATCTACGGGCTCTCCGCGGCGGATGATTCGCCAAGGGCCCCGATGAATCGCTTCCGCGCCTCGGACGTTATCTCAAGGTGTCGCTCTGGCTTGGCGATGTACATGAGCAGCACCCGCAGCCCGCCCAGCACGAGATACCCCAGGAAGACATAGGGGTAGTAGTTCTGGGGCGGAGCCGGCACCGGGTAGACGCTTCCGACCGCCGGTATGCACATCAGCAGTACTCCCGCAGCGCAAAAGACGACATCCTTTACCGTGAGCTCGCCGCGCTTCTTGAGAAAGGCAGGCGCCGCGAGCGTGACTAGAAAGTACGCCCCGAGGAACCCGAAGGCCCCCATGGTTCCCGCGTCATTGAAGATATCGAGGACCTCCATGCCGAACGTCTTCATCTTGCAGATCGCCGCGACCCCGAACATCAGCACGCTCACCACGGCAAGGGCCACATGCGGCGTCTCATGCACCTTTTGCACGGAACTCGTCGACCGCGGGAAGAAGTCGTGCCGGCCCATGGCGAACATGACCCGTGCGCCGGAATTGAGGCAGGCGAGCGCCAGCGCAAAGAAGCTCAGCATGGCGCCGGCAGAAACGACCGGCGCGAACGCGCCGATCCCGAACTTCACGGCGAGCACGTTGAGCGGCGCGTCGATGCTGTCCAGGGTCTTGCTGTACCCGTGGGTGCCCAGCACCTCGACATAGGTGATGAAGACAAAGAACAGCCCCGTGGCGATCAGGCTCCAGTTTATGGACTTCGGAATCGTCTTCAGCGGATCCTTTGCCTCATCGCCAAAGGCCGTCGAGCTCTCGAATCCGACCAGGCTGAAGATCGCCACGACGACTCCGAGGCCGAGGCTTGAAAGCGTCACGCTCTTGAAGGCAAATTGGGCCGGATCGGGGGCGAACTGGGTCTTTCCGAGGACGACAAACGCAAGGATCAGGATGAACAGCACCGAGATCCCCTCAAGCGCGAGGGACACGATCGTCGAGATCTTGATATCCTGGTAGGAGATGTAGAAGCAGGCCCCGATGCACACGGCGAACAGGAACAGCGGGGGCGCGTTGATGTGCGCCATCTGCAGGAGCTTGTCCGCGAAGATCGAGAAGCCGGCCGTGCCCGCAATCCCGATGAAGAGATAGGCCCAGACCAGGCACCATCCGCACATCGAACCCGCCCCGGCCCCGAGGCCGGAACAGGCGTAGCTGTACATCGATCCCGTGCCGGCGCCGCGCTTTGCAAACTGGTTCAGGTTGTACGCGACGAAGAGGAGCATGACGGTCGCCACCGCGTACGAGAGCCAGCTCATGTTCCCTGAGTTCGAGAACATGAGGGGCACGATCAGCGCGGCGGTCATGGTGGGGGAGATCATTGCGATGTTCTGGGCCAGGAGCTCCACGAAATTGAGCACCTTCGGCTTCAGGCTCGGGTCGGTGGACCCCGACGGAGGATTCGTTACCGGGTTCATGATTTTGCCTTTGATTTATGGTTGGGCTGCGACGGAACGGATGAACTCGGGGACTAACTAAGAAAGCGGGGGGATGCTTGCGGGATTCGGGCAGGCAGGCTTCCGGGCCTTGGGGCCGCGACAAGAAGCACCTCGGCCTCGGCGCCGAGGCGCGCGATGAGCCGGTGGGGCAGGCGTGCGTCGAAATGCGCCGCATCCCCAGGCTCCAAGTCGTGGGACTGCCCGCCGACAAGGAGCGTCAAGCTCCCGGACACGACGTACAGCCACTCCTCGCCATCGTGCTGTCTTCGACCGTCGCCCTCGCGGTCCGGCGAGACCACGACCCGCAGCGGTTGGAGCTGCATCGGATGCGTCCTCGCCGAAAGCGGCCAGCACCTCAGGCCGTCCGCGTCATAGGCCGGCGTTCCGCCGTTGCGCACGATGAGAACCGGCCCGTCCTCGTCCGTTTCGAACAGGGAGGCGAGAGAGACTCCCAAAAGCCGGGCCAAGGTAAGGACCGACGCGATCGATGCCTGCCTGTCCCCGGTTTCGAGCCGGGACAGATAGCCCTTCGAGTATCCGCTTCTTGCGGCGAGCTCATCGAGGGTCCATCGGCGCTCCTGGCGCAGCGACCGCAACCGGACGCTGAACACCGCCAATTTTTCCTGAAGGAAGAGAGTCTCCATTTCCGCGGTTGCCGATTTGGCAACGCGGGTTTCCAAGCAGGTAACATGCCAAGCTTATAGCCGTCATTAGGTTCCTGTTTTCCGATTGCAACCCATTCAAAACAGGTTCCATTGACTTCACCCCAATCGTTCGCAGTTGCCCCTGTGAATACCTCCATTTCCACGCTTCTCGCGCGCAAGCGTTCTGAAGTTCATTCAGTGACCTCCTCTATTGCCGTAGCGGAGGCGGTTGCGGATATGGTTCATCACCACGTCGGCGCGGTCTTGGTCGTCGACGCGGGCAGGCTGGCTGGGATCTTCACTGAGCGCGACGTCCTGCAGAGGGTCGTCGGCGCCGGCCTTGATCCGAAGACCGCCCGCGTCGCCGAGGTGATGACGAAGGACTTGGTCACGCTCACCCCGGGTTCGACGGTCGAAGAGGCTATGGAGATTTTCACAGACCGGCGCTGCCGGCATCTGCCCGTCCTGGAGGATGGGCGGATCATCGGCGTGATCTCGATCGGCGACGTCACCCGCTGGACGGTCGACTCGCACCGGGCTGAGGCCGAACACCTGAAGAACTACATCTCGGGCGGGCTTTCAACCTGAACCTATGAGGCCGCGAGCGGCGCACCGCTCCGCAAGTACTGGTTCCGCGCTCCGATCAGCCCGCATGCGAAGTTGATCATGTCCTCGCGGTAGCCGACAAACTCAAGCACGCGGGACAGGAAGCGGCGCTTGGTGGCGGTGTCGATGTTCATGATCGCCCAGAAGGGCGAATTCGGAATCTGGCGCGCCTGGTTGTGCCGACACTGCTCGACAATGTCATCGCGGGTCAGCCCTAGGTAGCGCCTCCCGCTGCGGCCGGCGGACATCGAGCGGATGAACTCATCGAGTTCGGAGCGGTACTTCGCCGCGATCCAGCCGAGGATGGCCAGGTACTTGTCGGCATCGGTAAACTTTGTCCGAAACTCCGGCCCTATCATGAATGCGACCAGCGGCTCCTCGGAATTCTTCGGGGCCATGCCCAAATTGAGCAGGTTGGCCAGCACGTCATTCGGACTCTGGTGAAACCCGGTCGTCAGACTCTTGAGGGTTTCGTAGACGTCATCGCTCACCTCAATTTTCTTCATCAAACAGGTTAAACCGGTTTAGACTGTCTGTCCAACGAAAACCCAGGCCGCGTGGCCTCAGGCTCCGCGCATCAACAGGCTGAAAACTTCCTCCATCAGTGCGAGGCAGGTAAACGGTTTGGGCAGCACCGTGCCCGGGTGCAGGATCGTCCTCAAGGGCGAGTCGGGCTCCGGGGGATTCCCTGTCATCAGGATGCACGGGGGCCCGTGGGCGAAGGCCCGAAGGCGCCGGATCATCCTTATACCGTCCAACCGCGGCATCTCGTTGTCCGTGATCAGCAGGTCGTACTCTGTGGTGCGCAGCGCGCTCCAGCCTTCCTCGCCGTCCCGGGCCGTGTCGGTGTGAAACCCCGCCCTGGCCACCGTTCGCGCCACCAAACTCCGGCACAGCGGATCGTCGTCGACCACAAGAACTCGAGTGGGGGCCAGGGCCCTATCCAATCGGGTGTCGGGCAAGAGCGAATGCACCGGCACCTTGGTGTCGGCAAAGTGCTGGGTTTCAATGCACAGATTCATTGGGCTTCACGCCGAAAGTGCCGTTGGAACCTCTCGGCGATCAGGACGAGGCCCGAGAACCCAGCCAGCCAAACGGCGGTGGACGGGGTCTCCGGGATCGCGGTGACCGTGTCGTTGCTCAGCGTAACCGTGCCGGTCCGAGCCAGCAGGTCGCCGTTCACCGTGGAGCCCGCATCCACGGTGATGGAGGTCAAGGCCAGGACGGTTCCCTCAAAAACGGACGATCCCCCAAGAAACGTCGCGGAACTGCCGACCTGCCAGAAGATGTCCTTCGCCTGCGCGCCATTGGTGAGAAGGACCTGGCTGTCGGCTTCCGTGCCCAGGGTGGACCCGGCTTGGAAGACAAAGATGGGGTTGGCCTCATTCTCGCCGTTGAGCGTGAGGGTGCCGGATATGTCGATCGTGGATTCGGCATTGTAGACACCGGGTGTCAGGGTCGTGTCGGCAAAGACGAGGGTTCCTGCGGAACTGGTAGCGACCTCGGCTGCGGCGGTGTTGTACGCGTGGGTCAGGTCCAGCTGCGCCTGGGCCGCTGCGGCATTGGCTATGTTAATCGTGCCATTGACCACACCCGGGCCGCCATCCACCCCAAAGATTCCTGTCACAGTTGCCCCTGCGCTGACCCCGAGATTGCCATTGATGACGCTCGATCCCGTATTGGTGATCGAGGTGCCGGCCAGGACCCCGTAGCTTCCCGCCGTGCCCAAGTCCACGGCCGATTGGGCAATCGCCGCGGACGGCAGGGCGACGAAGGTCGTCACGGACACGAGGAGTAGTTGTTCGATTCTCAAGATCGGGCAGCGGGCGCGGCCGGGACCCGGTCGCGCCACCAGCATATCCCCAGGCATGCGCCGGTGGCATGGGGTGTTCCCCTTAGCCGGTTGTTTCTCAACAACATATCAGCCTCCAAGGGCGCGACTGTCCGACAAGGCCCCCAGGAGTTGAAAGCGCAGCGGAGCATCCTTTGCCGGGTCGAGCCATGGCAGGGACGACTCTAGGGCATCCCGGGGCGGCTTTCGCATCTTGAGAAGCGAAGGAAGGTGTTCGGAGAGCCCGGCCCGGTTATGGAGGATGGCGTCGCTTCGCACCAATTCCGCAAGCGCCGGCTCATCGCCCGGTTGTCCGGAGCATATCCGCTCGAGCAGCTGCCGGCTTTGCCTGGCAAAGCCGGCCTGCTTCAGCTTGCGGACCAGGAAGAGGCCCGTCACTGGCCGAAGTTCGCCGGAGTTCGCAAGGAACCTCGAAAAGGCGAGTTCGGCGCCGGAGTCCCCATCGGCCAGCAAGGCAACCACCCTGATTCCGGACAGGACCGCCCGGCCGGCCCGGCCCTCGAAGCCACCTTCGCCCTGCGCAATCGAGACTGCCCGAAGAGCCGACCGGTAGTCCTGAGCAACCAAGTTGGCCTGGGCGACGCAAAGGTCGAATTCGGCAAGGGGAATCCCGGCACGACGCGCCATTTCCCGCGCCCGCGCCGCAGTGACGGGATCGCCCGTGTTCGCCGCGAACTGGGCAAGCAGGGCCATTGCGCCGGCATCGGTCCTGTAGAGGGCGAAGTAACCATTGATCTCGGCAGTCTCGTCCGCCTTCCGGCCGACGGCCTGGTCCGCGCAAATCAGGTCCATTCGAGCCTGGGCGTTCGCCGGTTGATCGATCTCGCGCAGGAACGCATATTGGCGCACCGCCTGCCGCCGTCCCTGATCGAGAAAGAGGCGCTCGAGTGCGACGAGGATGGGCTCCCGATTCGTGTAGCGGGCCAGATCGGCATCCAGCCGGCTGATCGCCTGGCTGCGCAGGCCCTGCTCGAACTCGCACTGGGCGAGTAGGATGTCGCCCTCAGGAAGATCCTGCAGGCCCCAGTCGCCGAGGATTTGCTCCGACTCGCGGTAGTAACCTCGGTTGTACCTCGCAGTAGCCATGGCAAGCGCGATCAGCTGGTGAGTCCTCGATGAGATGGGCTGCCGCGGAAGCAGCTGGAGACTGGTCGCAAAGGCCTCGTCGTCGGCCTGCAGGTCAAAGGCGACCTTGAAGTAATCGAACAGGTACGCCTGGTCGCCTGCAACCGCAGCGGCGTCCACCTTCATCCGGAGGCGCGCAAGGGCGTCGGCCTTAAACCCAAGGAGGAATTCGGCGCGCGCCGCCATGCGCCGGGCCTCCAGGCTGCCCGGCTCCAGGGCCTCCGCCGCGCGAAAGTAGATCAGGGCCAAGTCGGGATGCAGCGCATCCATTTCCAGGCGCCCCAAGGTAAGGTCGTGGAGGCCGAGGTCCGCGCGGTATTGGCCCCAGCGCCAGGGCAGGGCCATGTCGACATAGCGGATGTTGGAGACACCCCGGTAATACCTGACTTCGGCCCAGGCACCGGCAGTCAACACAATCCAGCCGGCAGCCGAAACGGCAGCGACAACAAGACAGATCCGCCTCCAGAACAGGTGGCGGAATTCACCGTCCTTGGAATCCAGCGTCACCCAGAGTTTTTTCCGGTAGGCGCGGCTTCCCGAATCGAAAGTTTCAGGTTCGATCTTGTCCGGATTCACGACCATTCACTATTCCCTCCCGCCTCGCCGCCTGATGATCCAGTGGATGAGGTTGAGCACGACCCAGGCGAGGACAAAGATGACTACGATTCTCAGGAGGAACATACTGGGATCCCCATTGTTCTACGTCGTCCCGGCCAAGGTCCCTCCCTGAGGGTCCGGTCTCTCAATGGCCCCCTGAGGCTTCGCTTTGCCCTCCTGGCCCAAGCCCATGGTCAGGGCGGTCATGCCTGCAAGTCCGCCCAACTGCATGGATTCAACGGCCGTGCTCGGGACGATGACGATGGTGGCATTGTCCTTGAGGCCCTCGTAGAGCATGTTCATGGCCCTCAGGTGGAGGGCGATCGGGTTGTGGGCGTAGCTCTTGGCCGCCTCGGCAAACTTCTCCGCCACTTGGCGCTCGGAGTCGCCGAGGATGACGCGGGCCTGGCGCTCACGCTCCGCCTGGGCCTGCATGGACATCGCGTCCTCCAGCGCGGAGGGTATCAGCACGTCCTTCACCTCCACGGAAATCACATTGATGCCCCAGGGTTCGGTTCGCTGGTCGATGATCGTCTGCAGCAGGCTGCTGATCTTGTCCCGTCCCTCCAGCATTTCGGCGAGCACCGTTTTTCCGATCACATCGCGCAGGGCGGTCTGCGAGGCCCAACTGATGGCGCTTCGGTAGTCGGCCACGTCCAAGGCCGCCCTCTTGGGATCCACGACCTTCCAGAACAAGACAGCATCCACGTCCACGGGCACCGTATCCTTGGTCAGGGTCTTTTCGGCCTTGAACCCAGTCGTGATGACCCGGGTGTCTATCCAGTAGGGTATCGCATCGACGACGGGAATGATCAGGAAAACGCCCGGGCCCTTGAGGGCATGGAACTTGCCCAGCCGCAGCACCACCGCGCGGTCCCACTGGTCGGCGACCTGGATTGATGACGAGACGACCAGCGCGAGGACAAAGCCGCAGACAGCCACCTCGACTGACTCGCGGTTGGCCCCGGCACGGTGCCTGGAGTACGCCAGGGCGAGGCCGATGGCGAAGATCACAAACGATAGGAGGAGCGCGACAGATCGATTTTGTTTCATAGGGTGAGGGCGTCCTTCGGCTGGCGCCGTGAGCGAAAGATACCGCGGGGCGTCGATTCACCCCATGGGGTATTGACCTACTTCAGCCCTTCACGGGACCAGGACCGC
>Ga0302319_10002770_pt1 | contig 37304 bp, 39 predicted proteins | sample Bog_T0_2_FD_203319 | JGI IMG/M metagenome (GOLD analysis project Ga0302319, IMG submission 203319) | Peat permafrost microbial communities from Stordalen Mire near Abisko, Sweden - Bog_T0_2 | ecosystem: Environmental > Terrestrial > Soil > Wetlands > Peat | place: Sweden: Abisko, Stordalen Mire... | reverse complement strand
TCCGAACGAGACCGCGCTGAGCTGATCGGCGCTCTCAAACCTGTTGACTACGTAACGATTTTCGATGAATCCGACCCCATCGACGCGCTGTCTCGTCTTCGCCCGGATATTCACTGCAAAGGCGCCGATTACGAAGATGGCTCGCGGCCTATGCCGGAGCGAGACGTGGTGCTGGGCTACGGGGGAGAAATTCGCTTCCTTCCTTTTCATCCCGGCTTGTCTACCAGCGCGCTGATTCGCTCGATAGTCGAAGCACAGAACGCGAGTGTCTGTACATCATGACGCTTTCCGAACAGAAGGTCGCGCGGTTCCTTGACCGAGCACCTGACGTCCGCATCCTTGTCATCGGCGACGTCATGCTGGATGCTTACATCTCCGGCCATGTGACTCGCATTTCGCCCGAAGCCCCGGTCCCGGTGGTTTCGGTTGCCAGGCGACGCTATGTCGCGGGAGGCGCCGCGAACGTCGCGGCCAACATACGTAATCTGGGATCTCGTGTCACGCTGGGCGGCGTTACCGGGGTGGATGAAGCGGGGCTCCGGCTGCGGCGTGAAATGGACGCCGCCCAAATTGACACCGAACCTCTGATCGAAGATATTTCCCGCCCCACTACGGTTAAGACGCGTGTCACCGCGGCAGGCCAGCAGATTGTCCGGTTCGATGAAGAGGAGCGAAATGGGTTGTCCGCGGAGATGTCAGCGCAACTGGAACAACGGTGTTTCGCTGCTCTCGCCTCCTCCGATTCCTGTGTTCTCTCCGACTATGCAAAAGGCATAGCCAGCGATTCGTTTTGCCGGCGTCTGATGGCGGAAGGCGCACGTCTTGGCAAACCCATCGTGGTCGATCCTAAATCACCGGAGATCGAACGTTATCGCGGCGCATCGCTCATTACTCCCAACCTGAAGGAAACAGCAGAAGCGGTCGGCTTCGCGATTCTCGACGATGACAGTTTGTCTCGTGCGGCAACTCTTCTTCTCGGACGAATTGCCCCTGCCGCGCTATTGATCACGCGCAGCGAACGAGGCATGTCCCTGTTCGAAGCGCAGGGCACGGTACGTCATTTGCCCGCGATGGCCAGTGAGGTAGCGGACGTAACTGGTGCAGGCGATACAGTCGCGGCCGTGCTCGCTATTGGGCTTGCTCTGGGCTTTTCACTCGAAGAATCGGGCGAATTCGCGAATCTAGCGGCCAGCGTCGCGGTCAGTCACCATGGAACCTGGCCGGTCTCGGCGGCGGAGATGTTGAATGCCGCCTCGCGATTGATTCCTTTTTATAGTTCTGAGGCTGCTCCCCGGTGAATCGGGCGCTGTTCCTCGATCGGGACGGCACGATCATTGAGGACACGGGTTATATCCGAGATCCCGATCAAGTGCGACTCCTGCCGGGCGCGGCGTCAGCCCTTAAAGCGCTTCGGGAAAACGGCTGGAAGCTGATTGTCATAAGCAACCAATCAGGCATCGGACGCGGACTGATCTCGGTTGCCGATGCGCAAGCAGTACATCAACGGTTTCTCGATCTTATGAGTGACGCCGGAGTGACGATCACCGGATCTTACTTCTGTCCTCACGCTCCCAATGAAGGCTGTAACTGCCGCAAGCCGTCACCCTTCCTTCTGCAAAAGGCATCCCTCGAACACTCAATCGATCTCAGCAAGTCGTATATGGTGGGGGATCGAGAGAACGATATTCTCAGCGGCAGAAACGCCGGGTGTACCACGATATGGCTGCGAAATAGCGTTTTCCCGGTGGATCCGGCATTGCCGGATTTCATTGCGGCTGACTGGCAGGCGATACTGACGAAACTATGCGGCCACTTGGCGTGATTCGCCCACAACGACCCTAAGAAGCTGGCTGGCGATTTCGTCCGGCCGTCCCGCACAGGGGATGCGATAGTAGTCCCGGTCACGGTAGTGTTCGATCACCGGCCCGCACGAGGATTCGAATTCGGTGAAGCGGCGGCGAATCACAGCTTCTTTGTCATCGTCGCGCTGGACCAGGTCAGTCCCATCCATCTCACACTGCAACCCACCCCGCGAGGGCAGTGAACGAAGGTTGTAAATTGTCCGGCAGGTGGGGCACTGCCGGCGCGCTGTCAGGCGCTCAATAAGTCGCTGCGGTTCCGCGTCAAGATGCAGAACGAGCGGTTCGTCCAACCCCAGCTTGCCAACCAAATCATCAAGGCACTTAGCCTGCGCCAGAGTGCGCGGAAAGCCATCGAGTATCAGCCCGCTTTTCGGCACGCCCCGACTGAGACGCGCCGCCACCACTTCGCAGACCGTGGAATCACTGACCAACGACCCGTTGGCGAGGATTTCCTTGAGGCGCCGACCTTCAGGCGTATCTTGCTTAGCCTGATTGCGGAGCATCTCACCGGTCGACAAGCTGGCAATTCCCAATTGCGTTGAAAGCCATGCGCTTTGCGTGCCCTTGCCGCTGCCGGGTGCTCCAAAAAAAAGAATGATCCGTCTCGTCATCACGCCACTTCAGTACAAAGGAATTTGAGAAATATCTCAAGACCCCTGGGGCTGGCAGTCTGATACGTCCGTTCCGGACTACTATTTGGTACGCTGGAACCCAGAATGGCGACCAGGTTAGTTGCGAGCACGTTACTCGAGGGCCTCAGGAATGATTTGGGACACCGTCGGATCGGCAGCGGCATGGCCCGGCTGGACGAATATTGGGCGCGAAAGGGTCGATTTGACCCATCTTCGCCCGATGCACCCGCCCTGCTTTGGTTGATCGCGCAATGGGTGGACGCCGGCTGGCGCGATATAGACGTCGTCCAGGACGGCTTAGGATTCTATCCGAAGGGCCGTCGCGTTGAACTCTCCCTTGTCGATTACGCGTATGTTCTGATGGCCGAAGGGATGATCTGGGTAGCGGAAGAGAACGTCGACAAAGCTCTGGCGAATTTTGGACTGGTTCTCTCGCTGACGAACGAGATTTCCGATCCCTTACTACTCGCGCTGGCTCATTTCTGGAGCTCACGATGCAACCGCAAAGCGGGTGAATACGATCAGGCGCTTCGGCATGCCGGGGAAGGTTATCGATTCGCCTCGGACGCGGGAATGGAGCCTATGGCAGCGGCTATGAGGGTGGCCGAAAGCTGGCTGCTCTTCCAGCAGGGCCGGACCAAAGACGCACTCAAGCTATTGGGGGAAGCCGACGCTGTCCTGAGCGGCACGGACGATTACATTACCCGTGGCAATATTCAGTCGAGCTACGGCCGCATGTACCGCCGGGAAGGGCGCTACGACCTGGCACTGCGACATTTCTCCCGCGCCATTGAGGAATACAGCCAGCGTGACCCGGAACATCGCAACCTGGCGCGTTCGCTGGCCAATATGGGCTATGTCGAAAGGCTGATGGCTCTTCAACTGCGCAAACGGCTGGACGCGGATGCTGCGCAACGCCGGCGCGGTGACCCCGATCTGCGGCGCGAGTACGAACGGGTGCAGAGCGATGCGCTGGCGCACCTTGACCGCGCCTCTGAAATCTACCAACTTCACGCCAACCACAGGGGCGCGGGAACTGTCTGCGTCAACCGCGGCCACCTCTATCTCGATTCCGGCGATCTCTACAAAGCGGACGATGAAGCGCGCCGTGCTTACGCGCTGGGCGAGCAGAAGAACGACTACATTTTGATGGCCCGCGCCCGTCTTCTCGAATGCATGGTCGAGAACACAAAACTGGAAGAGGAGATTGAGGATCCAGCCTGGGTAGCGCACCTGGCCATTGAGGCGTCGAAGGAGGCGGTGGAACTGGCCCGGCGCACGGAAAACAGGCGCCTTCTCGCGCGGGCTCTTATCTGGCATGGCCTGACGCTCTCTAACACTTCTCCCGGCAGTCTCGATGCAGCCCGCGATATATCGGAGCAGGCAGCGTCATTGCTCCGGAATGAGGTTCATGACCACATCTGGGACGATCTTCAGATCCTGAAGGCGAAAGTGGTCAACAACGGGAATCTGGATGCTACCTGGCAGGCCTGGTCGCAGGGAATTGTGGGCGATCGCAGTTTCCAGCAACTGACAGAGGACTTCGCCGACCTGATCATCCCTAAAATCTGGGAGCACGAAGGGCGGAAGGTAGCTCGAGTGGCTCGCCGCCTGTCCATATCACCCAAGAAAGTGAGGCGTGTACTTTCCCGCCTCGGCTTGCACAGCACCGCTGCTTAAAAGGCCTCCGGGCAGTGAAAGTGAGCGCCCGGTTACAATCAAACGAATGTCAATGGTCGTAGTTGGCTCTGTCGCCTACGATGGGGTCGAAACGCCGCACGGCAAGGTCGATCGCATGCTGGGCGGTTCCTGTACTTACATCGCGCTGTCCGCGAGCTTTTTCACCAGTCCGAAGATTGTCGGGGTGGTGGGCGACGATTTCGATCCGAAGGATTCCGCATTTCTGGAATCACGCGGGATCGACATCTCAGGCCTTGAACACGTCCCCGGAAAAACATTTTTCTGGGCGGGCGTTTATTCCGAAGACATGAATCACCGGGATACGATCACGACGGATCTCAACGTATTCGCGAATTTCGATCCGAAATTGCCGCCCTCCTATTGCGACTCACCTTACCTGCTGCTGGGCAATATACAGCCCGACCTGCAACGAGCGGTCCTGAAGCAGATGAATGGCTCGTTGCAAATAGTGGGGGGCGACACCATGAATTACTGGATCGCCGATTTTCGTGAGCCTCTGCTGCGCACGATCGCGGATTGGGATTTCCTGCTGATCAACGATTCCGAAGCTCGCATGCTGGCGGGCGAATACAACCTCCGCAAGGCGGCCGCCAAAATCAGTGCGATGGGGCCAAACACGCTGGTGATCAAACGCGGCGAACACGGCGCGATTCTGTGGCACGGCGACCAGCATTTTATGGCGCCGGGCTACCTGCTCGAGGATGTTTTCGACCCGACGGGCGCCGGAGACTGCTTCGCCGGGGGCTTCATGGGATATCTGGCCAGCGAGGGAGTGAATTTGCGAAAGGCTACGGCTAACGTCGATCCCGCACTCCTGCGCCGTGCGGTCATTTACGGCTCAGTAATGGGCAGTTTTTGTTGCGAGCGGTTCGGGGTAGAGAGATTTCGCACGTTGACGCGCGAAGACATTGATGCCCGCTTCGAAGAATTCAAAGCTTTCACGAGCTTCTAGCGGCGGCGCGTTTTCGGCACTCCTGGCGTTTATCGCGAGTGGGGCGGTGATGGCTGCCGCAATTGCATGGTTTCAGCATACGGGAGCCACGCTTTATTACGGCGACGCGGAAGCGCACCTGAATATTGCGCGCCGGATCATCGATTCACGAACACCGGGCTGGTATCAGTTCGGCACCACATGGTTGCCTCTGCCGCACCTCCTGATGATTCCCTTTGTCAGGAACGATGAACTGTGGCGAACCGGTCTGGCAGGAGCCATCCCCGCCGGAACGGCCATGGCATTGGGTGGAGGTTTTCTTTTCGCTGCCGTGCAGCGGATTTTCCGCAGCACTCTGGCGGCAATTACAGCGCTCGCCGTATTCCTTTTAAACCCAAACGCGCTTTACCTCGGATCCATCCCTATGAGCGAGCCGTTCTTCTATGCGGCTCTTTTTGCGCTTCTCTATTTCACGGTTCGCTTCGCGGAGACGAACGGCTGGGGCGCTCTCGCCGGAGCCGGACTCGCAGCCTGCGCAGGGACGCTGTCTCGTTATGAAGGCTGGTTTCTGCTGCCATTTGCTGCTGGATTCATCTTCTTTGCCGCGCGCAATAAAAAAACTGCCCGAGTTCTGATTTTTTGCGTGCTTGCCGGCAGTGGCCCCCTGCTTTGGCTGGCGCATCAACGTTATTACTATGGTGACCCGCTGTATTTTTACAGGGGGCTCTATTCCGCCTCGGCGATCCAGGGCGCAAAAACGTATCCCGGTCTGCATAATTGGGAGCAGGCGATTCAGTATTTCTTCACCGCAGGCCGGCTGGTGGTGGGGTGGCCAGCGGTCGTGGTGGGCGCCGCAGGATTGGCAGTCAGCTTCAGCCGGCGAGCCGTATGGCCGATACTGCTGCTGGCGCTGCCGCCATTATTCTTCATCTGGAGTATGCACTCGGCCAGTACGCCGATCTTCGTTCCGGTGCTGTGGCCCTTCAGCTGGTACAACACCCGTTACGGCCTGGCATTACTGCCTCTGGCAGCCCTCGGTGCAGGGTCGCTGGCGCGATTCGGCAAGGGAGCGGCCGCCTCAGTCGCATTCATTTGTCTGGCGATTTTTCTGGTTCACCCTGCCGAACATTCGGTCACCTGGCAGGAATCCGATGTCAACTCACGTGCTCGCCGGGAGTGGACCCAGGAAGCCGCTGACTGGCTACGATCCCGCTCGAAGCCGACCGACACCTACCTGACCAGTTTTAACGACATCACAGGCATCTACCGTACACTGGGAATTCCGCTTCGCCGCACTCTTACCGGAGATAACGAAGCGGATTGGTACGGTGCGGCGCTGCGTCCCGATTTATTCCTGCACACCGATTGGGCAGTGGTTCAAGGCGGCGATGACGCCCAGGGAGTTGTCGATCGGGCGGGCCGGCGGGGACCGCGCTTCGACCTGGCACAGCGCATTGTCGTAAAAGGCGCGCCTGTTCTTGAGATTTATCGCCGAAACTATGACCATTCCGTTCCTTAAGTTGCATGGCGCGAAGAACGACTTTCTGATCACAATGGCGGAAAATGCACCCGGCATTGGTTTTGCCGAGTTCGCAAAATCGATTTGTCATAGACACACCGGCGTGGGCGCCGACGGCTGGATGCTACTCAATTCCACGCCGGGAACAGACTCTTCCGGAACAGCGTGGGATGCCTCTCTTCGTCTCTTTAATTCCGATGGAAGCGAGCCGGAGTTATCCGGAAACGGTACGCGGTGCGCGGCTGCTGTCCTGTCCCATGCGAGCCCCGATAAAACGGAATTCCGGATTCGCACCGGAGCCGGCATCAAGCATCTGCGGCTTCTCTCGCGCAAAGGCGACGAATGGATGTTTGAAATGAATATGGGGCAGATCGCTGTGATCGATGCCCATGCCGAGGTGCAGGGCCGTGACGCGGTGCTGATAAACGCAGGCAATCCGCAGTGCGTGTTCCCAGTCGAGAACTTTGATTTTGACTGGCGCACCTCAGGCGCCGCCGTCGAATGCGACACGCGCTTCCCACATAGAACCAACGTGAGTTTTTTGCTGCCCATCGACGAGCACACAATCGACGTGCGCTTCTGGGAGCGCGGTGCGGGCGAGACGAACAGTTCGGGCACAGGCTCGACCGGAGCCGCAGTCGCCGCTCTGGCAAGGGACCTCGTAAAAAACCCGGTTACGGTGATCACGCCGGCCGGGCGACTCGAGTTACGCACAGAAGGCATTTATACCTATTTAACGGGGCCGGCCGAGTGGATCGCCACGGGCGACTATCAGTATTCAAATCCAATGCCTCGGGATTCAAATTCAATGCTTCAGGGAGAAAATTAACCGTAATGACTCACGCAACTCTTGCAGAGAAGATTCGATCGAAAACCGCAAAAGTAGGAGTCGTCGGTCTGGGATATGTCGGCCTGCCTCTGGCTGTCGAATTTGCGGAAGCGGGCTTCGATGTTACCGGTATCGACCTGAGCGAGTCGAAGGTTGCCAGCATCAGCCGAGGAGAATCCTACATCGGCGACGTACCCTCCGCTGTTGTCGGACCGCTGGTGAGGGGCGGAAAGCTGAAGGCAACGACCGACTTCTCAGTGCTGCGTGACCTCGACACCGTGAATATTTGCGTACCAACGCCTCTGCGCAAGACCAAAGATCCGGATATGAGTTATATCGACGCTGCGTGCCAGGAGATTGCGCGCTATTTCCACCCCGGCATGCTGGTGATTCTGGAATCGACGACCTATCCGGGGACGACGGACGAAGTAGTTCTGCCCATGCTGGCAAAATCCGGGCTCAAAGTAGGCGTGGATTTTTTCCTGTGCTTTTCTCCTGAACGCGTGGATCCGGGCAACCCAAATTTCCAGACGAAGAACATCCCTAAGGTGGTGGGCGGTTCGACTCCGGCGTGCACCGAACTGGGACGTATTTTCTATTCACAGGCGCTCCAGAACGTAGTGCCGGTCAGTTCCACGCAGGTAGCGGAAATGGTGAAGTTGCTCGAGAACACGTTCCGCATGATCAATATCGGCATGGTCAATGAGATCGCGATCATGTGCGACGGGATGAATATCAATGTATGGGAAGTAATCGATGCGGCGGCCACCAAGCCCTTCGGATTCATGCCTTTCTATCCCGGCCCCGGCCTCGGCGGTCATTGCATTCCAATCGATCCTTTTTACCTCTCATGGAAGACCAAGCAGGCGGGGATTGAAGCCCGCTTCATCGAACTCGCCGGCTACATCAATGGCCAGATGCCGCATTTCGTTGTCGCCAAAATCCAGAACGCATTAAACGATGTGGGCAAGCCGGTGAAGGGCTCGAAGATTCACATCTTCGGGGTGTCTTACAAGCGCAATATCGACGATGTTCGCGAGTCGCCCGCGCTCGACATCATGCACTTGCTGGAGCGGCGGGGTGCGATTGTTTCCTACTCCGATCCCTACGTTCCCGAGATCCGTCTGGAACACGGGGAACACGGAACGCTGCGCGCCATTGGTACTGATGCGGGTAAGACCGCAGATTGCGCCGTGATCGTGACCGACCACTCCGCCTTCGATTACAAGAAGCTGGTGGAGGAGTGCAGTCTGATCGTGGATACGAGGAATGCACTTAAGGGAATCGTGTCACCGAAGATCGTGCGGTTGTAGCCGCCATCTGCGGCTCCAGTTGGTTGATGGGGTGCGTCGACGCCGCCAGCGTTTGGCTGGACCGGCTGTCGAATCAGAGGCCTTGGCGTTAACCGCAGACCGAATCGATATAGGCGAAGGGGTCTTCGTCTTCAAGAGCCTTCCTTTGCTTCCGCAGTGGAAAAACGGCTTCTGCGAATTCACCAACGACGGCCTTCTTGCCGTCAACATATCTGTTGACGGTCGTCAACACTAAAGTTTACTGTTGAGTCGTGACTGCCAGGGAGTTGAGGAAGCTGCTGAAGGTCAGCGGATCCACTTTCAAGACAACGAACGGTCACGATAAGGTTTATCACGGCAACCAGATGACGGTTCTGCCGCGTCACGGTACGGACATCGGCCCGTACCTTTTCAACAAGATTCTCAAGTTCAATAAGATGCTCAAGGAGCTGGGAATCGAGAAGGAGAAGAAGTAGATGCTGCTCTACCTCGCCACCATCAAACGCGACGGCAATTCGTTTACCCTCATCTTCCCGGACGTTCCGGGCGCGCATACCAACGGCGACAGCAGAGAGGACGCGCTGGCGCACGCCCCGGACGCGCTGCACACCGCCATCTCGATGCTGATGGAGAAGAACCTGGACATCCCTGCTCCGAGCAAGGCTCGCCGCAAGGGCGTCGTCCTGGTGGGGGCTTCCCTCGGTGCTCAGCGATGCCAAGACCGGCCCGTATATGGCGCTGCGCGCAAGCGGTCTTCGAAAGGCCGAACTTGCACGACGGATGGGGATACACAAGCAGCAGGTCGACCGCCTGCTCGATATCGATCACGCCTCGCGGATCGAGCAACTGGAGGTGGCGTTCGCGGCACTTCAAATGAGGCTGACCGTCGACATTCAGCCTGCGGCGGACCTCGCAGCCTGAACGAGAGAAGCCGACCCCGGCTGGAACTCGCTATGGGCTTGGAAATCCGGGAATTGCGGTGAATAAAGTGAGTTAAATGGCGGGGACGACGGGGCTCGAACCCGCGACCTCCGACGTGACAGGCCGGCGCTCTAACCAACTGAGCTACGTCCCCGCTTCGGGACTTTTTGTATAGTAACACGCCCTGCCGAGCCACGTCGGATCTTCGCCTTCTCTGCGCCACGGGGCTGATTTAAACGGATTTTCGCGGGAGTGCAACAGACAATTCATGCGAAGATAGGGGTACTTCCGGGTGAATCCCGGATGTATATCCTGCCTTCTGCGAGAGGTCCGAAGATGAGCCATCGCTCCGAGACTCCTTTCGACAGTATCGAAAGCTCCCACGAATATGTCCGATTACTCGCCGAGGCCGTTGAAGCTACTCTGGCTGAGGTGGAGACTGACATTTCGCTCGCGGGTGTGGCTGGCGCCGACCGTCGCATGGAAGCTCTGCAGTTAGTCCACTTCAAACTAGACAAGTTACGTGGTCACATGACGCAGAGTCGCCGCATTCTTAATGATTTGCGCACGTTACGCCGTCTTCTGCTCGAAGAACGCACACTCTCGAAGGTCTATCGCCAAAGCGCCGGTTGATGGTGTCACTAACCACCTCAGACAGGTGGTTCCGAACCGTTCACCCCGTATAACCTTGATTACTCATTAATTGTTCACAAACACCGCGAGCGTGTGGCTTTTATACCTTAAACCACAGATTCTAAAGCATGTTACAATAGCACTTGACAAACGAGTGAGGCCATCTATATGATGAGTTGCTCGCTCGCAGTTAAAACTTTGTTAATCACACCGGTGGACAGGTGGGGGATTCAACGTATGATGACCTTCGCAGTCGGTGAAAAAGTCGTTTATCCCAACCAGGGTGTTGGGATGATCGAAAATATCAGCACTCGATTTTTCGATCAAAGGGCGGAGAAATTCTATCTGCTCCGGCTTTATTGCTCAAGTATGACGGTTATGGTTCCCGCTTCAAACGCGGCGACCATTGGCCTGAGAAAACTCTCCAAAGGCACAGACGTTAACAAGGTTCTCGCCTATTTATCCGGGCCCTCAATAGAGAATCTTTGCGACTGGAAAGTGCGCTTTAAAATCAACAGCGAAAAACTCCTGACCGGCAGCTTGCTTCAGATCGCCGAAGTCTTTAAACAACTCGTGCGGCTGCAGGCTGACAAACCTCTCTCTTTCCGCGAGAAGAAAATGCTTGATCGAACGCGAAGCATGCTCATCTCCGAGGTGTCTCTGGCCAGAAATATTTCTCAGACGGAAGCTATTGTTCTGCTTGAGAAGTCTCTGTTGAAATCCGGCTTCGCATTTCCTGAAGCCGCCTAAGTCAAAAGGTCTATAGAGCCCCGCCGGTCCTGATCGGCGGGGTATATTCCCCTCAGCAATCCGCGCCGCGATCTATACTGGTCCTTTCGGTTTGAACAATGCTACTCGGCATTTCTCTGCTTCTGGTGGCAGCGGCAGGGGCTCTCCTCTTCTTCTTTCATCCCGTGTGGTTCCCCCTGGCTATAACTCTCGAAGCCCTCGAGTGGGATCGGCAATTCACCTGGACGCTCTGGATTTGCGGTGCAATTTTTCTTTTGGCACAAATTCTTTTGGCGTGGACTATCCTGCGCGGCCGGCGTCACGCCCGCGCGACGTCCCCGCATGGCCATCGCGGTCTGGAATGGACTTGGACAATTACAACGGCATGCCTGTTTCTGACGCTCGGCTTTCTCGGGTCGAGCGGATGGGCCAAAGTAGCGGTGCGTTCGGCGGGCGAAGAAGTGATCGAAGTCCATGCCCACCAATTCGCGTGGAATTTCCGGTATCCAGGGCCTGACGGCCGCTTCGGTAAAACTTCCATCGACCTTATCACGGACTCCGCGGGCAATCCTCTCGGTATCGATCCTGCCGACCCGGATGGCCACGACGATATCGTGACTGCAACTCTGCGGGTTCCCGTGGGACGCGACGTTCTGCTGCTGCTTCACTCGCGCGACGTGATCCACGACTTCTTCGTAAGGGAACTGCGCACCAAACAGGACATTGTTCCAGGCATGGAAATTCCGCTGCAGATCAGAGTGGAAAAGCCAGGAACTTATGAGATAGCCTGCGCGGAACTCTGCGGGACAGGACACGGTCAGATGCGCAGCTTTCTGATTGCTCTTCCGGCGGCTGAATACGACCAATGGAAGCAACACCATTGATCCCGACCGATCACCGAAGTATCGCGCGTCAGTATTTCTTTTTGTCTCTGTTCGCGGTAGTTGCCGGAACGGCACTATCGCTACTTATGCGGTTTCATCTGATTTATCCGCAGGCTCAAATCCCTTTGCTTGAAAAAATCTGGCCGGTGAGCGGAAGCGGAGGCGTCATGACTCCCGAGCTGTACCTCTCTCTGCTCACGTTTCACGGCACGTTAATGGTCTTTTTTGTTCTGACCGTAGCGCCCGTGAGCGCGTTCGGCAATCTGGTGGTCCCCGGACAAATCGGCGCAAAGGAGATGGCGTTTCCGCGATTGAACGCGGCATCGTTCTGGCTTACAGCGCTGGCGTTGGTGGTTCTTTTTCTGTCGTTCTTCGCGACCGGAGGAGGCCCGATCTCCGGGTGGACGGCCTATCCTCCACTCAGCGTGGTTGGATCAATTGCCGGACCGGGCGAAGGTTTCGGACAAACGCTTTGGTTTATCAGCGTGGAGATTTTCTGCTTTGCCTCACTGCTGGGCGCGATCAATACGATCGTCACCATCCTTGATTTACGGGCGCCAGGCATGAGCCTGATGCGCATGCCACTCACAGTCTGGAATTGGTTTGTCACAGCAATTCTAAGCCTGCTGGCTTTTTCCGTGCTGCTCGCCGCCGGGGTTCTCATTATGGCCGATAAAACCGCCGGCACAACCTTCTTTATTCCTGCCGGACTGCTGGTAGCGGACGAAAAGATCGCGGGAGGAGGCGGCAGTCCCCTGCTCTGGCAGCACCTGTTCTGGTTCTTCGGACACCCCGAGGTTTATATCGCGATTCTGCCGGGCATGGGCATCGTCTCGCATCTGATTGCCACCTTCTCACGCAAGCCTTTGTTCGGTTATCGAGCCATGGTGTGGGCCACTTGCGCCATTGCGTTTCTGGGACTGATGGTGTGGGGCCATCATATGTTCATCAGCGGACTGAGCCCGTATTCGGCGATTGCGTTTTCCCTGATCACGATGTCGATTGCCGTGCCTTCGGCTATTAAAACGTTCAACTGGATCGCTACAGCCTGGGGAGGTGATCTTCGGCTTACGACAGCCATGCTCTTCTGTCTGGGCTTTGTATCGATCTTCGTAACCGGCGGGCTATCGGGAATCTTTCTGGCGCAACCTTCACTCGATGCGTACTTTCACGACACCTATTTCGTGGTCGCCCATTTCCACCTGATCATGGGAATCGCAGCACTGTTCGGGATCTTCGCAGCGACGTTCTATTGGTTCCCTTTGATGTTCGGCCGACTGATGAATGAGCGCTGGGGCAAGGTTCACTTTTACCTGACATTCGCCGGCGCCTACGCGTTATTTTTGCCTATGCACTTCGCGGGCTTCGCGGGCAATCCACGCCGTTATTCCGACTTCACTACTTTTGACTTTCTGGCGTCGATAATGCCTTTGCACCGCTGGCTGACCGGAGTTGCCTTCTTTCTCGCGGCCGTGCAGACGATCTTCCTCTGGAACCTTTTCCATAGTGCGTGGAAAGGCGAGAAAGCACCGCCGAACCCATGGGCATCGACCAGCCTCGAGTGGAGCACAACCGACGCCGCAGTGGTCCGTGGACCTTATGAATTCGATTCCACTCCAGACGCTACGCTTCTGATGCAAAACGAACCGGTCCGGGAGAGATACTGAGAACATGCCTTCGGCGGTAACACAATCGAATCTCGGGGGGCCGCCGCCTATTCTGCCGGACTTGCCCAGTGGGGGCGGCGGCGGAGATGAACGGAATCGGCCGGATCCGGGCGCGTCGAGAAATACAGCAGTCACGGGCATTATCGTTCTGATGTGCGCCAGTACGATGACCTTCGCCGCGCTGGTCAGCGCCATGGTCATCCGGCGTGGACTGAACAACGACTGGGGCCATATCGGGCTGCCGCGCATTCTTTACTGGAATACGGCTGCCCTGATCGCCAGCAGTGTGGCCATCGATACGGCGCGCCGGATGCTGCGACGTGGACGGCGGGCGGCTTTCAACTGGCTGTGGAGTTTAGGAACTCTGCTGGGTACGGCATTTCTGGCGGGACAAATCGCCGCGTGGATGGAACTGGATCAGCGGGGATTCTATCTGCGGGGCCGGCCCAGCAGCGCCTTCTTTTACGTACTAACCTGGGCGCATGCGGCGCACGTGGTGGGTGCGTTAGGCGCCGTTCTGTATGTGGAGTACCGGGCGCTACGCTTTGAACTGGGCCCGAGCCGGAGAACGATGGTGGATGTAAGCGCCTTGTTCTGGCATTTTCTCGATGTGTTGTGGCTGGGCATTATGGCGCTCTTCGCATTCTGGGCATGAGAGCGATTCTCGCCCCGTATTTCGCAACCCGCGCGCGCCGCACCACGCTGCTTGTCATTGCGGCCCTGACATTTGTCTTCGGTGCGCTGCTCGCGGTGATGTTTTATCTGCGTTCCGTGGCCGAAGCGTGGCCTTCGCCCTTCCATTTCGCGTCCCTGCTGATGGTAGTGGGGCTGACGCTGTTCTCGATGGTCGCGAGCGGTGTGAGCGAAATCGCCGCAAGGGGAAATTTCCCAGAACGAGAAATGCCGGCGCGTCTTCTCGCGATCGCGATTGCATGCTGGCTCACGTTCTTGTTTCTGGAAGTAGTGGAATGGTTCCGGCTGGTCTATATGGAAGGGCTGGGTCCGCGGACGGCGTTCGGGGGTACGTATCTCGCGCTGACGGTGTCACACTGGGTGGCCGTCTGCGCCTGCGTGTGCTGGATGACGTGGGTCGCCAACAATACGCAGCGGCGTGACGTACTCGCGGTGGCTCTCTACTCCCATTTTCTGAATCTGATGTGGATCGTTTTTCTCTTCACGCTCTATTTCCCCAACGCGAATCTTGAGGGTATTTCGTGACTTTCACGCTGACGCCGCTGCTCGCGCAATGCGTAATGTGTTTCCGCACGGCGGCGGCTCAACAAGGGGAGAGATCGCGGGTATTTAACAGCGGCATTCTGGTGCTGCTGATTCCGCCACTGCTGATTTTGGGGTTGTTTGCGTTGCTCGCCTGGCGGAAAAATTCGGATCGGTAATGTCCGTTTGGGTATCATGCATATGATCCCGGCATGACACAGCGTTCCTCCGATACACCCTCAACCGATATCCAATCGACGCTCAAAGAACAGCGAGTCTTCGAGCCGCCACCAGAGTTCTCTGCCAAAGCCCATGTGGGAAGCCTGGCCGAGTACGAGCGGCTTTGCGCGGAAGCGGAGCGCGATCCGGACTCGTTCTGGGGCAAAATCGCCGGCGAACTGGAATGGTTTGAGCCCTGGAAGAAGGTGCTCGAGTGGGACGCTCCGTGGGCCAAATGGTTCGTCGGCGGCAAGCTGAATCTCTCGCACAACTGCCTCGACCGGCACACCGCCACGTGGCGAAAAAACAAAGCCGCGATCATCTGGGAAGGTGAGCCGGGTGAAGTCCGCACGCTGACGTATCAGCAACTGCTGGGCGAAGTTTCAAAATTTGCCAATGTCCTCAAATCCCGCGGCGTAAAGTCGGGTGACCGGGTCGCCATTTACATGGGCACCACGCCGGAACTAGCCATTGCACTGCTCGCCTGCGCCCGCATCGGTGCTCCTCACACCGTTATCTTCGGCGGCTTCTCCGCCCAGGCGCTGATCGACCGGATCAACGATGCTCAGGTAGTCTGCGTCATCACCCAGGACGGAACTCTGCGTAGAGGAGCCGAGATCAAGCTGAAACCGACCGTGGATGAAGCTCTCACGCAGTGCCCCACCGTGCACTCCGTAATCGTCTATCAGCGGACCGGCACCCGCCAGCAAATGGAAGTGGGGCGCGATCACTGGTGGCACGAGCTGATGGCCAACGCTTCGGACGAATGCCCCGCCGAGCCGCTCGACTCCGAGCATCCTCTTTATCTGCTCTACACTTCCGGCACTACCGGTAAGCCCAAAGGCATTCTGCACACGACCGGAGGTTACGCCGTCGGGACCTACATCACCACAAAATGGGTCTTCGATCTGCGCGATGAGGACATTTTCTGGTGTACCGCCGATATCGGCTGGGTCACCGGCCACAGCTACGTGGTTTATGGACCTCTGCAGAATGGCGCCACCGTCCTTATGTATGAAGGCGGTCCCTCTTATCCCGAGCCGGATCGTTTCTGGAAGATCATCGAGCGCCACAAGGTGACTGTGTTCTACACGGCTCCCACTGCGATTCGCGCGTTTATGCGGCTCGGCGAACACTGGACCGAAAAGTATGCGATGAAGTCGCTGCGCCTTCTGGGCAGCGTGGGTGAACCGATCAATCCCGAGGCGTGGATGTGGTATCGCAACTACGTCGGCCATAATCGCTGCCCTATCGTCGACACCTGGTGGCAGACAGAGACCGGGGCCATCATGCTGAGTCCCCTGCCCGGCGCGATTCCGACCAAGCCGGGCTCATGCACCCGGCCTTTACCTGGTCTGAAAATCGAAGTGGTAACTCGCGAGGGAGAACCGGTGCCGGCGGGCGCGGGCGGATACCTGGTGATCCGTAAACCGTGGCCCTCTATGCTGCGTGGAATCTACGGCGACCCTGAGCGATTTAAGCAGCAATACTGGTCCCAACTGCCAGGCACCTATTTCACCGGCGATGGAGCTCGCCAGGATGCCGACGGCTACTTCTGGGTTATGGGACGCGTTGACGATGTAATAAACGTTTCCGGACACCGTCTCAGCACCATGGAAGTGGAATCCGCATTGGTTGCCCATCCGCTGGTGGCGGAAGCGGCAGTGGTGGGCCGTCCCGATGAGATCAAAGGCCAGGCGATCTGCGCGTTTGTCACACTGCAGGTCGGCAACGTGGCGGGTGAGGAGCTAAAGACCGAACTGCGCGCCTGGGTGGCCCGGGAAATCGGTTCGCTCGCCAAGCCGGACGACATTCGCTTCACCGATTCTCTGCCGAAAACCCGTAGCGGCAAAATCATGCGCCGTTTGCTGCGCGAACTGGCCGCCGGCGGCGAGGTAAAAGGCGACATCACTACGCTTGAAGACATGAGCGTACTTTCGAAACTGCGCGAAGACGAAGACTAACTTGCGCTGAAAATCTCCTGAGAAATCCGGTCATCCGCTCCACTCCCTTTCAGGAGACGAAGATGACCGAAGCGGAGAAGCGTAAAGCAATTGACCTGGCCCTCGCGGCTATGGATAAGCAGTTCGGCAAAGGCAGTGTCCTGCGCCTCGGAGCCAATAACGTCGTCCCGGTATCTGTCATCTCATCGGGCTGCCTTTCGCTGGATGCGGCTATGGGCGTGGGTGGAATCCCTCGCGGACGTGTCACCGAAGTATTCGGCCCCGAATCCTCCGGCAAGACCACCCTCGCGCTCCAGATGATTGCCGAGGCGCAGAAACTGGGCGGAGCGGCCGCGTTCATCGACGCCGAACATGCGCTCGACCCGCAGTATGCGCGGAAACTAGGTGTCGATATCGACAATCTTCTGGTCTCACAGCCAGATACGGGCGAACAGGCGCTTGAAATCACAGGCGCCCTGATTGCCAGCGGCGCTATCGACATCGCGGTGATCGACTCCGTTGCCGCGCTGGTACCGAAAGCGGAACTGGAAGGCGAGATGGGCGATAACCATGTCGGTCTGCACGCCCGCCTGATGTCCCAGGCACTTCGCAAGCTCACCGGTGTTGTCGCGCGGACCAACACCTCCCTCGTATTTATCAATCAGATCCGCGAGAAGATCGGCGTAATGTTCGGCAGCCCTGAAACCACTACCGGTGGCCGGGCTCTCAAGTTTTATTCCTCCGTCCGCCTCGACGTCCGCCGGATTGGAGCCATCAAAGACGGCGACGCAGTGGTTGGAAACCGCACGCGAGTGAAGGTGGTCAAGAACAAGGTCGCTTCACCCTTCCGTGAAGCGGAGTTCGACATTCTCTATGGTGAAGGGGTGTCTCGCGAAGGCGACCTCATCGATCTGGGCGTGGCGAAGAACGTCGTCGAAAAATCCGGATCATGGTTCAGTTATAAAGGCGAGCGGATCGGCCAGGGCCGCGATAACGCGCGCAATTATCTGAAAGAGCATCCGGAGATGACGCTGCGCCTCGACGAGGAACTACGCAATCTGCTGGGCCTGATTCTGAAAATCGCCGCAGCAGCCTAGGCGCTACAGAGTTGTCGTAAAATCCCACGGGTCGGGCCGCTCTACGGGCGGCCCACCCGGCTGTTTCGTGCCGATGTGAATGATTCCTACAATCGGATCCGCCGGATCGAGGCCGAGGTTTTGTTTGAACCCTTCGTCATAGCAGTTGGCTCCGGTTACCCATTTCGCACCATACCCGAGCGCATGAGCAGCGTTCAGAATATTCATCGCAGCCGCCCCCGCTGCAAGCACCTGCTCGATTTCCGGAATCTTATGGCCGCGCTGGATGCAGGCACCAATCACAATCGTCACGGCTGAGCGCAGTGGCTTCGATTTTTCTTTTTCGATGGATGCAGCGGAAACGGCAGGGTCGCGCCGCAGAGCCGCCTCGCCGTACCATTCACTCAGCCGGAGCCGCGCGTCACCTTTAACCACCCAAAAACGCCAGGTTCGCAGCTTCCCATGATCGGGGGCGCGAACCGCCGCCTGGAGCATTAGATCTATCTCTTCATCACTGGGGCCACCAGCCTCGAACGAACTGGCAGAACTGCGGGAAAGGAGTTCATCCATCATTGTGATCATCGCTATAAAAGCAAAACGCTCGCCGTGAAGTGTTGCTTCACGGCGAGCGCCTGAGTTTCGGAATGTAGCTGAATTACTTCTTGGCCGCTTCCGCTCTGAGACTGTTATAAGCATTCTCGACAAAGCGGTCGGTGGTGGCGAAACCGGTGGTCGAGCCATACAGCCCGTCATAATCACGGGTCAATTTGGCAGCCTTAACCTGTTCGAGGGTCAGGCCCCTCTTGATAGCATCCTTGAAGCGATCGCGCAGGATGGTCATCATGTCGCGATATTCAACCAGGTCGGCTTCATCACACAGACGGCCGTGGCCCGGAATGATGTAGGTGCCGCCTTCCTGCTTTTCGGCAGGAATAGTGATGTCGAGGATGTGGTTCAGCCCATCGAGATAGCCCTGATAGGTACCACCGCGGGTCAAATCGAGAATCGGATAGGACGACGGAGTGAAGATGTCACCTGAAGAAACGACATCCGATCGGCGGAAGAAGACGATGGTATCGCCATCGGTGTGAGCCGCCGGCTGATGGAACATCTGAATCGCTTCACCGTTGAAGAACAGTTCCTTTTCGTCAGTGATGTAGGTGTCGGTCGGCCATGCGGAAGAAGGATAAGCCGGAGTGTTGCCGTCTTTCGCGACCATGCGATCCAGAACTTCCTGGGTCGCGATCACCGTCGCGGACTTTTCGCGATCGCCCGCTTCGTTACCACCAACTACCGATGCCCCTGCTTTGGCGAGGTTTGAAAGACCGCCGATATGATCGCCATGTACGTGCGTCACAATGATGTAGCGGATCGGCTCTTTGGTGATGGTACGAATCGCATCCTGAATCTTGTCGGTCAGGGGAGCGAACATCGTATCGACCAGAAGCACGCCGTCGGTACCAGCCTGCATGGTGACGTTTCCGCCGGAGGGGCCGCCCGTGCCGACCAGCATATACACGTTGCCCTGAACCTTCAGGACTTCAATCTTCGTCTTTGAATAATCCGGGGGCGCCTGCTGCGCGAACGCGAGCGTTCCCGCGGCAACCAGCACCGCCGCTGGTAACAGGGCCTTCAGGGACCTGAATTGAGTCGTTTTCATACTTTTCCTTTTGGATATACCCGGTAAATTCGGTTTAGTTGCCCGCTGCCGTGGTGCTCAGCTTCGCCGGCGCCGGCATTTTCTTCAGCTTCTGCTTGTATTCCGGATACATGGTCTCCGCGCCGCCGCGGGTCGCTTCGAACGGAATTCCATAGCGCTCGCCGAATTCCTGCACGAATTTGTTGGTGCCCGGCAGATGGCTCGGTACCGTCCCCGGCGCACGAACGACTTCGATCACGGAGTCGCAAGGGTAGGGCGCAATGGCCTGACGGGGAGCCGCCACGAAGTCCGTCGTGCGGACGAAAGTTTCCGTCAGATAAATCGGATCGTTCACCATTACAGCCACCGTCAACGTGTCGCCGTGCCGGATCAAATGTTCGGTAACGACCGATTTTTCGCTGCGCGGAATTCCGTTGCGGCGAATCCAGCCATTCTTCAGGTGATCGGTGGTCAAGGTGAGCATGTCGCCCTCGAACTTACCGGTGGTGAAACCCTGCCATGTGTGAGCCGCATACTCCGGCGGATGCGCACGGCCGTCCATCCAGATGGTCCGTTCCGGCGCCTGCCAGGAAATATGTGTATGGAACGCGACTACGTCCTGAGTTTCACGATCCACTTCCTTCCAGACACGCAGATTGGCCGGACCGCGCCATGCGTAATCGGAGGGGTGGGGCTTGCACTGATGTTCCGGGAGCGTCAGCAGCGAAGCGTCCCAGGTGTCGGCGCGCAAGCGAGCTGTGTCGGTGATGGGCAGACCCAGATAGTCGCCAATCTCGGGACCGGGGATGCGCTCCGGCTGATCTTCATGAAATACGGGAGCCCATTCGCCGCTGGGGTCGATCTGAGCAAACGCGGGGACAGTCACCAGCGTTGCGGCCATCAGCACACCGGCCAGGCTGACTCGATTGATTCTTTGCATTATTATGCTCCTAATTCCTACCAGGAAAATGTTGCTTTCGCGCCCTCGAGAGACTGCCAGCTTGCCAAACCATGCCTCTCCTTAGATCGAGAAAGCCGGTGGATTCTGTCAAATCTGACCGAGACGTATCGCTTTATAGCAGTCAGACAGTAGCACTCTTTGGATTTAAATGTCAAGGACGCATGGACCCAAAGGATGGTTACCGCAGCGCGCCCAGCCGCGGCAACCCGGACCAAAACAGTCTATGAATGAGCCATTGAAGGCGACGGGGCACCGATCTTGCTGGGGGCCGTCTCTTTCAGGCCAAGGCACACAAGCGCTCCCAGAGCGACACCCACCAGCGGCATCAGCAGAATGTTCTGAATACCGAAATGCTGCGCCACATATCCACCCATTACGGGCGCTACGCCGCCGCCAAAGATCTCGCCCGCGCCGACGACCAGACCTATGGCCGAGGTCACCAGTCCGGGAGGGGCCGATTCGGTCGCGATGGGGCCGGTGATCAGAGCCACATTCCCCAGAGAGAAGAACGAGACGAGGAACATCATCCCGAACAGCATCGTTGGATTCGGTCCCAGCTTGCTGAACAGGTACACCGTTACGGCGGCGCCGACAAACGATATTATCGCCACCGGACGGCGGCCCAGCATATCGGAAAGCCCTGGCACGCCAAACTGGCCGATAAAACCGCCAAAGCCGAGCGCCGAGCTCACGAAACCCATCTGCTGGGGCGTAAGGTGCAGATAATCGATCAGATAGTTGGGGAGCATCCCGCCCAGAACGAAGATGCAGGACATGGCGCAGAGCAACGCTACCATGCAGAGAACCACGTTGCGGCTACCGAAGATCGCGGCCCAATGCCCTTTATGTACCGTCTCGCCCAGCATCGGACCGCCCTGCGTTTTCTCCGGTTCACGGAGCACAAAGAACAAAAGTACGCCGATGATTATGCCGGGTATCGCGACCACCCAGAAGACCCAGCGCCAGGAGGGCACCACCGCAAGCAACTGCGTGGCGATAATCGGAGCCAGTCCGAAGCCGAACAGAGCGAAACCACTCTGCTGAAGACCCTGATTGAAGCCTCTGCGTTTAGGCTCGGATGCAGCGGCGGTTGCCGAGAAGCTGGTCGGACAATAAGACCCTTCCATCATTCCCATCAGGCCGCGGATACCCAGCAGACTGGCGAACCCCACGGCCATTCCGGAGAAGCCGGAAAGCAGCGAGAACAGCAGGATTGCCGGAATCAGAATCTTGCGATGGCCGATCTTATCGGACAGCCGGCCGCTGAGAATCGCAAAGATCCCCCAGACAATGCCCAGTGCGCCCACCAGGTTCCCGATGTCCTGATAGCCCAGCCCCAGGTCTTTCTGCATGGCGGGGAATAAAGGGGCGATAATCCACCGGTCGAGCCCCACCAGCCCGAATCCGAGACCCAGCAGGGTCACTGCCTTCCATTCGTAAGACGTGTCCCAACCTGTCTGTTTCGTGGCCATCGTTTCTTTGTTCTCCCTGGTTCTAAAGCTTTGAGCCGGCGGCGAATAACGCGCGGACCTGCCCGCGAGCCGCTTTTTTCAACCTAGCTATAATGTCACGCCGTTGTCATTGCGTCAATGGACAGAAGTGCCTGAAAGGTGCGTTGGTCGGTTAAGGCGTCTTTTCGGTGTCGCCGATCCCGCCGATCCCAAGCAATCCAGATAAACCTCCCAACGATGATTGCTTCTCTGGCTCAATAGTTATCTTTCCCGCAAAATTTCTATATTTCAGCACCCACTCCCAAGCCCACCTAGGCAGGTAGCCTTCAACGGGAGCGTGGGGATCAATGGCGCAAATAAAAAAATTGCTAGGCTCCATATTGGGGATGAGCCTCAATGAATTCGTGAGGAAAGATAACTCCGTATGGGTCCAGAGCAAATAGCACCAGCCTGAGTACCGCATCCAATCAAGAGAATTAGCGTTGACCGTGGCCTCGATCGCATTAGGATCGGGATAAGACGGCCCTCGCGCATGAATTCCAATATGGACTAATCGGGGAGCGCTCACGTTAAAGGACCTTCGATCTGCACAGGAAACGTTTCAATAAACGGTTTTGGTATGGCCTGTTGATCTGGGTTGATCGTCATGCCCTTTGCGCTGGCCTCAATTTCTCTGATTCTGACGATCTCTGCCCCGTCCATTAGCGCGAGGTGTGGCTGCTTGTCCAATGTAGTGTCTATGGAGTTAAGTCCATAAACAAAAACAGCCAGAACGCAAATGACAATAAATAATATTGGATACTGTTGCCCCCAGACCGTAGCTAAAGCAATTGCCAAAACAATCATGGCAACGCAGATGATCACGGTTTTCTTACCCACAACGCCCCCATAGGTAACTTTCTGAAGGAATTGCAGGGGCCGAAATGGGGAGCCTGTGTTTAGCATATAGGCCAGAAGGTCGCATCATACACTCCAATCAGGCCGCGTTTGACGCTCCAAAGAAACGGTGCCAGCCGTCTCGATGAAGTGGCAGCCAATGGATTAGAGAGCACACACCGCGCTCGCCCTATTCTACGCCAGAACGTCCGAAAGTTCCCAAATATGGTCCGTAGTTCCCGCCGCCATCGCAGGCGTGACGCGCAGCGACCTGTGAATCCGGCAAAAATTGTAATACGTGTACCAGAGCGTCACAGCGGCCCAGTGGTTCTCCCACTTCTTTGAGAAGGCGTTCGTCAGGCGCGTGAATCGACGGCAACCCATAGCCGCCAAGTCTCGGAAAAGTCCGGCCCGCGCTTAGTGATGCTGGCCCCGCCCTTACGTGCCCGTTATGGCGATGTTGGTGGGCTTGATTTATTGGGCGACCGGCGTTTCCACAGCGGGCGTCGCGGGCTTCTGTGCGGGCTCTTTGGTCTTCGGCGTCGGGTTGAAGTGCATCAACGGAAGTGTGTAAGGCGGAAAACCCATTCTGGATGTAAGTCCGAACAAGACTTCCCGAACAAAGGGCCATGAATTCAATGCCCCATTCGCATTGGCGAATTCCGCCAGGTCTCCAGCGCTCGGGGATTCGCCGCCGCTGATTTCATATTCCAACAGGTAAGTGATCGTGGACGAGACCGCTTCTGCGGCGTTGGAGTGCGCGGTGAATTTGTACTCGCAAATCACCTCCAACGCATTTCCCTCGACTCTTGCGGGCTTGCAGTTGAGATCAACGCTGGGGACAAGTGTCCCCATGACCGATTTATTGCATTCGGCCTTTATCGCCACCAAACGTAGGCTCTTCAGCTCGGATCGTTTTGCGACCCGAGCGATAGCGGCAAGATCAATAGCTCGTTCCAATGTGGCTCCTCATGCTGCTAGTGCAGGTTCCACCGGGTTCGTCTCACCGAAGAGCCCGGTGGAACCCGCATTAGCGGGTTCCAGTTCTTCACGATCAGGTGGCATCTCGACCCAGCCCCAATGAAGTGGAACGGGCTGAAATTGCACCTCAAAGCCACAGACAGCCAAACTGCGGGCCATGGTCTTAATCGTCAGATTGTGGTTGCCGGACAATATGCGCGAGATGATTGATCTGTTGCATTTCATCCGTCTTGCCACCTCTGCACGGCTAACACCGCTTTTCTTGATTGCGTTGTGGATGGTGGACTGCGCCATCGCGAGCGCAGACTCCTCGACAACATCGAGGTCCACCATGTCGTCCTTCCACTCTCGTGGTTGTGCCCAGGTAATCATTTATTCAATTCCCCTCCCGGATATTCCGCCAGGAACTCAACGTGCAGATCGACTGCCTTTTGAATCTCCCGTGCTTCTCTTTCAGTTTTTCCCCTCTTATCTTTCGTCCAACCGTTAAGCAAAACAACGTCCATCTTCCCTTCTGGACGAGGAAGCCTCACGCAATACAGACGGTGATCATGCTCTTTGAATTCCCAGAGCGGTTTACCTGCGCCGCGCAACGGACAGAAGCGCTGGTGGTTTTCGTACGATGCGCCGCCGTCCTTTGTCAGTGCAGACATTTGTCCCTTAAAGCGCCTCAGCATGTGCTGCTCCATATCGTCAAGGAAATCATTACAAGGGCAACGGCGGTTCTCGCGACGTTCGTACCCGAACATGCGGCCCATACTCCCAGTCACCAATTCCCTTATCGGCAGTGAAGACGCCTTTCGCTACTGTTTTGTTGACTTATATATCAACAATATAAACGATACAAGTCAACGGGACGTTCCGATTTTAATGCAACAAAGCGTTTACTGTGCAACAACACACATGTTTTCAATTGGTTGTCTGACCATAAAAATATTTCTAAGGCGCGTGACCGAACTTCTGACGTCGGAGCAAATTGACTCATGGTTGCTTTCGGGGTCTGCCGCCGCCGCGAGTCTTCCGCTTCGCGGCAAGCTGGCTGAAGTACTCGGAACCGCGCTTGGCGATGCTGGCCCCGCCCTTGCGCCCCATCACGGCAGCCGCGCTGAGCTTCGTCTGACCGATCATGTCATCCGCCAGCGCCAGGGCAGCTTTCAGATTCTCGCGTGCCGCGCCAGTGCGGTTCTCAGGTAACAGTGGAGAGGTTTCGAGGATCAGGTCCGCTTGAGAGATCAGGTTGCGGAGTGCTTTCAGTTCGGATCGGCCAATCGGCATACTTCCAACTTAGCGCGTTTCAGGGTACGGCGAGCGTTCGCTGTTTATCTTCTTCAACGCACTCTTCAGGCACTACCCAATGGACAGACGTTTTCCGATTCGCCACGACGACTCGAAAACTTATCGCGCCGGTTCTTTCCGGGGCGGTTCTTTGCCCGGCAAGGCCGCCGGGTTCTCGTGCACCCTCTCTTTAAACCGGCCGCTCATGCCCGACCCCAGGGCCACCGCAGCTTCGCCAAAGCGGTCGCGCAACCGGTCCGCCGCCTCGAGCGCGGAGCGCCAGCGCTCCGAACGCCCTCCATCCGTCAATGAAAGTTGTCCCTGTTCCTGCTCGAACCCTGAAACGTGCACGCCCAACAAGCGAACGGTTCTGCCTTTCTCCCAGTTCTTGTAGAGAAGCTTGCGGGATTCCTCAATCAGATCGATATCGAGTTGTGTCGGCGCATCGAAAGTATTCGCTCGGGTGATGGTTGAAAAATCGGTATAGCGCAGCTTCAATTGCAGGGTTCGTGCATAAAGCCTGTGCTCGCGCAACCGCCGGGCTACCTTTTCCGCGAGATGAACAAGCGTTGACTCGATCTGCGCCGGGTCTTTTGTGTCCTCATTGAAGGTGTGCTCGTGGCTGATCGATTTCGGATCGTTCCGCTCGCCGATTTCAGCATCGAACCAGCCTCCCGCATCCAGCCCATGCGATTTGCCCGCCAGCGCCAGCCCCCACTTTCCGAAGCGCGACTCGAGCGACTTCTCATCCAGTGCGGCCAGATCTCCGATCTTTCGAATTCCCAGCGCGTGCAGATTCTTTTCCGTAACTTTGCCCACGCCAGGCACCTTGCGCACATCGAGCGGCGCCAGATAGCGCGCTTCGACGCCGGGGAGAACGCGCAGAATGCCATTGGGCTTGGCCTGGTCGGACGCAATCTTGGCCACCAACCGCGAAGTCGCGATGCCAATCGAACAGTTCAGCTGAGTCGCCGACTTTACCGCGTGGTGAAGCGCATGCGCCGCGCGCAAAGGCGGCCCGTGCAAACGTTCGGTGCCCGTCATATCGAGATAGGCTTCGTCCACCGACGCCATGGAAACCAGGGGCGTGAACTGGCCTAAAACGTCGAACACGCGGCCCGAATATTCTCGATATCTCTCGGGATGACCTTCGACGAAAATCGCCTGGGGACAAAGTTTGGCCGCAGTGCGCAGCGGCATCGCCGAATGAACTCCGAACTTCCTCGCGGCGTAAGAGGCGGCAGAAACTACGCCTCGCTCATCGCGTTTTCCACCCACAACCACGGGCTTTCCTTTGAGCGCGGGGTCATACAACTCCTCAACCGACACGAAAAACGCATCCATATCGACATGGAAAACAGTGCGAGGTAAATCGGTTTGGTCCACGGAGGTCGGCGAAGACCAGTTTAATTCCCGGCGCACCATAACTCTCGGCACAGCACAGGAACTCTCGGCATACCCCAGCCTGACTCTGTAAAATATCGGGCATATGCAGACGCACCGGCGAGGTTCATCATGGCTCCTCGCCGCAATCCTTTCCTTCGCCGTTCCTGTTCTCGACGCCGAAGTAATCGCAAAGACCGCCAAAATCGCGGGGCTGACCGTGAGCTACAAGGTCGTACTGCCGAACCCGTTCGATCCTTCGAAAGCCTACCCCGGGATACTGGCCTTCTCCGGTGGATCGCAGACGGAGAACACGGTCCAGATGGATCTGCGCCGCAACTGGCGGGAGCAGGCCGAGCGGCGTGGTTATATTGTCGTGATCGCAGCCGCACCCGATGGGCAGCTCTTCTTCGAAGGCGGTGAGCGCATCTTCCCCGAGTTCCTTCGTCAGATTCTCAGTCAATACAAAATCCTCGACAACAAATTCCACGTGGCGGGCCCGTCCAACGGCGGTATCAGCGCTTTCCACGTCGCCGCGCTTTATCCGCAGATGTTCTGGTCCGTGACGGGATTTCCCGGCTATCTCCCCGATGCCACTCCAGCCAATATCAAGGCCTTGTCGAAGCTCTGTATTTTCATGTTCGCCGGCGAGCAGGATCGCGACTGGTCCGGCGAAATTGAGCAGCAATCCAAAGCGTTTCGGTCAATGGGATTAAGCGTGCGGACGTCAATCGAAAAAGATCAGCCCCACCTGATTGGGACGCTGGCGGGCGATGGCGCATCACGCCTTTTCGATCAGTTCGATCAGGCCCGGAACGGATGCGGGAAATAACTATTTTTCGGTGAGAGCGGCTACGCCGGGCAGTTCGATTCCCGAAAGAAACTCCAGCGATGCTCCGCCGCCCGTCGATACGTGGGAAATCTTATCCGTGACGCCCGCGCTCTTGATCGCCTTCTCGGAATCTCCGCCACCCACCACTGACACGGCTCCGGAATCGGCCACCGCTTTGGCCAGCGCTACCGTGCCCTTGTCGAATGGGGGCTTCTCAAACACGCCCATCGGACCGTTCCAGATGATGGTCTTCGCACCGCGAACGATGGCAGAATACTTCTCGATCGTCTGCGGACCGATATCGAGACCCATGCGGTCATCCGGAATACGGGTGACGGTTTCATTGGCAGCGCCTTCTTTCAGTTCGGCGGCCACAACATGGTCCACAGACAGGACGATCTTCGTGCCGAATTCCTTCAGCAACTTATCGGCGAGCTCCAGCTTGTCGTCTTCCACCAGCGATTTGCCCGTCGGTTCGCCCTGCGACTTCATGAACGTGTAAGCCATCGCGCCGCCGATCAGAACCTGATCGACCACTTTTGCGAGGTTCTCAATCACCTCAATCTTGTCGGAGACTTTAGCGCCGCCCAGTATCGCCACACACGGCCGCGCCGGATTCTTCGTGGCCATGGTTAGATATTTCAATTCCTGATCCATCAACAGACCGGCGGCCGCCTGTTTGACGAATCGCGTCATGCCTTCCGTTGAAGCGTGAGCTCGATGCGCGGAACCGAAGGCGTCATTCACATAGACATCGCAGAGCTTCGCCAACTGCTGCGAAAAGGCAGGGTCGTTAGCTTCTTCTTCGGCGTGGAAGCGCAGGTTCTCCAGCAACAGCACTTCACCGGGGGCCGGAAGCATAGCTTCAACCGCGGGACCCACGCAATCGGGCGCCAGTTTGACCGGCTTACCCAGCAACTGGCTGAGCCGTTCCGCCACAGGCTTCATACTCATCTCCGGGTTCGGCTTACCTTTGGGCCGTCCCAGATGCGAAGCGAGGATCACGCCCGCGCCTTTTTCGAGCGCATAGTTGATCGACCCCAGCGACGCTTTTATGCGCTTATCGCTGGTAATTTCCTGGCCGCCGTTAGCCAGCGGAACATTGAAATCGACGCGTATAAATACTCGCTTCCCCGCGAGGTCGAGATCCTTGATCGATAGTTTGGCCATGAAAAACTGAGCTTATCAGATGGGTTTGAGCTCGGCGGGTTTAAGTTCAGCCGGTTTGAGCTCAGCCGGTTTGAGCTCAGCAATGCCGACTTCGCTCATCAACGCCAGGAGATTGCCTTCCGAGTCGTGGAAGAATGCCATCCACAACTCGGTCTCCGGAGTTTTCGCAATCATCCGCGGAATGGCTTCGAAACGGACCTTTAGCTTTTCCAGCTTTTCTACGGCCTCGTGGATGTTCTCAGTCTGGTAGTAAATGATGGAACCGTAGGTGGAATCGGGCTTCTCGGCTCGCGTCAGCATGAGCCGAACTCCGCCACAATCGAAGAAGGCCATCTCTCCGGTTTCGAAGAGGAACTTCAGGCCCAGCAGATCTCGATAAAACGCCACGGCGCGGGGTAATTGCTCCACTGTGATCGCGATTTGACCAATAGAGGAGACTATCCCCAGTGACAATGTGCGGTTCTCCAAGGAAATTGTATCGCCTTTAATTGAAAATTCCCTTCAATTCAGTATTGGGGGTACGAGTCTAAAGTACCGGTACCACCTTGCCGGTCCGCCATGCCAGCAACAGCGCTCCGATAGCGGCGCTATGTCTCGGCTCCATACAGGTGATCTGCCCGTCTTCCTGCAACAAGTCACGGAATTTCTGTGCCAAAAGGAGGCTGGAAAATACGCCGCCCGTCCACGAAACCAGAAGCGAGTCAGTCTCGTTCCAGAGTTGACGCCGAACCGAACTCACCAGACTTGCCAGGTGTTGGGCGGAGTTATGCAGAATCTCCTGCGCCACCACATCGCCTTCTTCGGCAATTCGACTGATCAGCGGGGCCAGACCAGCGACACGCGAGCGTGGCCACTCCGGCGTGTAGAACAGATGCAGCATCTGATTGGGTTCAGCTGCACCCGTGGCCGCGACTAGAGCGGGAGTCAGCGCGGTGCGCGGCCCCCATCCTTCATGCTCACGCAGAGCCGCGCGAACCGCCTGACGCACGATATCGAAAGCGCCGCCTTCATCACCGAAAATGTACCCCCATCCACCCGCACGAGCTGTTTCGCCAGCGGCGTTGCGTCCGAAAGCCATGGAGCCCGTGCCTGCAATCACAACAATTCCAGGCTCTCCCGCGGTGGCTCCGGCCAGCGCGATCATCGCGTCATGGGTCACCATGAGTTCGGGCGAGTCGATTAGTTCGGCGAGAAGTGCCGCCTTGTCGTCAAGGCCTCCGCTCATCCCCATACAGGCGGCGGAGAAATGCCAGTGGCCGTCCCGCGGCGACGCCAACCCGGCACGCGCGGCGGCCTCGGCAATGCATTCTCCGATGACACGCAGAAACTTCGCCCGCGCCTCACCGGCACTAACGTGGTTGCAAGAGCCGGCACTGCCCCAGCCGACCACGCGGCCTTCGCCATCGCCAATCACTGCCGTGGTGGATGACTGGCCGCCATCCACTCCCAGATAAAAGTCGCTCAGTTCGACGCCGAGGTCTGAACGGCCCCGGCCCTCATCGGCTTCTTACTCTTGCTTACTGTTGCCATTCCCTGAGAATAGCGGGACCCCGAGTCTCCCGTGAAACCAATGGTTCATCCATCCTCTAAAGACGGGGCTAAACAGAAAGAAAATATTAATCGATGCGGGCTTTTTTTACCGCGACGGGGGTGTCAGCTTCGGCGCCGTACTTTCAACCTGCGCAGGTGACCGGGCCACGTTCAGGACCAGCGCCAGAGTCGAATAATAACCGACCAGTGTGGTGGTATCGATAATTCCCTGTTCTCCGAATCTGGCCAGGAATTTCGCATAAGCGGCATCACTTACACTCCTGTTCCGCAGCAGTTCTGTGACGAAGTCATATGTCACCGCTTCGTCAGCGACCATCCCATCGGGGCGCTGGCCGGTGGCGATCGCCGCCGCCACCTCCGCGTTCAACCCGGCTTTAATCGCTAACGGATAATGCACGTTCCATTCGTATTGCTGCTTCAATTGACCAGCGGTCATGAGAATACTCATCTCGACCAGCTTCTGCGGCACCGCGTTTTTGAACCGCAGATATTCGCCGACACTCTGTAGCCGGTTCAGCAGTTCGGGGCTGCGCAGCAACGGAACGAACGGTCCTTGAGTCGAGACCGAGCCTCGCGTGCCCGCTAACAATTCAAGTGCTTTCTTCTGTTCGGGCGTCTGCTTGTCCGCGGGAATCGGCGGCATTCGATCCTGCGCCTGAATGAGACCCGGATGAAAACAAAAGCAGCTGATGACCGCAATTTCACACAGTTTCATGCGCGAATTATACATGCCTTTTCAGCCGGTGCGTCGTATGAACGGAAACCTGCGCTCAGTACGCCACAGTAAAGCGCCGACCTGTATGCCGCGGGGTTTCCAGTTCGTCAATCATCGCGATGGCATAATCGCCTACCGTGATTCTGCTTTCCCCTTTTTCATCGCGGAGCAGTTCGTCGAGGCCCAGCCGGAAGTGACGCGTACGTTCACCCGGCTGCAGGTAGTAAGGCGGGCTCAGATAAGTCCAGTTAATCCCAGTTGAGTGTTTCAGAACTTCCTTGACCTGCGCGGTGGATTGAGCTCCGCCCTGCCATGCGGGAGGAAAACTCGCGTGGTCCATGAAACGAACGCCCGGCTCGACCTCAAGCGTTCCCGCGCCCCCAACCGCCAGAATGCGCGGCACGCCCGCCTCCTTCATGGCAGTCACAATATTTTCGGTTGCCGTGCGCTGGGCGGCGCAGCGCTCTTCAATAGTTCCTTCGCGAGCCGGAGCGTAGGAATGGATGATCGCATCCTGCCCGCGAAAGGCCGCCACCAGAGAAGGCACATCAAAAACGTCAGCCGGAACGGCCGTAATCAGCGGATGCTGCGGAACTTTCGATGGGGTTCGGCTGAGGGCTGTAACGTGGTGTCCCCTGCCGACAGCTTCCTGAACGATAGGAGTGGCGACGAAACCGGTCGCTCCGAGAATCGCGATTTTCATGTCTCTATAAGGATGACAGAGCACTGCATTAGTCCAGAGCACTGCATTAGTCCAGAGCACTGCATCAGTCCAGAGCACTGCATCAGGGAGACCCCTGCATCATTTTGCGTCACGCCAGTTATTGCCGGCACCGGTATCGACAACCAGAGGGACGCGCAGGTCGGCCACGCCTTCCATCTCACGCCTCACCAACGCTTTCACCGCCTCGACCTCAGCGGGAGGAGCTTCCAGCACCAGTTCGTCATGCACCTGCAGAATCTGACGCGTCTGCATGCCGGAAAGCGCGTGGTCGATGCGGATCATGGCCAGCTTGATTAGATCCGCCGCGGTGCCTTGAATCGGTGAGTTAACGGCCGTTCGCTCCGCAAATCCACGTGCATTGGCATTGCGGCTGTTGATATCGGGAATCGGCCGTTCCCGCCCAAAGAGTGTTCGAGCCACGCCGGATTCGCGCGTAGCTGCGATCGTGGCGTCGATGAAACGGCGCACCCCGGAATAGCGCTCGAAGTACGCCTTGATGTAAGCCTCCGCTTCTTTCCTCGAAATCCCGAGGTTAGCCGCGAGTCCGAAGCCGCTGATCCCATATACGATGCCGAAGTTCACTGCCTTGGCGTTATTGCGGGCTTCGCGCGTGACCAGCATGGGAGGCACTCCCATTACTTCCGCCGCCGTTCGCGTGTGAATATCTTCGCCATTGCGGAACGCGTCAATCAGAACCGGATCTTCCGACATATGCGCCAGGAGACGGAGTTCAATCTGCGAATAATCGGCGACCACCAGCTGCCAGCCTGCGCGCGGAATGAACGCCGCGCGGATCTCGCGGCCTAGTTCAGTCTTGATCGGAATGTTCTGTAGATTGGGATTGGAAGACGACAGGCGTCCCGTAGCCGCGCCCATTTGATTGAAGCTGGTATGGATGCGACCCGTCAGAGGATCGACCAGTTCGGGCAGCGCATCGACATACGTGCCCTTCAGCTTCGACAACTGGCGGAATCCCAGAACTTTGCGGACGATCTCATGCTCGACGGCGAGCGTCTCCAGAACGTCGGCAGCGGTGGAAATGGTTTTGCCTTTGCCGTACTTGACCGGCGCGGGCAGATTCATCTCCTCAAATAAAACGCGGCCTAACTGTTGCGGTGAAGCGATGTTGAATTCGCGGCCGGCCAGTGCGTGTATGTCGGCTGTAAGACGCGCCACTTCGGATTCGAGCAGCGCCGACAAACGCGCCAGTTCATCGCGGTCAATGCGAATGCCTTCCCGCTCCATACCCGCCAGAACTCGGGTCAGCGGAAGTTCGATCTCTTCATACAGCTTGCGGAGATTGCGACGGTCGATTTCGGGAGCCAGACGCCCATCCAGTTCGTGAATGAAGAGAGCCCGTTCATCCGCTCTCGGCCCCGCGCGCAGGTCGAGACGGCGCTCCACGAGAGATTCCAGCGAACAACTGGAAGGGTCGGCATCGAGCAGAAACCCATAGAGCGAAATATCGTCGATGAACCCCGCCGGTCGGATATCCCGTTTCAACAATTCCAGCGTGAGGCTCTTGAGATCTGCCGCGGCTTTGGGCAGATTTGCGTCTTCCAGATAAGGCTTCAGTTCCGCCATGCGCCCGGCCGGCAGCGCCCGCGCTTCGGAATCATGATGAGCCAGCCCGATCTGATCCCGATCGGCCCCGAAAGCGATCGCAAGCGCCGTGCCCGCGGGTCGCGCCGCAATGAAATCGGCCAGTTCGCCGGCAGAATCGAGCGTACGGAAATCACGCACACGGGTATCTTCAGAAGGCCCCAGCTCTTTCAAGTGCCCGAAGAACTCCAGTTCTTTGTACAACGTCTTCAGCAAATCCACATCGGGCGCACAGGCTTCCAGATTTTTCGGCTCGAAGTCGATCGGAACATCGCAGCGAATGGTGGCGAGTTTCAGACTCATCTCGATCTGCTCGCGATTATTCTCCAGACTCTCGCGGTACATCTTGCGGCTGACTTCGGACGCGTGATCCAGCGCGGCCGCAACCGACCCGAATTGCTCGATCAAACCCCGCGCGCCTTTGTCGCCGATGCCCGGAGCCCCCGGAATGTTGTCCACCGAGTCCCCCATCAGGGCGAGTAAATCGGCAATCTGGCGCGGCTCAACGCCCATGAATTCCTTAACTTTCGCGGGATCGTACCAGGTGTCGTCCTTGGCCGGATTCAGCATGGAAACCCGGTCCGTCACCAGTTGCAGCATGTCCTTATCGCTCGATACGATCACGACCTCGAATCCGGCGTCGGCCGCCTTATGACTGAGCGTACCGATTACGTCGTCGGCTTCGAATCCGGCATATTCAAGGATGGGAATCCGCTGCGCTTCCAGCAGCCGCCGGATGTAGGGAACCTGCTCGATCAGATCCGGCGGAGTCTCGGCGCGATTGGCTTTATATTCGGCATACTCCTCGTCGCGATGGGTTTTGCCAAGACCCTCAAAAACCGCCGCCATGTAGCGCGGCTCGAAGGTTTTCGCGAGCTTGCGCACCATATGGTTGAAGATAAATACGGCTTCGGTCGCCAGACCCGTAGTCGTTCTCATCGGGGGAGCGCCGGTGCGAGCCCGGGCGTGATAGGCGCGGAAGATGAATCCGTAGCTGTCAATAAGGAAAAGGCGGGGTGCCACTGGAGTCATAGTTTACTGGAGTGCTCACGGAACTGGGCCTCAGACAGCGCGGATTGTGGCTCAACAGCTCCGAAGTGTGGCTGAAACGCAACAAAAACCTAACGCTTACTCTTTCCGTATCAATATTTTACGCAACTTAATGTCACCGGATGGGTAAGATAAGAGAGCTTATGCGTTTTGAGACTACGCTGCAGAAGGCCGTCGCGATTTCGGGAATTGGTCTGCATAGCGGGGTTCCCGTAAACCTCCGGATCACCCCCGCTCCGGCTGGAACGGGCATCGTGTTCCGCCGCTCGGACCTGAATTATTTCCCCATACCCGCCAGTTGGAAACATGTGGCGCGTGTGAGTTATGCCACAAGTCTGATGCGGCAGGGCGTTCTGATTTCGACGACGGAACATCTGCTGAGCACCCTCTACAGCTTCGCTATCGACAACGCCTACCTCGAGATCGACAACCTGGAAGTTCCGATTCTCGACGGCAGCGGCAAACCTTTTGTGGATTTAATCCGCGAGGCCGGTGTCCGGCAACTCAGGAAGCAGCGCAAGTATCTCCGGATCAAACGGCCCGTCACGGTAGAAGACGGCAATAAGCGGATTTCCATTCTTCCCGACGATGTTTTCCGTCTCACCTGCGATATCGATTTCGCCAGTCCCATCGGCCGGCAATCCATCGAGATGGAAGTGACTCCGGAGCGCTATGCGGCGGAACTCTCATCGGCGCGTACATTCGGATTCGAACACGAACTCGACCAGATGCGTGAGATGGGATTGATTCGCGGAGCCTCGCTCGAATCGGCAGTCTGCTTCTCGAACGGCGGAGTCCTGAACCCCGAAGGCCTGCGCTTCCCCGACGAATGCTGCCGCCACAAAGCACTCGACCTCATCGGAGACCTGGCGCTTATCGGTAAGCCTCTACTGGGTCACGTGATCGCGGAACGAGCCGGACACGCCATGCACACGGCACTCGTAGCACGCATCATGTCCGACTCTTCGCTCTACGATCTGGTCACGTTCGATCAACTGGTGGAACGCGTTACCGCTTCACTTGTTTCCTGACGGTTCACAATCCGCGCAGGAAATTAATCAGGTCTTGTTTGGCGGCAGCAGTCAGCGCTTCGTACGCTGCGATCACGCCATTGGCTTCGGAGCCCGTCCCCGTATGCATCAGAATCGCCGAATTCAGATCGGATGCGCGGCCGTCGTGCAGGAAGAAAATCCGCTGTCCCAGACCCCATAACGGCGCCGTGCGAAACTCATCGCCCGCCGCATTGCCTTGGGAAACTCCATCGGCCAGCGTGGTCCCCATATTGTGAACCAGAAGGTCGGAATAAAGCTGAACCGATTGATTCGTCAGCGCCGGGCTCATGGATTGACCCGTCATAAACGCGGTAGTGTGGCAGAGCGCGCAGCCAATCTGGTTGAATGTGTTGCGGCCGTTATTCGCCGAAGGATTCCCGGGCGGCGGAGGCGGCGCGGGTTGCGGAGGCGCCAGAAAGCGCATGAAATATTCGAAGCCCGTAACATCGCTCATCGCTGCCGTCGGCGTAGAAGCATTCAAACTAACGTGGTCTTCCGGAAGGGCGTTCTGGTTGCACCCGGAGGTTTCATCGCGCTCTGTCGGGAACAATTCGTTCGTCACTCCCTGCTCCACGTTGTAAGCTTCGCCCCCGAAAATCGCGAGCGATTTGTTCTGCGCTTTCCAGCCGAACCGCGTGATAGTGCCGTCATTCGCGCTGCGGTTCTCGTGACCGGCGATGCCGAGCTGAGCTTTCAACTGAGCGTTCGCGGCTTTGTTAGTGAGGATGGCAGTGTCAGGTATTGCCTCAACCAGCCCCGCGCCGAACAATGGTGTCGGAATGCGGAAGATGGCGTTATTCTGCGCCACGGCGCCGGCGAAATCCGGCTGCTGGATGTCGCAGCCCGCGGCATCGGTGCGGCCTGTAATCACAAACAGGTCGTGCACGCCACCGTCCGGAGTGCCATCCGCATTCTTCACGAAACGCGCTACTCGAATGGGACCGTTGGGCGTGATGAATGCGGGTACGGTGTTGGTAGCGCCCTGAGCCGTCGCCAGATTGATTAGCGGATTCATCCGAGGGTTTTGTTTGGACGTCAGCGATGGACTGGTCCCGCCCGGCGTCGGCTGCGTATGGCAAGTTGAGCAACTGTTCGCGTTGAAGCGCGGGCCCAGTCCCGTTCCGGTCGCACCGGGAATGGTTCCGGACACCGAATCGACTTCGAGAAAACGGTTGAGACCTTCATTGAAATAAGCCATCTCGGCGGCGCTGAGCCCAGGTAACGGCTGTCCAGCGGAAGGCGGTCCGGGTCGAGGACCGGGATCGGTTTGGGCCATGGCAGAGCCCGCGATCACAAGAACGAACAACAGAGTTTTCACGTTCATGAGCCGATTACAACAGCCCGACGTAAAGTTTTGGTTCACACAAAACGCCAAAAGTGTAAAGCAGCGGTAAAGTACGCGCAACCGCGCTGCAAATCGTTTAATAGTGGTTCTTTAAGAAACGCATGACGCCGAATCAAAGCACCCGCCTGTTACTCGTGGACGACGACGAGAAGCTCTGCGGTCTCGTGCGGGATTACCTCGGGCCTCTCGGCTACGATGTTTCCTTCGCCCACAATGGAATCGACGGCCTCGACCGGGCGCTGAATGGTGGTTACGACGCCGTGTTGCTCGATGTCATGCTGCCGCGCATGGATGGTATCGAAGTTCTGCGCCGCCTTCGGGCGCGTTCCAGCGTGCCTGTATTGATGCTGACGGGCCTCGGCGATGAAGCGGATCGGATCGTCGGTCTCGAGATCGGCGCTGACGATTATCTTCCGAAGACCTTCTCGACCCGTGAACTGTTAGCCCGTCTGCGAGCCGTCCTGCGCCGTGCACGATTGACCACTGCCGCCAGACAGGAAGCCCGCCAGAGCGCGGTTGTAGTGAGTGATCTGCACATCGACCCGGAAAGTCGCGCGGCATCGTTGGGCGGCCAGGCACTCATATTGACGACCGTTGAATTTGACTTGTTGCTGTCTCTGGCCCGCGCCCAGGGACGTGTGAAA
>Ga0302319_10002769_pt1 | contig 37307 bp, 33 predicted proteins | sample Bog_T0_2_FD_203319 | JGI IMG/M metagenome (GOLD analysis project Ga0302319, IMG submission 203319) | Peat permafrost microbial communities from Stordalen Mire near Abisko, Sweden - Bog_T0_2 | ecosystem: Environmental > Terrestrial > Soil > Wetlands > Peat | place: Sweden: Abisko, Stordalen Mire... | reverse complement strand
GCTCTACGCCGATGGCAGCACGTTGCCTGCGGAGATCGGGCAGCTGGTGAACCTCGAGATGCTCTCCGCCGATGGCAGCACGTTGCCTGCGGAGATCGGGCAGCTGGTGAACCTCAAGACGCTCTACGCCGCTGACAGCACGTTGCCTAAAGGCGGCATCATCACCGACTCGAAGTACATCGCCTCGGTCATCGCGCGGCTGCGAAAGGCGAGCAAGTAGCGCCATGTCCGCCGCTGTGCTCCAACCATCCCGAGCCAGACGCCCCGCCCGCTCGGTTACGCACTGGGTGCGGATTGACGGCAGGTTGGTAGAGATCACGCGCCGAGAAGCGGCGCTGATGATGCTGGCGACTAGTTACGCCGCGCAGATCGTGGCAATGACCACGGAACGGAAGGAATTAAATGCAAAACACCCAATCACTTAAAAGAGATCTTAGAGCGCGATTTGAACGATTCGTCCACGATAACATCATTGCCGAAGATCCGATCGACGATTCCAGCTGGACCACGTGTACGGACAGTCCGCGTGCGCCACGACCGCTTGTCGGGATCGATGGTGATTTTGCAGTGATGGGCTGCCACGCCATCAGGCGGGCGCGCTCCGGGTTCTTCCGATCGCTCGTGCTCCTCGTCGTCGCCACCGTGATCGACTGCGCTGCCTGCGTCTGGCATATCTGCGCTTATGGCGATTTCCACGCCTTCTGCGCCACTCAGATGGCCTCCGCCCTGGTCGGCATGGCGCTGCTGTCCTCGATTGCAGCCTACCAGGCTCTCAGAATTGCAACCGGCCGCGTCGAGCGGCTCGTGAAAGGATACTGAAATGACCGCAACCATCGATACACGTCACACCAAGTCGTAAGGCTTGTGGTTTCCCGCTCGCAGGGGATGGTGAGCGGTTAAAGCCCACGGATGGGCGATGACCTGGGGCCGTCGGAGTTTGGAAGCACGACGGCCCCGGAGGACTTGAGACTAACATGCGGATTATACATCAAAATCAGGAGGCGGTCAAATGAACCTCCATATACTCAGAGTTACCACCAAAAACGTAGGCAAGATCAAAGAGACTGACATTCGCTTCGATCACCCAGGCGTTTGGGAAATGTCCGGACGGAACGGTGCCGGGAAATCCTCAAACATGCTGGCAATCGCCTATGTGCTTTGCGGCAAATCAGTCATTCCCGGCAACGTCGTTCGCCAGGGCGAGGACAAAGCGGAATGCCGTGTCGAAATCGGCGAATTCCCTAACAGGATTATGTATGTTGCCGAGCGCATTTGGAAGGCGAACGGCGACAGCAAGAGCACTCTTGTAAGCCCCGCCGGGTTGCCGTGCGAACCTGAGCAAACGGTTCTCAATTCCATCGTTGGCAAACTCGGATTTGATCCGTGGCGCTTCGCAAGCCAGAAGCCCAAAGAGCGGCGCGACGAGTTGCTCAAGATCGTAAAGCTCACGATCGACAAAACCGAGTTCGAGCGCTACGCTGAGCGACTATTTCCATCAGCCATGGCGGATGATCCGCTTTCGGCAATCAACGCCGTCGAAGCCGAGATCTACGACGAACGCGAGAACCTGAGCCGGGACGTCAAACGAGCGAAAGCCACTGCCGAGCGGTTTACCACTTACGTTGAGACTGAGACGGTTGAAACGGCCGCGCTGGTTGCCGAGAAGGATCGGCGCGAGGGAATCAACCGGGCGAATGGTTCGGTTCGAGCCAAGTGCGGGACGCTCGCCGGGCAGCTTCAAGAGCTTAGGAGTAAACAGGGAGCTACTCAAGGCCTGTTTGACGATATGGGCGAAAAGGCCCTTGAATTGGCCTCATTGATCGGCGAGACCTGTGCGACTGTCGCTTCGAAGTTTGCCGCGGTGGCGTCAGAAGTGGCAGCCCTCGAAAGTATGCAGGAAATGATCGATGGCGACATTGGCAGCGGTGTCGAATTGGCCAGTGACGTCAGCGACAAGGCCGTTGAGTTGGGCGCCAAATACAATGGCGTTATCCGCGAAATGCGACGGCTACACGAAACTGTTACGAGCCTGACAGCGAACGCGGTTGCGATTCAAGCGGCGTATGTCCAAGCGCAACGCGAATCCTCCGCGTTAGTCGACCTCGATGTAACCGACATTAAATCGCAAATCGACAACGCTGATGAAACGAACCGCCTGGCAGCCGTCTATCAACAGCGGCTTGAGGCCGATCGGGATCACGAGGCGCTACAAACTAAATGGGAGGCGCTCTCCGTCCGCATCAACGGCCTTCGCTCGTTAAAGGTCCACATGCTGGCGGCCGCTGAATTCCCGGTATCTGGCATGGGCTTCGGCGAAAACGACATCACATTCAATGACATTCCATTCGAACAGGCCTGCACGAGCGAAAAGCTCAAGATCGCGTTCGGCGTCGGTATGGCTATCAACCCAGGGCTGCGCTTCATTCTCTGTCAGAACGCGAGTTTACTTGACGCGGATAGCGTGGCGCTTGTTGACTCGATCTGCAGGGAGCGTGACTTCGTCGCCCTGCTCGAAATGGTTGGATACGAGATCATCGGCTCTGGTTGGATGATTGAGGATGGGAGGGTAGCAGCGTGACCACCAACGATAATCTACCAATCGTCAATCCGGCTGTGCCTGCGCTTATCGAGGCCGTTGATCCGGGCCAGGCCCGTGCCCTATTCCTGGCAGAACGGTTAACCGGCATCGGCGGATCTGACGCCGCATGCGTTGTTGGCCTCAATCCCTACAAGCTGCCCTTGCAACTTTATCTGGAGAAGCGCGGGGAGCTTGCAGAGGCCGATTTATCGGATAACGCGGCGGTTCGTTGGGGCAATCTGCTTGAGGACGTCGTGGCCGATCACTTCGCGGAAACAACAGGCAAGAGCGTACGACGCAACGCGGAACTGCTTCGATCCGAGCAATGGCCATGGATGATTGCCCACATCGACCGCGAGCTTGTTGACGAAGATGCCATTCTCGAATGCAAAACGGCCGGTTCGTTCGTATCCAAAGACGAATGGGGCAAAACTGGGACCGATCAGGTTCCCGAGCATTACCTGCTGCAATGCCAGCACTACCTCGCGGTTACCGGCCGATCTAGGGCCTACCTCGCCGTGCTTATCGGTGGCCGCGATTTCCGGACCTACATTCTCGATCGCGATCAGGATTTGATTGAGGCGCTTGCCGTTGAGGAAGGCGCGTTCTGGCAAATGTGCCTTGACGGTAAACCGCCAGAAGTCAATTACGAGCACAAGGCCGCGCTAAATCTTATGAAGCGCCGGTATGCGAAGGTCGATCCTTCGATGCTGGTTCAGCTCTCACCCGAGGCTGTTGATGCCGCCGCGCAATTTGAATGGGCGAAAGCGGAAATCAAGCGGCTTGAAGCGTTCAAAGACTCTAAGCAAGCGCAATTGCTCGAAGCAATCGGAAATGGGATATACGGCATTCTGCCTAACGGGTCGGCATTCAAGCGAATCGAAATCAAGGAAACGTACATCGAGGCCTTCACCCGAAAGGGCCCTATTCAACTACGAAAAGTTAAGGACTGGAAAATCTAATGTCTACGGAACTCGTACAAAACCCACTGCGCCAGGCTCAACTTGAGCGCGCTAACGGAAATCTGCCCGCTTCAAGCGGCTCTCTCGCGGCTACGGCCGGACAGCAGGCCGAAGTCGCCAGGGCATCCGAGGAAACCATGGTCGCCATGCAGGTGGCCCATATGTTCCCACGCAATGAAGTGGAGGCGCTTGATCGCATCCTTAACGCGTGCTCTTCGCCCGCCCTGGCGGAAGTCGCCGTCTACAACTACTCGCGAGGTGGAACGGACATCAAAGGCCCGTCGATCCGAGTCGCCGAGGCCATAGCCCAAAACTGGGGCAATATGACCTACGGCATCCGTGAGTTGAGTCAGAGGGCTGGCGCGTCCGAGGTCGAGACCTTTGCCTGGGATCTGGAAACCAACGTTCGATCCACCCGGCGATTCATGGTGCCTCACACTCGATATAGCCGCAACGCCGGAAACACGCTCTTGACCGATCCTCGTGACATTTACGAGCGCGTTGCCAACGACGGCGCCCGCCGCCTGCGAGCCTGCATCTTGGAGGTTATCCGCCGAGACGTTGTCGAGGCTGCCGTCGATCAATGCGACAAAACGCTCAACTCTCACGCGGACACGTCGCCAAAGCACCAGGCCGAGGTTATGAAATGCTTCGAGCGGTTCGGCGTTACCAAGTCTCAAATCGAGGCCAAAATTCAGCGCCGACTTGACGCGATTACCCCAGCGCAAATGGTCAACCTCGAAAAGATTTACGTTTCGATGCGCGACGCCCTTAGCGGGCCGGAAGACTGGTTTGACGCCGAGGAGCAGCCAAAGCCCCAGGGCGATGGGCCACAGGGCGGATCGAGAACCGATCAGGTCAAGAGCAGAATCGGCAACCGTGCATCGTCGGCGATATCGAATGACGCCAACGAACCACCAACGGAGCGGCCGTCTACGGCCCCTGTCGCACAGACCACGCCCCCAGCCACTAAGGTCGACACCCCGAAAACCGTTGCTGCCCCGGCGACGAAGGTGGAAGCGCCTGCCGTTAATCCCCCGGCTCAACAGCCGGCAGAATCCGCCGAGCTTATCGTCGCTCGCAAGGAAAATCTCCGCACGCTCATGAGCGCATTGTCTGAGGATGATTTCAAACGCTGGGGGCAGGCAATCAAGTCCAAGACCGGCCAAGTCAAACTCGGGAATCTTAGCCTTAGTGAATGCGACGAGTTCATTAACGAAATCCAGTCCGAACTCAAAGCCGTCCGTGATGCCGAGGAGGCGGCGGGCGCATCTGATGAGGCGCAGGGTGGCGACGTATTTGCGTCCGAAGTCGCCGATGGCGTGAAGGACGCTGACGTTTCCGGCGCCGTGGCGCAGGAGTCGACTCCGGCACCGACGTCAATCGCCTCGCCTAATGTTTGTGCTGGTTGCAACAACGATCTAACGCCGTTCGAAATCCAATGGGTCAAAACGAAGCACATGAATCCGCCGCTGTGCAAAACCTGTCGATCGCGGAAAGAGGAGGGCTAAGCGCGTGGCTAAGCCAGTTCTATTTATCGATACGGAGACTACCGGGCTCGGAAGTGGCGCGCGTGTCGTGCAGGTAGCCGCGATAGTCTCCGATGGCCCGGAAAGCGTCCGCACTCGCTTCCAATCACTGATTAAGCCTGACGGATGGGTTATCGAAGAGGGTGCTCAGGCCGTGCATGGAATCAGCGTCGCAGAGTGCGCCGCGTATGGCATCGAGGCTCAGGTCGCCGCCCATGTTATCGAGCGTATGCGCCAGACGTGCGGAATGATCGTCGCGCATAACTTAGCATTTGATCTGCGCATGATCAAATCGGAATACGCCGCAGCGAAGATCATGGATGCCCACTTTGAGGCGATGCCCTCCTATTGTACGATGCTCGCTTCAAAGCCACTCCTCAAACTGCCAGGCAAATACAACGACTACAAATGGCCAAAGCTCGTCGAAACTTATCAATACCTCTTCGGGTCTGCCTTCGACGGCGCACATGACGCCGTGGCCGATGTCGAGGCCTGCATGCGCGTCTACTGGGAACTGAAGCGGCGAGAAGCGGCAATGGATAATACTTTAATTGAGGCAAGGCAATGAGACACAGCATCGTTGCAATTGACCAATCTCTGACGTGCTCAGGCCTCGTCAAAGCCATATGGCAGGAGGGCCAAACGCCGGAGTTCGCATGCCAGACAATCGCGCCAAAATCACGCGGAGAGCAGCGACTAATTGACATCCTAGACGCCGTTCTGTTCGAATGCGAAACCGCCGACATGGTATTCATGGAGAACTACGCATTCGGTCAAGTCAACCAAATGAGCGCACTCGGCGAGCTTGGCGGAGTGCTAAAAGTCGCCTTATATAAGGCAAATAAAAGGGCAATAATTGTCGGACCAACAGAGCTTAAATCATGGGCAACAGGCCGCGGAAATGCCAAGAAATTAGATATGGGAATTGCCGCCGCGCGCGTCAAAATATTCGGTAATTTCCGTGGTGATGACAACATAGTTGACGCGTTATTTATGGCCGAATTAGGTTGGTATTATGCAGCTAAATTACCAGGGAATAACGAAAAAAGACGCGAGATTTTAGCCCGAATATACGAACGGAATATGCCCGGATATGTCAAGCCAAAGAAGCCAATTAAGGCCCCTGTATTGGCGAAAACTGACGATATTTTCGGGCTTGGAGATTTTGAATTGTGACCATCGGCCAGCATCCAACATTTGCCAAGGTAATCGCCAAATACGGCCTGCGCGTGCCGATGTATGGCAACGGCCAGGGCCACCAGAACACAGGCCGGCGCGAGTGCGCAGCGACCGACAAACGACAATCGAATTGGCTGCATCGCCAAAAGGCGAGCGGAAGGACGCGCCAGTAATGAGCTGGGTACGCTTTGACGACCAATTTTACGCGGACGAGGATCTTGATGAGATTTGCGACTCCGCAACGGCTCTTCATGTGGTCGCTACGACTTGGAGCGCTATGAGACGAACGAACGGCCGAGTTCCGTACAAGCGAGCAGCCATGCTTAAAGGCGGTGACAACCCCGACGCAGTTCCCGACCTACTCCGTATTGGATGGTGGATCGACACCGGGGAATGCTATCAAATACGGTCGTTCCTCAAGTACAACCCCAGCTCCGACGAGCTAGCGCGACGAGAATTAGAGTTGTCTCAAAAGCGCTCGGATGCCGGAAAACGAGGGGCTGAAAGCCGATGGCAAAATGGCAAACAGCATGGCAACATAGATGGCAACGGTGATAGCAACGGTGATAGCAACGACCATGGCAAAAAAATGCCTCCCGTTCCCGTTCCCGTTCCCGTATCCGATTCCGGTCCCGACTCCGTTCCCGAGCCCCCTGTTGTGGAGCGCGCGGACGCGTCCACGCCACCACGCGAAACCGCCGGTTTGCCAAAACGGGTGGCGAAATACTTTGGCGGCCTGGCTAGGACTGACGAGTACCAGGATTGCTTCAGACGCCAAACTCCGGCACAAATGGCCGACTCGTTTGTCAACCACTGGGAGGGCGTGAACTGGATCAGGCGCGGCGCTCCAATTGCGAACTGGCCAGCAGCCGCTAGGGAATGGGCGGCCAATGAGCGCAAGTTTGCGAATGCGTCGGACTCGGACGATTCCCGATTCTCCGGCGGGCTCGATGATCAGGCTCGTGAGTACGCAATTATGGCCGGGGAAGTTCTTCGAGGGATGGGACAATGACACACGATAACATTGGCAAAATTATTTCACTTCTAGCCAATATGCCTGGTGATCCAAAATGGGATGCTGAACACCGCAGGGGTTTGACGCAATTCTACACGATCGGCCTCGCTTCACTCCCCGACGATGCGACAAACCCGCTCTTGACGGCGACTACGACGGGATGTTGTGATCAGGCCGGCCGACAGTTCCGTCCGTCAGTTCCTCAAATCCTCGCTATTTGGCAATCAATCGCGCGGCCTATGGATCAATCAAGTCTGACGGATGACCTTGCGGAGATCATTCGACTAATCGGGAAATACGGCCCGGCGGGAAGCAAAAAACGTGGCTTTGAGGATCAATGGCCGATCATTCGAGATTATGGCGATCCGTCAGAGTTGGCTCTCATGTCTCGCGCAGCACGGTCGACCGTGGCAGCCATGGGCGGATGGGTGGCAATGTGCGAGGATAATTCTCCGTCTGGCGTATGGCGCGGTCAATTCACGGCGCTTTACAAGGCAGCTTCTCAAAATCAACCGACATCACAACTCCTTGAACTTCGGCGTCAGTTTCAGGCAACGCAGGTCAAATCAATTGACACAGACGAAACCAACGAGGAAAGGACTCAGTTTGAAGATCGCAACACATTCCGCCATGATGCGAGCGCCGCGCTTCGAATGATCTCCGGCGGAAACTCAATTACGAAAGGGCTTTGATTATGACTTCAGAACCAAAACCGTAGTTGCGTCGCCGGCGGGATCAACAGGATTCAAAAAAAAGTGTTGGCAGTTGTGTTGACTATGCCGGCAAAGCACGGTACGATGATGTGAACAAACCGCCGTGCTTGCAGTTTGATGGTAGGCATTCCCGATAACTGCCACACGGCGGAGCCAGTGTCGTTAGCAAACGCGTCGCGGCGGACGGCAACACCCGGAAAGGTACCAAGTTCGGGATCCGCCACCCTAGTATCTACAAAGGCCGTACCTGGAGATAGGCGCCCAGGCAGTCACGTTGCTGGACAGACGCGGGCCGGTGGAACGCCGGCCAATCTTTTAAACCTGCCGGCTGCGTAACGGACTGAGCTTTCAAGCCCTACGCAATTTTACGAAACCGCCCGAGTGTCCTATGGATTGTCTCGATGGCGGTTTTTTTGCAATTATCCCTATGCGAAGATCAGAAAAAAACAATTCAAAACGAGAACAACGAGACGACGAGTTCCCGGTTCTCACGCTCTCGCGATACGGATTTAAGCGAGCGATATTGCATCGAGCGCCCAGGACCGCGATTGAGTATGCGTTCCAGCACGGCGTTTCGATTGAGGAGTGCGCGGCGGCTCTGTTTCGCACCGCCGGGGACGTTCGACGCGAATATATCGCTATCGCTGCCTATTACAAGGCGATCGATAACGACGTTCGGCGTGTTACTGTGCTGGCCGTGATCGGCGAGTGCCACACCGGCCGCGCGAGTGGATTTTATGACGACATCCAGCCGTCTGGCGTGTCGATCGACGGCTATCAGCAGATGTATCGAGAACGAACAGATTTGCACGAGATAGCGGCGCGGCATGAGTGCCCGCCGCATGGGTTTTCGGCTGGCAGCATGCGGGAGGCTGGCTGATGGCCAAGCGTGGCGTTCACGTTCCGCCGGTCATAAACGGCGAATATGAGCAGGTTCCTGTCGAGACGCTCAAGACGCATCCGCGTAACGTCAACCAGGGCGACATCGGAGCGATCCACGAGAGCATAACGGCAAATGGCTTCTACGGGGCCTGCGTGGCGCAGAAGTCAACGCGGCGCATCCTGGCGGGTAATCACCGCTTCATGGCCGCAGTCGAGGCCAAGCTGCCGTCAATCCCCGTCGTGTGGGTAGATATCGACGATGACGCGGCCCTCAGGATATTGCTGGCAGACAACCGGACGACGCGATTGGGAAACGACGATCCAAACGCGCTCATGGATCTGCTGGCCGAACTGGCGAAGAGCGAACGCGGGCTATTGGGCACGGCGTACAGTGCCGACGATCTGGACGCGCTGATTGAGACATTGGGCGGGAACGCGCCGGAGTCCGGCCTGATTCCCGGCGCTGACCCGGACGAGATCCCGGAGGCGGTGGAGACTCGGTGCAAGCTGGGCGACATGTGGCGCTTGGGCGACCATCGTTTACTCTGCGGCGATTGCACGGACGCGGCGAGCGTGGAACGGTTGATGGGCGGGGAAGTTCCCCAGATGGTATTTGCCGATCCGCCGTATGGTGTGAATATCGTCGCCGTGTCAGGTTTCGTCGGCGGCGGCGAACTTTATGACATCCCATTCGGAGGGGTCAAGAACAAAAAAGGCGTCGTCGTCGGCGGCTCTTCTCACATGGCCAACACCGGCAAATCCTACATGGAGACAAACGCCCAGCGCGGCTCCGACGGAGCCGCGAATGTGGTCGACGTAGGTAAATACGCTCCAATTGTGGGCGATGAAACGACAGACACGGCTATAAACTCAAGTGCGTTCGCTTTGGCCTCATTCCCTGATGCCTGTCAAATCTGGTGGGGCGGGAATTACTATGCGAACAGACTGCCCGCATCCGCCTGTTGGCTAGTCTGGGATAAAGAGAATACCGGCAATTTCGCTGACTGTGAGTTAGCGTGGACAAATCAGAGTACAGCGGCTCGCATTTTCAAGCACATGTGGAACGGGATGGTCAGCTCCGAGCACGGCCAGCGCCGAGTGCATCCAACTCAAAAGCCCGTCGCGCTTGCCGAATGGTGTTTTGACAAATACGGCAAGTCTGTCGACATCATTTTCGATCCGTTCTGCGGGTCCGGCATGAGCATCATGGCCGCCGAGAACACGGGTCGCAAAGTGTACGCCATGGAGCTATCGCCTGAGTATTGCAGCATCATTTTGACCCGCTGGGAAAAGGCGACCGGCAAGACAGCCGAGCTAATCGAGGGCGAATAACGTCGTTAAGTATTGATCGCTGGTAGATGAACCTATGCCAATGAGGTGAACCCATGCCACTATGTGGAGCTAAGTGCCGAGACGGTCATAAATGTACTCAGCACCCAATGCCGAACGGTCGTTGCCGGATGCATAATGGCGGGGCCGCGATAGGCAGCGCCGTCGCGACCTACCGGGACGGCAAATACTCAAAGTACATGCCCCAGCGGATGGCGGCTGGCTACCAGATCGCTCGTAACGATCCTGAGATTGTTTCGTCGCGTGAAGAGATTGCCCTTATTGACTGCCGCCTCGCCGAAATGCTTGGCCGCGTCGACTCCGGCGAATCTGGCGCTACCTGGCGTTCGTTACAGAAGGCGGTCGCCGAGTTCAACGACTTTGAGCGTAGGGCCATCGGATGTACCGATTCGTCAAAGCGTGCCGAATTGCTCTCAAAGCGTAATGACAGCATGGCTCAAATCCAAGCATTGACGGCAACCGGCGCAGCCGATTACGAAGCGTGGAGCGAGGTCAAGAGCCTGATTGAGCGGCGCCGGCGAACGGTTGAAACTGAGCAAAAGCGACTGGTCGCCATGGATCAAATGATAACCAATGAGCGAGCGTTAGGCATGATTGACCGGATATCTCAGATAATTCAAGCTCATGTTCGCGACCCAATCGTACTCAAATCCGTCGCTGTTGAAATCAAGGCGCTCATTACAAGAGACAATGCTAATGCGCCTGGCGGATGCGCTTGACCCGCCAGACGTTGCCGCCGGGCCGCGCAAGCTAACATTCGTCGAGTTTGTAACACTTGTTCGGCCTACGTTTCGGTGGTATCGCCATTGCGTGATCCTGGCCGACGTGCTCCAGCGGATGGCCGACGGCAAGATCAAGCGGCTCATGGTGTTTATGCCGCCGCGCCACGGCAAGAGCGAGCTGGTTTCGAGGCTGTTTAGCGCATATTTTTTGTACCTGTACCCTGAGCGGTGGGTTGCGCTGTGCTGCTATGGCGCCGACCTCGTAAACATGCTGAGCAGGGCGGCGCGAACGAATTACCGCGCGTCCGGGGCGCCTGTTGCGCAGGATAGCGCGTCCGTGCAGCTCTGGGAAACCGGGCGCGGCGGCGGACTCTGGGCGGCTGGTGTTGGCGGTTCACTGACGGGCAAAGGGTTTCAGCTTGGTATCCTGGACGATCCGCTCAAAGGGAATGAGGCCGCATCTAGCGAGACGATCCGCGAAGGCCAAAAAGAGTGGTATCGATCCGACTTTTATACTCGCGAGGAACCGTGGAGCGAAACCGATTCGACAGCCGCGATAGTTATGGTTTTGACGCGCTGGCATGAGGATGACCTGGCCGGATGGCAACTTGCAGAAGAGGCAAACGAGGATAGCGACGACGAGCACGAGCACTGGCACATCGTCAACCTCGAAGCGATCATGGACGCGGAGCCGCAGAAGTTCCCGGCGACCTGCACGGTAGAGCCTGACTGGAGACAACCTGGCGAGCCGCTTTGTCCAGAGCGCCGGCCACTTTCGAAGCTCAATGCGATCAAGGCGAGGATTGGGGCTTATTTCTTCGGGGCGCTATTTCAGCAGCGACCTGCCTCAAAAGAAGGCGCCTTCTTTCACGTCTCGCAGATTGAGATTGCCGACAACCCGCCGCGTCATTTGCTCGAATGCAGGGCTTGGGATATCGCAGCCACGAAGGACGGCGGCGACTGGACTGTGGGCGCAAAGGTTGGGATGGCAGCCGACGGCGTGATCTGGATTACCGATATGGTTCGCGGCCAGTGGGATACCGACGAAGTTGACCGGCAAATCAGATTGACGGCAGGGCTTGACGGGCACGGAGTTTCGATCCATGGCCCGCAGGACCCTGGCGCGGCTGGCAAGAAGGCCGGGCTGGGCTTCATTCGATTGCTCTTAGGCTTCAATGTCAACGTCGAGCCAGTATCTGGACACAAACAAACCAGGGCTCGCGGCCTGTCCGCGCAGGTCAACGCAGGCAACGTCAAAATGGTCAAGGGCAATTGGAATAAGGCCGTGATCGAAGAAATGCGGACTTTTCCGGTCGGTAAAAATGATGATATCATTGACGCGGCCAGTGACGCCACAAACGAGATAGCCGAGCAGGTTCCTGCACCACTAGCCGTCGCGGGGGCCGAACGGAGCATTCCTACGCAAGGTATTCGGGACGGTGTTAGCGCTCCTGCACAGCAGCCCGTAGCCGGGCGCCGCGTAGTAGTTAATCCAGGCCTTGCGAAGGTCCAGTCATATCGCCCGAGATAACCATGGCAACCGACGAACTGCGCAAAACAAAAACACCGTCTGAGATCGATACCGCAGGCGGTAAAGGCATCGTCTCTGTCAAGGGCGAAGGCCTGCTCTCAAACCAGATCGAGAGCGACCCTCGCAAGGAATACATTGCGGCGCCTGGTGCACTCTGGTACGGCCCGTATGTTCGCACGCTGCCACAATGGACTGACGATATCGGCCGTGACTTCGGCAACGATATCCACGATCGGATGCTGCTCGACCCGCAGGTGTTCAAGTGCCTCAACGACCTCCGGGTAGGTATCCTCGAAAACGGCTACCAGATCCAGCCTGTTGAGGATGCCAAAGACGCGACGAAACGGTCACCGCGCGTTGGTAAGGCGGCGAGGCAGTCGAGCCCCAGGGCCACCGAGATCGCCGACTTCTGCCGGCGCGTGCTCGACAACCTTGACCGGCCGTTCGACGACGTCTTGTTCGAGATGCTCAACGCCATGGCGTTCGGCAACAAGATGGCTGAGCTCGTGTACGACATCAAAGATTCCGGCTCACTCAAGGGCAAGCTCGTATTACGCGATATCAGGCCCAAAGACCGGAACGAGGTCGCATTCGTTGTCGATTCTTTCAATAACATCCTTGGCGTAATGGGATTCATTCCTGGCGTTGCATGGCCGGTTATGCCGCTATCGATCATGACGAACCCGGAGAAGATGCCAAACATCCTCCCGCGTGAGAAATTCGCGATCCTCAGTCATCGTATGCAGAACGGCGATCCGCGCGGCTCGTCGATCCTGAGGCCGGCCTATAACGGTTGGTGGCTCAAGATGCAGACCTGGGGCGAGATCCTCAAGTGGGCGGTTCAGTCCGCTGGGTCATCGCTTGTTGGCGTCCTGCCTGAAAAGGCCATACCCGTTCAGCTATTCGACGCGCAGGGTAATCCGATGGGTGACCCGATCGAGCCGGCCGACGCCATGATGATGGCCCTTCAAGCTGTTCAGAACGGCTCTGTCAGTGTGTTCCCGTACGGCTCCGTGGTTCTGCCGCTTCCCGTAAACCATGAGAGCGGTAAGGCGTTCGTGGAGCTCATACGATGCTACAACGGCGAGATTGCCAACGCCATACTCGGCCAGACGCTAGCGACTGAGGAAGGCGAGCATATGGCCCGCGCGGCCAGCGATAACCACGCCGACGTGATGAGCCAAATAAAACTTTCAGAGCGCACAATGCTTTGCGCGTTTATCCGGCGCGAGATCTTGCGGCCGCTGGTCAAATACAACTATCCGGACGCAGAAGAGCTCGTGCCATCAGTCACCATGGGCGCGACCGACGCCGACGATTTTGCAGATGACCTGACGGCGTTGACTACGGCCGGCTACACGGTCGACGAGTCCCAGTTCGAAGCGCTAGACGACCTGATAGGAATGCCAAAGCGCGCCGACGACTGGCAAGAGCGCAAGGCGCAGGCTGATGCTGAGAAGCTCAAAGCCAAGATCACTGGAGCTCAATCGAAGGGTAGCGAGGCCGCCAAGTTTGCTGACGATGCCGTGATTGAGGAAAGCAAATCCCGACGAATTTGGTCGTTCTGGCGAAAGGAGCCGACTGATGTCAAAGCAGTCTAGCGGCGACCACACGCGGCGCCTGCGTGAGCTGATCGCCCTGCTTCTTCTGCTCTGTGGCGACGATACGCAGGATCTGATCGCGAGCTCGATTACGGCTGCGACGTGGGCAAGACGCATTCAGGACAGCCTGGAAGGCGCTCACGCGTCAGCTGCTGCCCTGGGCCGCTCCGCGGCGTTTGGAGCGTCACAACCGGTAACCGAGGCTGACAAGATTCTCGGGAAAGCGATCGCCGCTCAGGACTCGCTCTTTCTGCACGGGTTTCGTGAGGACATCGAGAGCGGACGCTATACAGACGACGCCGGCGAGCTGCGCGAGAAGGCGATCGCGGCCAGGCTGCACCTGTATGGCAACAAACTGCGCGCCACCGCCAACCAGGCATTTGCCGAGGCCTCGGATCCGGGAACACTGTATCTGTGGCTGCTCGATGATGACGCGCACCATTGCTCAGGCAATCACGGCGTGAACTGCCCGGATATCGCCAAGGGCTCACCTTATACGGTGTCATCTATGCCCACGTGGCCGGGCGACGGCGCCACGCCCTGCGGAACAAATTGTCGATGCTCAGTTCGGCGCTTGACAGACGATTACGCGCCGTTCGAAGAGGTGTAAAATGGAAAACCAGCAGGAGGGTCATTGGGTAACGATCGACGGCACTCATGTCCTGATCAAGCCGGGCGAAACGATAGGGCAAGCATTCAAGCGCACGACTGGCAAGAAACTCAGTTCAAAGGGCGATAGCGACAAGGCCGCTGCTAAACGCGGCTTCGACCCCGATAAGGCCGCGCCGTCCACCGCAGATGACAGGCAAAAGGCAAAAGATCGTGGCGCGATTGTTCCTCCGACGTCCTGGGATCTTTGGGTAAATCCCGACCCGAACGGTAAGATCGTCGCGAAGTGGAAAGACGCGAAAGGCCGCACCCAAGCCGCGTATTCTGCCGAGGCAGTCGCAAACCGGGACGCCCATAAGTTCGAGGGATTGCACGCGTTCAAGTCCGCTCTGCCCAAGATACGAGAGTCAGTTGAGTCCGATCTTGATAAATCTGACGCCCAAAAAGAGCGGGTAGCTGCCGCTGTCGTCAAACTGATCGACGCTACGACAATGCGCGTAGGAAGCGAAAAGTACGCCAAGGAAAACGGCACCTATGGCGCATCATCCCTGCGAAAAGATCACGTTAAAGTAGAAGGCGACACCGTAACTATGTCGTTTGTCGGTAAGCATAATCAGAACTGGGAGCGCTCCGTCAAAGATTCCAAACTCGCCTCCGCGGTGAGTCACCTGATGTCTCTTCCCGGCGACCGGGTTTTCCAGTTTCACAGTGCGGATGGATCACTCAGGCCGCTAACAGAACAAGCGGTCGGAGAATATCTTAAGCCGTTCGGAGCAACGCCAAAACAATTTCGCACTTACCATGCGTCTGAGCTGGCGTTTCACTTCTTACGCGAATTAGGCGTTCCTAAGAGCGAAGCCGATGCCAAGAAAAATATCGCAATTGCCGTGAAAAAGACGTCGGAGATTCTTGGCAATACCCCGGCGGTCGCCAGATCGTCCTATATCGCACCAGCAATACTCGACAGCTACGCGCGTTCAGTTGGCGCGGCGACATTCAGCGAGGATGAAGAAATGTCCCAATCGGACTTCGACGAATACCTTGACGAGTTGCTCGAAGACTATGCAGACGGCAAAGTGATGGACAAAGATCCGTTTCTGGATGACGACGCTATGTTCAGCGCTGGGGCGCTCGACTCGCAGGCCACGTTCAGCGCGGACGGCCAGACGGTCTACCGTGAAGGTGTGATCTTCGAATGTGGCAACTACCCGGACAAGGAGTTCAGCCTCACCACCGACGAGGCCGACGCTTACGTCGCGGCCTATCAGCCGGTCGAGTTCCATGTTGAGCACGACGTGCCACTGCCTGACAAGCCGCTCCTCGAGAGCATCAAGCGCGTAGGCAATCAGATCATTGGCCGAGCCAAGCTACCCGTATGGCTTGACAAGCTCGTGCCTACAAAAGGCGTTTCGTGCTCGTGGAACCGCAGCACGAAGCAGCTTCGCGAGATATCTTTCACTTCCCGGCCGCGCATCGCGAACGCGGCGCTCTTTTCAGGCAACCAACCGGCCGTCGATCCGGCCATTCCCAACAAGGAGAAACCTATGGCAAAGCCCATAAAAGAATGGTTCGAGGGACTTCGCAAGATGTTCACCGAGGACGTTCCTGCAGAGTTCTCCGAGGGGACGTCGCGGTCAACAGCGACGGACTCCGAGGAGACAAAGCGACTGCGAGAGCAGCTTGAGGCCGAACGGCGCACTCGCATCAACAGCGAGGCCGCATCGTTCGCCGATACCGCAATCAACACGAGCAAGGCCACTCCGGCCGAGCGGCAATACCTCGTGAACGCCTACGTAGGCGCCGCGATGACCGACGCGGCCAATCCCGCGACATTCGCGAACGGCCAGAGCGCGGTGGCGAGCCTCAAGGCGATCGTCGAGGCGCGGCCTGTTCACGCTCTGACACTCACCGCCGCCGAGCTAGAGCAGGCGATCAAGGACGGAAAGGTTACCGTCAAGCCCGACGACAAGGGCGCGAACTTCACTCGCGGCGACGAAAAGAAGATCGACCAGTTCGCGCTAGATCCCGCGACAGTCGCAGAAATGCGCAAGCATGCCGACATTGCAAAGGAGGCCAAATAAGCCATGTCCACTCAACCGTCGGTCACATATTCTCAGAAAAAGCTGATGCCGATGTACGATGCCGAGCTCGCCCGCGAGCGCAGCGTCAACATCAAGGCGTCTCAGACGATCGCGGCGGGCACCATCCTCGGTGAGTCGCTCGGTACCAATGCGGTCCAGACAATCACCATCACTGCAGCGACGGGCGGAACGTTTACCTTGACTTTCGGTGGTCAGACCACGACGGCCCTGTCATACGCAGCTACGGCCGCGCAGGTCCAAGCAGCCCTGCAAGCCCTGTCGAGCATCGGTGCGGGCAACGTAACGGTGTCGGGCAGCGCAGGCGGACCGTACACGGTGACCTTTGTCGAGGCTCTCGGCAACGCTCCTGTGGGCGCGATAACCTACACTGACTCCACAACGGGTGCCGGTCACGGAATCGGCGTCGCTCAGACGACTGTTGGCGTTACGGTCACGCCCGGCACGTTCGCGGCCTATGACAGCGGCAATTCGGACGGCACGCAGATCCCGAAGCTCCTCGCTGTCTATGACATGACGAGCGACGCGAACGGCTACATCTACCTGGGCACCGCGTCCGGTCCGCTTCCTCCGCTTGCAGGTGGTAGCGTGGGACTCAGCGCTCCGGCGTATGTCTGCGGTGTGTTCGCAACTGCTGACCTGGTGGGGCTCGACTCCAACGCAGTGACCTTGCTCAATGCGAGATTTGAGAAGGGCACGCTGGCCGACGGCGGAATCGTTCGTATCCCCTAACGCCCAAACAGCGTAAAAGCCCCTGAGCCACACGCCCAGGGGCTTTCGAGTTTCTAAAGGAGACTACACAAGTGCCTATTACAAACGAGGGGCTGACGTATCCAACATCGGCCGAAATGGAACAGGTCGCACAAGATCTGCTTCCACGGCTGCAAGCCGATCGCCCCATATTTCAAATCATGCCCATTCGCACCGTTGACGCTTTCGAGCTGATCTGGGAACAGGAGGCGAACTTCACCGGCCTGCAGGGCTGGAGAGGTATGAACGGCGCGCCTGGTCGCGTTGCTCAGGTCGCCTTGAACCAGTACAAGGTGGATCCCGGCATCTACGGTGAGTACATGCTCATCGACGAAATGATGTTGACCCGCCGCCGCGCTTACGGTACGCCGATGACCCCGGTGCCGATTGTCGACCTGGTGACCGACAACCTGACCAAGCTGCTTCAGCGACGCCTCGATCGCATCGAGACGATCGGCTGGAACATCCTGCAAGGCTCGTATTCGGTTCTCAATGGCAGCGGTGCGGTGATGATCACTGACACTTACCCGGTCCAGACCTACTCCGCTGGAACGGCATGGGCAAGCCGATCGAGCGCAGTACCGACATCGGACTTCTCGGCGGTCAAGCTGCTGCATCGAGGTCACAGCACAAGCTTCGGCGCGACGGCCACGGGCTATGCCAACCAGACGACGATCAATAACCTGCTCCTTAACGAGAATGCGAGTGACCCTCTCGGTCGCCGAATTCCCGGCCTAATGAGCAACAACATGGGCGATACCAACAAGATCCTCCAGGGTGCTGATCTGCCGCAGATCGTTGCCTATGACGAAGGTTATTTCGATGACACGGGCACGTTCCAGCTCTACATTCCAAACGGCATCGTGATCCTCGTGGGTAAGCGCCCAGCCGGCCAGCGTGTTGCTGAATTCCGCATGGTTCGCAATGCGGTCAATCCGAATGCAGCTCCTGGAGCCTACACACGCGTCGAGCTCAAGCCCGAAATACCGCCGCAGGTGCAGGTACACGACGGATTCAACGGGGGCCCAGTCCTATTCTACGCCTCGTCTATCGTTGTGATGTCAGTCTAAGGACGCATCGCTCAGAGGAGGCCACGAGCGGAATGCCCATGGCCTCCCCCCCCTTAAGGAATCAAACAATTGGCAAACCTACACAAAGTAGTCAAGGGAACAGTCGGCGCGTGGCCTGTATCGCTGAAAGAAGGCGACGTATTCGACGCTGACGATCCCAAGTTCCGTAGCTTCGAGATCGAGCGACTCAAGAACCTGGGCGTCATCGCGCTCATTCAGCCTGAGCCTGAAGAGGCGCTTGCGCTGGCCGAGCTCGGCGATCGAGAACTCACGGCCCTAGCCTCTCGCTTGGGCGTTACCGACGTCGCTAAGAAAAAGCGCAGGGATCTCGTACGCGAGGTTCTCGACGCGCAGGCCAAGCTGCCCAAGGCAGCGCCGGCGCCTGAGCAAGAGCAGGAACCTGCAGGCGAAGGCAGCGGAGAGCAGGGCTAAACCATGGGCGCCATAGGCATAACCAAAACCGAGAGCGTGGCCAAGATCCAGGCTGACCTTGGCGTGAGCGAGTCAGTGTTCAGCGACGTCTACAACGAGGTCGGGAACATCTGGGATTCGTTTGCTGACAAGACAGCGATCTATCCACGCCTCCAATATGCCTATGCGCGCCGTGATTCCGCCGACATGCTGCTCGGTGAGCTCCGGGCCAACGTCGACGCAACGCGCCTGGGGTCTGAGGTCAAGCTCAACGAGCTGTTCACCAATGCGGTGAAGATTCGCAAGCTGGATGACGACTGGATCACTGACATCGAGCAGAAGGCCTCAGCCGTTATGAAACCGGCCACAGGTTTGATCAATAAAAGATCTGCACGGCGAGTACAGCCGTTCTGCCCCAATCCGTCTGATCCTGGATACCGAGGCGATCCTCAGCGTAACACGTGGCCACCGGAGACCTTCGGCTAATGTCAGTGGGATCCAATTACGATTCAGCATTGCAGGCTGTCGACGCGTTCTTCGGCCAGACCTTCAGTTGGGTCGGAGGCGTCAGCAACGTGCCGTGTACGCGTGAACAGGTGCCGCGCTCCGAGGTTGAGGACCTGATCGCCGACTATGGCCAGGGCAATGCCGCAAACGCCGACATATGGCAGGTAGGCTGCTCGAGCGCCTCGTTTAACGCGGGCGCCGGCCCATTTCCGCGAGAAGGCGATTCGTTCACATGGGACGATGGCGGCATAAGCGCGCTCCAGATTTGGAAAGTTGTCGACGCCGGCGCTGCGCCCGTGGCCGGCGTGATAGGCCCACTCCAATATCTCGTGTACCGCAAGGCCGCTCCGGACTCGGCGAATGCCATCGGTACCGGCGGCATAAGGCCGTACGACGATTTACCTGCCGCGGGGTCGTAACCTCGCATGAAAGGCTTGTACAATGCCAGACCAAAATACAGACTGCTTTAATTGCGGCTACTCAAACGTCGCAATCGGCGCGAAGTGCCCGCGCTGCGATTACGTTAACAAGGCTCGGACAAGCACAGCGTACGTCAAGCCGAATGTCCAACCGGAAGCAGCTCCGGCAGCTATGCCTGCGCCGGTTACGGCCACTCCATTGGCGTCTCAGGTTGAAGCTGTCATCAAGGCTGCAGAACAACAGGTCAGCGCCCAGGGCATCTAACATATGCCTGAGGTAACGATCAACCTGGCGATCACGTTCAATGCCAACGAGATCGACCCGTCGCTTGTGCCGTCAATTATGGACGAGCTGCAGGATGTCGAACCACAGCTCCTCGGAATTGCCGGCGCATTCTGGCAGGCTCAAGAGAAGCAGGTATTTGCGACTCAAGGCGCAAGTGTCGGGCAACCGTGGGCCCCTAATAGCAACGGTTACGCGCATTGGAAGCGACAGGTTACAGGACAGTCGCGAGTGGGTGTACTTACCGGTCACCTGGAGTCGTCGATCGGCGAATCGATCAGTCTGGGTCCAAACAGCATATCGGTTGGAACAGATGTCCCATATGCTCCGGAGTTCGAGCAGGATAGTGATGCAGAGTGGACGGCGCAGTCGCCGGATGGCCGATCACGCTTTCATGGAACCGGGCACCCAGGCCGGATACTAATCGCCGTATTGCCGTCTCAGGTTAATGACCTGATCGAGCGCCTCGTCTCGTTCCTGTCTATGCGTCTCGGCATTCCAGAGAACGCCATTTCGATCGTACGAGCGGCCTAACATGCCAAACACGACCACCAACTACCTGTATCTGATGGCGCTGTCGATCGACCTCAAGCGCCGTTTCGTGACCGACCTAGCGCCGGCGATCAACAACGGCATCAGTACATACCTGATCGGAAACGATAACGAGCCGATTGCCGGGCTTCCATCATTCGGGGCGGCAAATATCGTTCGCGGCAATCAGATCTCAATTGCTGAGCCCACCATCTGCATCTACACGCCTTACGAGCAAAATCAGCCGTTCTTCGGCAACGAGATGGGCAGGCTCAATTGGGTGATATACGCGTCCCTGCGCGTGCCCTATGTGGTGGCAGCGCCGGCGACTGTTGGTGACGAGCCCGAAGCGTTCGACACATTAGGCATCCTGTTTGTCGAGAACGTGCGATCTTATTTCTCGCAGCTCGGTACGTTCACGATCACGCCGAAGAACAAGGCAGGACAAAACACGCTGCCATCAGACGCCGCGACTATTCAACAAATTGCGATGACGGGCTTCACTGGGTGGAGGCCTGGGCGCGATGCTGCCGGCAGCTTGAAATACTGGTCGTGGGACTGTTCAATTAACGCCGTTATGCACAGCGGATTTCAACGGGCCGACACGGTCCAACCCTCATAGGAGACAAATACGATGTCTGGACAATATACAGTTAACAACTTCGCGATTGGTACCGGCGGATCCGTACTTTGGACTCCCGACGATGGAGATAACAACGTGCTCGCCCTACAGCATCAAGGGGCACAATTCGTCATTGGTGACAATCCGGATTTCCCGGCCCTGGCCGATGCTGCCATGTATCCGCAGAACGTCACTCTAGGCGCACGCGTCGGCAACATTACGCAGGGAGGCCCTGTGGCCGTGGATCGCCGCATTGACACGATGTTGAACACCGCATTCAACATCGCGACGTACGCTCAGCCGTGGCTGGCAACCCTGAAGCAAAGCGCTAGCGCGGATGCTGTGCCGATGGGCAAGATCTGGATCGGCCGCATGAACCTGATGGGGCAATATGCTGTGAGCGGCCAGGCGACGGCCGTAGGATATAGCCTGTCGGCTATGGTCCTGGATCCCGACAACCGCAAGACGCTTTCAGCACTCGCGGCGCCGGAAGGCCAGGGCACAACGGGACTCGGGTTCTCGAGCAATACGCAGACAACGCTGACAGACGGGCAAGAATCTCCGACCGACTATACGCTCGGACTAAGATCCTGGGCTGTGATGCTCAACAACAACCTAATCCTGCAGCCGACTCCGGATGACACGTACGGCCAGTACCGCATGCCGGCAGGGTGTACGCCTGGCCCACGCACGGGACTTGCTTTTCAGGTCGTGGAGCTCGCGGGCGCTCCGAACCCGGTGCCGATGACTGCGGGCTTCTACACATTCAACGTGATCATCCCGTCGCCTGACGGCACGCACTCGATCACGATCAAGATCAACTGCTACCACGAGGCAAACACGCAGACGGTTACGCCTGACAACCTCCTGGCGTATGCAGTTTCCTACCGAATCGTCGGTTCCGGCAACAACGGTACGGGCACCGATGCAATCGTCGCCGTCTACGCATAAGGCGGCAGAATAGCGCGCGACGTCTAGCTCGTCCTAAGCGAGCGAGTGAATACCGGCCGTCCCACCCGGCGACGTCGCGCGATCCGTGGGACACATCTTTCGCTTAACCTCGAACGCTTGGGAGGCGTTCCACCATGGCAAACATTACACTTTACACACTTTCGCGAGGCAACTCGCACGCAGCACTTACGAAGGCAGCGGCCGCGGCGACGCCGGCGGAGTTCGTACGCGAGTGGATCATCGAGACCAAACCGTACACGGGTCGCGTTCAGCTCGACCTGGCCAGGCTCCAGGCCCAGGGCGGCATCACTCGAGAGGCCGGCATCGACTACCAGGTGGCCCGCGGCTACAACCTCGGCAGGTTGCTGATCGATAAGTGGAACGTGCCGGATACGAAGGATCCGTCGAAGACGCTGCCGGTCACGCAGGACAACGTGCTCGACTATCTGCCGCCCTGCGTGGCTTGGATGTTCGGGCTCCAGATCGAGACGACCGACTTGCCGACTGCGAACGAGATTCTAGCAGCAAAAAACGGTTCCGGGGATGCTGGCTCAGCTACGTAGGCGAGCGGGACGGCGGCATCCCTATCGAGGCGGGGGAAGAGTTCTATCTTTGGCTTCGCGCTCAGACTTCGGGGGATTGGGTGTCCGTGCTTGATCTCCCGCTGAGCGCCCAGGTGTACGCTGCACTGGAAGCGAGGACGTATCCGATTTATCGGGACTGGATAGCAGGTCGGGTCGGCCGGAAGATCCAAGCGATCCAGTGACCTTGATGATGGCAACAACTGCAATGCATACGAGCGTTGGAGACAAGCATAAAACGAACGTTGCCATATCATTTCCAAGCTGGTCGGGAAACGATCGGTTCCCAATGGCCACACCTATCGCGCCGATGAAATTAAGAATCGCTGCGAACCAAACAATAGAACGACGCTCCCGTTGGCGTTCGGCTTCCTGTTGGCGTCGCTCTATTTCAGCTTGTAGCCTAAAGTGCTCTTCAGCGGTCTTTCGAGCTAGGTAATCAGCCATTTCGCGCTGTTGATCGTTCACCAGGTCATTTTACCCATGTCTGACACATTCAACATCACAACCAATCTGTCGGGTCAGCTAACGGACTTCTACAGCGCCACACCTGCCGTCATTCCGGGACTCGACTACCGGTATTCGCGCGTCGATGGCGATATCCAGAACGTTGCGCCGTTCGCGCCCACGCAGGGCACTGTCGCGTCAGGCATGCCGCCGCAAGACCCGGCAAGCGCAATGCATGACCTCGCCGCAGAGTCGGACGCTCAGGCACCGCCGTGGAGCCACACAGCCATGCGGACGAGCCCGCCGAGCTCGCCCTACACGGGGATGAACCCGACTCAGCAGGCTCTCTATGACGTTACCGACCAGGTTCGCCAAGAGTTTATTGGACGAGGTCAAGATCCATCGTCTCGTCAATGGTTGACCGATTTTCTGTTTGAAGTAGCCGCACGGCAAGACGCAATCCGGATGGGGTCTTCGCCGGCGTCCGAAATTCCTCCCGTCGACCAGGAGCCCGCGCCTCCTGTGATTCCGACCCCGCGGCCGTTCATCTCCTCGGTTCCTTCTCTCGTTCCCGGACACGACTACTCACGACCATATACGGGGGGCTACGAACGACCGTATGTTCCTGGCGGAGCTGCAGCACCCGAAGAAAGTTGGCCTTTAGAACCCGAAGAACCTGGCGGAGCTGCAGCCGAGGATGAAGTAGCGGCGGTTACGGTCGCTGGAGCAATTGGCAAGGCCTCAGGGCAAAGCCTGACGAAGCTCGGCGCGATAAGCGCGGCCTACAATGTAGCCTCGAACATTCAAAGCGCTTACGAGCCGAACGTTTCTGGCACGATAGGCATTCAAGAGCAACAAAACCAACGAGCCGAATCCAGTGCATTAGTTGGCGTTACAACCATCCTAGGAGCCGGGATAGGAAGCTTAATTCCTGGTATCGGCACCCTGGCCGGAGGAGCCGGAGGCGCAGCTGTTGGCGGCCTAATCAAGAATTACTGGGATACAAGTGCAGCAGGAAGTACTTATAATCCTGAGCGTTCAGGAAACGAAATCGCCTTTGGCCAGGGTGGAAACGCGCAAACAGTCCGAGAATTTGTTACCGCGCTCCAAGGTGCCACGAAGGCGACAAGTGATTACGCCGAAGTCGCAGCCAAGATGGCGCAGTTCGGGCCTGTTGATCCGACCAAGCTGCCTGTCTATCTCGGTACAGTTGAATCAAGGCTCGGAACCGCAGGCCCACACGACGTCCTCGGGGCAGCTCAATTTCTGGCGTCATCGCCCGCATATGGCAACGCATCCGACCGGCTCGGACGAGGCACGATCGGCAAGAACGAATTAGGCGCGTACGCTACAATCGCGATGGCCAGCGGCGATTATGGCTCAGCGGCAGACCTGACAGCTCTCACGCTGATGGGAACTCCGCAAGCCGATCGCGACGCATTCCAGCAGGATATGATGCGACTGCGAGGCGATCAGCGTGTCGCGGCTGCCACACCAGAGCTGTACCAGGGCGCTCTGACCACATACGCCGGCGAAATGTCGCTCGCTCAGCTGACCGGCGCGCGTGCCGAAACGCTCACGCCTGTTGCTGCTCAGATCACGACGACCACGACCGAGGCAGCCAATCGGTACAACCCGCTTATCGCGGACCTTCGCCGGCAGCTCGCTCACACCAGCGATTACGATGCCCGCGCAGCTCTGCTCGCCCAGATCAACAACGCCGGCGCTGCCCAAATCGCGCTGCACACCGACGCAGCCGCGTCCGCGCGTACCGCCTACGTCGCCAACCTGCAGCAGGGTATTTCCGGCCTGTCGGTGGACGTCTCCGGCGAGCAGCTAGGCGTCTATCGTGCGGCTTACGACAGCAGCAAGACCGCCGACGATATCGTTGCCGCTCAGCGATCGCTTGCCACGGGCCAGGGCGCGCTCAGCGCTGGATATCAGCACTACGCCGACGATCCGAACTCGCCGCTCGTGCCGGCGGAGCGGAACCAGTATCTCAATCTCGCGCGGTCGGCGGAATCGGATCGCCTGCGCCTCACCTACGAATCGGGGCAGCAGTTCCAGGGCATCGGCGTAGCTACTCAGGCCAACGTCGTGCGCGGACTTGAGGCCAACATCGCGGTTCAGCAGGCCACTGGATCGCCAGAGAGCGTCGCGGCCGCGATTGCTGACGTGGTACCGGCGCTCACCGCCGAGATCAAAAAACTTACTGATCAAATTTCCACGGCCAGCGCGACCGACAAACCGGGCCTTGAGGCGCGTAGGATTGCGCTGCAGCAAGATCTAGCGCTCCTGACGCCCGATCAGATCAAGGGCCAGTACGCCGGGGAGCAGGGCATCCGGGCTGCCGATATCGGCGCAGGTGTGGGCTTCGCTCAGTTCAGCGCCAAGTTCTTTGGCGGGTCCAGCCAGGATGTCTCGAGGGACATTACCAACGCTCTGACTGGCGACGGCTCGCCCGAATCAAAAGGGGGACTTTATCAGTCCCTCGTTGCCGCTCAGGCGCTGTCTGTCAATCCGACGGTTGACGAAGGAACTCAGGCGCAAGCGCGTGCCGATATCGCGAGACTTACCGGTGAAATTGGCGGCGTGGTCGATACTGCGGCCGCGGCTGCCGGCACGTTCACGCCGGCTCAGAACATCGCTGTCATGCAGTCCGAAGGCGCGATCAACCGCCTCGGCATGGGCTATGCGATGCAGGGAAACCTGCAAGACAGCTACATGGCCCTGCGCTCGAACCTGGCCTCGGAGCTGCGATCGCTCGACGATAACCGGCAACGGCTTCGCGCTGATCTCCCGGATGCCCTTCGCCCGGAGTTCGATCAGCAAACCGAGGCGCAGCGTCAGCAGCTGCTCTCGTCCGAGGCCCAAGCAGGATACGAAGTCAACAAGATGTTCGGGCAGAACCTTCCGGCCATGCTCGTTGGTGGAACATCATTTTCAGCTCGGCTGATGCCGTCGAGAGCCCAGGCTGCGGCCGCAATCGAAGACAAGTATCCGACCATTGCCGCGTACACGTTCGGCTCTTACCATCCGGAGTCTGCTCGCTCGCTGATGGCCGGTGATGACACAGGATATCTGGCCGGCGGCAAATCGTCGGTAACGACGCACCCGGCAAACCAGACGATCCAGGGCATCGCGGAATCGCTCGGCGTTCATCCGTCCACACTGACAAGCCCGACCGCAGGGCATGACTCGCTCGCATATTCGGCGCAAACTCCGCTTCCAGGGATTACGCATCCGACGACATCGGCAGCTACAACCCCTGCGCCTGAACAAACAGTGCAGAGCCTCCTGAGCGCCATTCATGAGCTGATCAAGACGTTGCCGGCTGCCGTTACGGCGGGCGTGACTGCCGGTATGGGAAACATCACGATCCAGGTTACTCAGGATCCGCGTAGCGGCACATCCATTCAGCGTGGCGGAGCTGGCCGTCCAAATAGTCTGCAGCTCGCGCCGACTACCGTCGTAGGTGGTCAGAACCGTGGCGGGGGAAGTTAACCTTGGCAGAGCTTACTGGGTTAAAGATCGAGCTCGAATGCACACAGTACGCCAACGCCTTCGGGTGGGTCGTCACTCCAGAGTGGGGATGCTCTAACCTGTCCGACGACTTCAACCGCGTGCCTGGCTTTGGCTTAGCCGGCGTTACGTGCATTCCGGGCGTGGGTGCCATCCTTACGCCGACCTATTCAAAGGTCGACACCATGATCACGGACTGGAGCCTTACGAGCACGGGCGTTGCCTGGCAGCAGGCCACGGACAGCGTGACCGGCAAGAAGTCCGTATTCATGCGGGACTCGACGGGTGGCGTCAGCTTCGTGGCGTCGATCGTTGATGCACTGCCTGCTGGCTCCTGTGGCTGGATCCGGCTCGGTCGTGGCCTGTGCGCGTCCACAGATGCGATTGACACGACAATTGGCATTGGCGTAAGTGATCCAACCATCTATGACGGTCAGGTTCCAATCCGGCTTGTCTTGCAGCACGATCAGCCGCCCACGCTTCAATATCAGACGGCCAGCGGCTGGAGCAATGGCGCCGTAAGCCGTAACTTTGCACGCAGCCAAGATATTTTCACCGGATCCCGATCGCTTTGGATTGGCTGGTTCAGCTTCCCGGCTCAGAACCAGATCGTCGTAAGCGTGGGCGGCGAGTACTTGAGGCTGAATGGTCCTAACACGAACTCGGCGACGGCCGGCGCAGGTGGCGTGGTAACGTCATCGGGCAGCAACATTATGATTGCCGCGGGATCCCTGGAAGTCACGGGCACAAACGGCACGGTAGATTTCAACTACTTCCCGATGGCGTTCGCGGCAGCGGGCTCCATCACCAGCGCGACGCTGCAGCTGGACTTCGTCTATCAGCAGAACGGAAATATCTCGATACCGAAATCGGTCATTCCGACCGGGTGCAGTGCGACCTATACGCTTGGTGGTTATCCCGGAGACCAGACCGGAACACAGCTGCAATACGTCGTGAGTCTCACAGGAGACGGGACTTCATCGCCTGTGTTGCCTCAGGTGGACGTTCAGATCCCGATCGTGACCTCAAACGCTTCCATGATCGAGACCGTCATCTTCACGGAAGCCGACATCCTGAGCATGACCGAGCACGAGTGGGAAGATCAGAACCGCGCTGAGGATCCGGACGGTGGGCTCATCGGATGGATCATACGGCGCCAAGCCGGGATCAAGATGAACAACTGGCTTGGCAAGTGGTCGGGCATTGGCCTAGGTCATGCATGCGTGCAGTTGTCGCGCGCTCTGACGGTCCTCCAGGGCGGCGTTAAAGTTCAGATAGGGCCAATGATCCCCTTCGTGACCGGCTACACAGGCGAGCGAACAACGCTCGAGCGGCTGGATCCCAACCGGACGTTCGACATCGTTCTAGAGAACAAGGATTGGGCCCTGCGGAGAGCTTCGTCGAAGCTGCAGCGAAACCTCGACGGCTTCTGCTATCAAGCAGCCATGCGGCTTCAATTAGAGGCTGCCGGCGTCAATCCGGCATTTATCGACACCTGGTCAGACTTCGGATATGGAACCTGCTCCGCAGAATGGAACCCGCCTGACTGCCCACACTTTAAGCTGTCGAACGGCACTGCCCAAGCACCGGCGTTCAGCTTCCAGCCGGAGGCGAAGTTCTGCTCGAACATGATGTTCATTGCCGGCCAGGTTCACGAGGTCGTTTGGTGCGATTCGGTCGGCGTCTATCACCGGGCGCCGTACAACACGCTGATCTACCAGACTCCGTTTGAAGGAACATTTTCAACGAGGCCCGTCGGCGATATGAACGATCCGGCGTGGTTGATGGATGTCCGTCGATTGTCGCTGTCGGTCGATACGCTGGACATGCGGACTGAGGTGATGACGATCGGCGTGGATCCGGCAACAAACCAGATGCGGGCAGGCGCTCTGCACGTTGATGACCAGCCAGGCTACGACGAATTTACTCAGAACGTCATCGGATTTCAGGATCCCTTGATCGTGTCATCCCGCCTATTTGACGATCCAAACGTTCAGAACGTGGTCATGCAAGCCATGCTCAGCAAGTGCATGATTCCCGGCGTCAAGCTCTCGGGGATCTTCAACTTCCTGGCGAACGACTGGGTTTACAACACCTGCTATGTGGCGGAGGGAACGCCCGTCGGCGAATTCGGATGCGTACTCAATTCAACACAGCCATTTATCCTGATCGAACGCATCGGCGAGATGGCGTGGCGCCCTGACGGCACGCAGGAACTCTTTTCAGAACGTCACCTACGATGGTGGCCAAACGCAACTCCATAGGATCAAACAATGCCAACGAGCCCAATATTCAACACAACCGCATTCGAGGCGTTCTGCGATGCGTTCGGACAGGCGTATCTCGACCAGCTCCCTGGGATCGATGCGCCCATTAACGATCTGGTAACGCTCCAGAGCAACCAGTACGTTAACTTTGGATCCGGATCCGCCTTCGACTGGCTATCAACGGACGCGCCTCTGGTTTCGCAGATCGTGCAGATGCTGGCCGGCGTTCTGACGACATCAAGCAGCGCGTTCGCAACGGCTACAGGGTTCCTCGGAAACCAGTCGAGCAGCGGGCTCCAGAGCACTTCGAACGGCTATTGGCAGCGGCGAACGGCCGTATACTCGGGGTTCAACACGTTGCTCAAGCAGCTCAAGGCGCTGATATCGACGTATCCGCCGTCGCCCGGCATCGTGGGCATTCCTATCTTCTGCTCGGTTCAAAGCGCTCAGGTAAGCGCGGCCTTTGCTAGCCTTTACTGGTGGGTCGATCAGCAGCTGCTTGATCCCTCCGCCGTATTCGCGCCGACCGGAATCAACCTGGGTTCGTTTGCGATCACTGGCCTGAACACGGGAACGCTCACGGCAGGTCACTTTGCCACGGCCAACGGGTATGGCTCACCGGCGCCGACCACAGACGGTTACGGGAACGATGTCTACCTCGGCGGCACGCCGATGGCCCAGGGTTTCGCGCCGGTGGCAACAGTTCGAGCGCAGATCACGACCAACATCAACGGTACGTGCACGCTGACGGCGAGTTTTACCAATCAGTATGGTGTGACCGGGCGGCACTGGACGGCGGTAATCGACAATGCGACGGCCGGTACCAACGTTAATTTGACGGCGGTGACTGGCGGGGATCTTGTGAACTCGATTTGCGCTGCGGTAACGATATCAGGGTCGGCCACGTCGGGCGCTTTCCAGCTTCAGACTGTGGCGTTGCGGTAGACAATTATGGCTGATCCAACGTCGCCACCGCCTATTACGCTTAAGATGAACGGAGGCGAGCCGCCATCACTTCTTTCCGCGTCATGGTTCGCAACCTCGCAACCGTATTATAATTCGGCGGCGGAATCCGGAGAATTATCTCTATGGGTTAATACTGGACCCGGATCGTCGTTCCCAGTTTGGTTTACCGGCGGGATACCGCCGTTATATATATGTGCTCAAAACATAAGGGTAAACCAGTCCGGCCCGTATCTAAATACGATTCTTACGCAGATTGTGATCACGGGTCCGGAGGGGTCTGCAACCATCAATGTTGATTTGCAGGGAAACAATGCGGGAAATTCTTCGTTTCCATTGTCGTCAATTACATCGGTTTACGTTACAGGGTATACGGGCGATTTCCCTTACCATGGCATATCGTTGCAGGTACGCCCCTATATTGGGACGTTTTACACGCCTGTTATCAGCTACAATGGGGGGGATCCGTTTTACATATATGATAATTCCGGTATTGCTATTACTGGTCTACGTCCATTTTGGTGCTCTTACAATTCGGCATATTTTGGCAACGTAAATCCTGGAGGCACGGTTCTGAACCTGGTTTCGAGGCCCAGTTTGGGATTGGCCATCGGCAATGATACGGACGTTGAGTCTCTTTGGCCGTATAATCAAGTTCCATCGTGGGATAATCAGGGGCGCGGGCATATTGTGCTAAGCAACAGGAAGTCTGATCAGCCCGTATCCGTTCTGACTGCACCGCTGAACAGGGACGGCTCGGCCGGCGCGCCGGACTTACAATGGGGGCATACTTTCGGGTGGACGCGATTTGCTTCGATGATTCCTGATCCGTCGTTTCCATCGGCCCCTGTATATCCAAAGCCGTACTACGCCCCGGACGTTCCGGCGTTGCCCTTACCGCCCGACTATGATCTCACAGCAGCAGTGTCCAGCAACCTCGCTTTGGGTTCCGTGCTTATTGCGCAAGGCTCTGGCAATGAGACCATCTACACGAACCGGTATGGCAAGGTCACGTATTACGATGAACAAGTCGATCAGTGGGTTACAGTCGCTACGGATGCTCCTGTCGCGTCTCCTGATGGTCAGTATTTATATACGCTAACGTGGCACGACCAGCTTCAGCAGATGGTATGGGTATTCGAAACCTCTGCGATAAGTCCATTAATATATGAAAGTCCAAAGCTGTCATCCTGGGATATTGATGTATCTATACTTTGTTGTGTCTGGATTGATAGGTGTACGCTCGGCGGCAGGCTGATCGACGTTTCGGCCGTCGCCGGAGGGCAGCCACCTGATGCCGTTTGCGGAATGAGCTTTCCAACGGGTGGGGGCTCGCCTCGACTGCATGTGGCGTTGTCGCGCAGCCAGATCAGTGTTGGCAGGCCGTCTGATTGGGTGATCACGGAGACATTTCCAAGTGGGCCTTCCGCCGAGTTTGTAATGACAGTGCAGTTCCCGGTGACGTTCCAGAATAGCGCTGTGCGGTTTTCGTCGTCGTTCGACCTTGGAAAAACGTGGTCGGTGGGTCAGGATTTGGGCGTCAAGGCCGCTGACGGAACTGCGATCACTGACGGGTTAATGGGCACTGAGATCTGGACGGCTCGGTTCCTGGGCTACTACTATGGCGGTGTGCTTAACCTGATATTTCAAAAGGTGACATACCCTGCGATTGGCGCGGCCGCGCCGTATAAATGGGCTAGGTCTACGTCGATGCAGTTTCTTCCGGACGGCTCGATTATGGTCAATGGGGTTCATGGCGACTGGATCAACGCTGCGTCGCTGCCCGGTGGCACGAGCGACGCGGGGTATGCGGATGCTATGGCTACGCTTCTGGCGCAATCGTGGCAGTTCGGTAAGCGATGCCCAAATGATGTAAGCGGTCGTACGGGCTGGCGTGATGCGTCGACGTCAAACGCGGATGCCGGGTTGTCGGCGTGGTTTCCGATCTGGTCTAGCCGCGGTGGCGCGCAGGGAGTTCGCGGCGGGGGCGGAACGACGGCAGGCCCTTGCAGGATATACGCGTCGAGCGGTCACGGTGTCAATTACTACTCCGACGACGGCGGAGACACCTGGCATTCGATGGCGGAAACCGGTAATCCTCAGCAATCCGGGTTGTGGTTTTCGCAGGGCGGTTCCTGGGACGGCGCCAACACGAGCAATGTGGATTATATCGGCGATAGCTCGGCCACGCCGTTGACCCTGACGGGCATGGTGCATCCGCTGGGGTGGACAGGTAGCGGGGCGCCAATTCAGCGGGCGGTCGCGGAGCGCAGTTACGCGACCGGCTACATGATCGCTAATGCTACGGATTTGCGGTACGGGCCGCAAGGTGGCCCTGGCTGGAACTGGAACCAGATGACGATCCTGCTCAGACATGCGGTGGTTGAGCCGTTCGGCCCGATTGCGGCCATGATCGCGTCATATAACGCCGGCCAGACGTGGACGTGGCTGAACTATTCGACGGATGGCATGATTACCTGGACGGGCACGGGCGGCGCGGATGCTTTTGGCGGTGTGACGGCCGCAAGTCTCGTGGGGAATGTGAATTAGCATGTCGATAGCATCATCCCTAGAGCCATACATTATGGCGACGGCGCCCGATACGGCGTATTACCCAAACGCGATCAAGCTACCTCCGTTCTGGTACAGCGGAACGACGCCACCCGATGACCTTAGCGCCGGGTGGATCGATACGACTGACAGTGGTTTTGTGGCAAATGCCTACAACACGATCACGAACGCATGGGAGCCGATTGCCAACTCGCCGGGGGCGGTGGGCGCAAATGCGCAGGTTTCTTCGCTTCTTACGGCATCATTTACCGCTGGGGCGCCAGGCGCGACTGGTCTCCTCGTCAATGTCGTTGATAGGGAATGGTTGCAGGTTGGCGCCTATGTTCTGGTAATCGATATGACCGGAGAGCTCGCGGTTTATCAGATTACAGCGTGGTCGACGGATCCTGACCATCTGAACGGTTTGATCCTCACTCGTGCGGACAACGGAACAGCGGCGATGGCGGCCGGTTCCGCTTATTCGTTCACGACCGCGAACGGAACGCAGGTGCAGATCACGGGGTTGCCGGCCAGTGCTAGCGCGCTGGCCGGAGTAATGAATCTCAAGGGGACGTGGAATGGCGCTACGAACACGCCAACGCTGGCTAGCGGGGTAGGAACGCAGGGTGATGTATGGGTCGTCAACGTGGCTGGGACTGTTACTCTCGATGGCGTGACTGTTGAGAATGTGGGGGACTGGCTGTTGTTCGTCGGTGGGGAATGGACGGTTGGCGGTGGGTTATCGGTCCCGCTCTCGGCGTCGACGCCTCAGCCTGTTGCGGCAGCCAGCGGGGGTTCGGCGGGCACGTCTACGCAGGCATCGGCGTCCGACCATGTTCATGCGGCTCCCGTGTATTTGACTGAGGGCTCCGGGTCTGCCGCTGGTTCCGTGCCGTCGCCAGGTTATCCAGCCGCATTCAGGCGCGTGCTGACGTCCGATGCAGGCTGGGACATGGGGCCGATCTATGCTCCGCTCGTAGAATTGGACGGCGACGGAAATCCGATGGTTGTTTTTGAGCGCAGCGGCTCGGACTATTTCGTGGTGTTGGAGGCGGTTAGTTAACTGATGGCATCTCTTCACAGGATTATGAGTGGGGATCAGATACATTCTCCCTGGTTCAATGTCTACGCGGATGCGTCCGACAGGACTAGCGACACGACGACGCCGTGGGACTCCACGTACGTTAACCGCGTCGCCTACGATGTGGACACGAAGACGGAATGGCGCGTCACGGCCGTGACTGGAGGCACGCCGACATGGGAACAGGTAAGTCCTCCAACGGCTGGCGGTGGCGACTTGCTCGCGGCCAATAACCTGAGCGACGTTGCCAGCGCCGCAACGGCCAGGACGAACCTGGGGCTCGGGACGGCGGCAACGCACGCAGCAACCGACTTTGACGCATCGGGTGCGGCTGCTACCGCGCAGAGTAACGCAGAAACATACGCCGCAAGCCAGGCTGCATCTGCTCAGTCTGCCGCAGAGACGGCAAGTATCCCGATCGGGCAGAAAGGCGCGGCCTCGGGTGTCGCGACGCTTGACAGTGGGTCGCTCGTGCCGCCCGCGCAGATGCCCGTGGCCACGACGGCCGCGGTAGGCGGCGTCAAGGTGGATGGCTCTTCGATCACGATTTCGGACGGCGTTATCAGCGCGTCGGGTGGGGGCGGCGGCGGGGCGCCTACGGGTTCGGAGATTGTGATGGGGTCGCAGGCGTATTCGCTGACGACGACGTATGGCGTGATACAGCCTGGCGGACAGGCGCCGATGCAGATCTCGTTGCCGTCCGCCGGTTGGTATAAGGTGACCGCAGTGGTGCAGATCCAGGCGGGATCGACGGCGAACGACGATATCCGCTGCAAGCTTTATAACCTGACGGCTTCGGCGGATGTCGCAGGGAGCGAGCAGGTCAACGACAGCATGGCGGCGAGCGCGGTCGGGCAGATCGTGCTGGATCAGCTGGTGTATGTGGGTGCGGCGACGGTGGTGCAGTTGTGGGCGGTGAATAATACGGCAGGGCGGGGGAGCGTGACCACTGGGAGCACTGTTTACGGATCTACCCTTATACCCGCAATGACGAGCGATTCGGCTCCGACGGGTACGGCAAGCGCTTCGACGGAGTTGTCCGGCTTTAGTGCGTATCGCGCCCTGAACGCGTCAGTCGGGAACTGGATCGCGAACGATACTCAGACCGGGTACCTACAATATGAATTTGCAGCGCCGACGGTGATAAATGGTTATGCACTGACGCCGTATTACTATGACGGTTCGAGTGGGAGATCTCCATCGGCCTGGACCCTAGAGGGGTCGAACGACGGATCGAGCTTCGCGACGCTCGACACGCAAACGTATAGCAGCTGGAGTCCGTATACGGCTCCCGTACCGGTTTATTGGCGATTCGCGAACACGACAGCTTACCTGTATTACCGATTGAATATCACCGCGGATGGCGGCAACTCATATTTGGGACTCGGGTTGATGCAGCTCTTCCAGGTGGTCTCCAATCCGGCGACGACAAGGATCAGCGCTTTGGCGCTGGCGTCGGGATCGACGAGCTACGCGGTGCCGGCGATAACGAGCTGCATGCCGGCGTATGGCGAGTCGGTGTCGATGACGATTCTGGGATCCGGATTGACGGGCGCGACAGCGGTGACGGTGAACGGGGTGAGCTGCACGTCGGTGGTTGTGGTGAACGACGGGGAGATAACGTGCGTGAGCCCGGCGTCGTTTACGACGGGGCCGGTGAGTGTGACGACGCCGGGCGGGACGGCGGTGAGTGTGGGGAATACGGGGCCAGCTGCCCTAGCTCCGTCAGTGGAGAATTCATATCAGTCGGCAGCGTTAGGGACAACCGGAGACGCAACAATTAATACAGGTGGCACTAATCGCCTGATTCTGTTGTCTGGATCTAGCGGTTTAAACGGAATGATTGATGGTGTGTCTGATACTGCGGGGTTAACGTGGACTCTGTTGACCGGGCATGGAACGATATACGCCGGTCCCGTGTATTGGGCACTTGCTCCGACAGCGTTGACCGGCGACCTTATATCGGTATCGCGGGGTGGGGCAGAGGACACATATGGTATGACGGTCGTAGTAATAAACAACGTCAATGCAACGACGCCAATCGACACGTTTGTCTACCAAAATCCGTCAGGAACTATAACGACTGGCGTTAATCATGCGCTGGTTCTAGCTCAGGGTAACGAGGACGGTATTTTTAGCGGGTGGACGCAGTTGGTATCGACTGGCATGGATAACAACGCGCAGAATGCCGTGTACGAATATACTGGCAGCACAGCGGATTCTGGTAGCACGTCCACATCGATCGGCAGCGGGAGTTACAATGGCCTGACGCTCATTTCTATCGCGCCGCCATAGTTTGGTTGTGCATATAGATGGCCAGGGGGATCACCGTGAATGGAATCGTTTCTATCCACACGCGTTGCTCGCCGACCCACCCGAAACAGCAGATGGCGGCCAACATCAGCAGATTAGTTATCATTACCGGCGCAAACCTGTCACCAATATGTCTTTTGAGCAGCAAGGGTGTGCAGATTAAAGCGAGTGCGGATAGGATTACAGCCGGACGATTTGGTATCATCCATGCGAGGTTCCATGGCTGAACGCTGAACGTCCACCACTGACCTCCAACGGTCGGCGCGAGTGCGTTCAATGATCCGTGGTAAAACACCGATCGGGACCAATGAACAAACGCAACCCCGATGGCGAATAGGATTATGCCTGTCGCCAATTGGCGAACGTTCACATTTTGGCCACGGCGGAACGCTGACAGCCCAATCCAAACCGCTATCAATAGTCCGGATTCCTTGTTGAGCATTTGAATCGCGAACACGGGCAGGAATGCTGTCCACCGACAACTATAGTACATCAGATATACAAACCATGCGAGGATCGCCACATCGTACATGTCCTCAAGATGGCCCTGGTTATGCGTTGTCAGGCTGACGATTAGGAACATTGCGGCAACTACTGCGCCGACCGCGGTCGGCATGGATGCCCTCTTCCGTACTCCAAAGTAAACGGAGAGTGATGCCAGATAAAGGCCGATCTCGCACGTCGTTTGGATTGCGTCCGCGCCCGTCATGCCGAATGCGTGTTGAATAACGGCGGCAATTGCGGGAGTCAGGAATCTGTTTTGAAACACCTGAAATCCGGCGTGGCCTGCGAAGAAGTTGGCAGGATTGGTCCCCTGTGTCCAATTGCCGCCATTGATTAGGTCTAGGACCCTCGCGGCGCATAGGGCGATCATGATGCTGATTGTTGCCCCGCAAGCAACTACGGCCCACTGGTCGCGGCTGGGCGGTGCGTCGGTGGAGAGTTGAGGGTTGAGAGTTGAGAGTGGCGCGGCGGGGAGCATTATAGGATCCTCGAATCGATTTCCGCTGCGGTTAGCAGTTGTCTGGCGACGTTGACTGCCGTCGTTCCGCGCTCGGCGGCGATGCGCTGTAGATAGGCGGCAACGTCGAGCGGTACGCGGACGTGGAGGCCGATTGTAGGGGTGGTGCTCGGTTTGCGGCCAGAGCCCTTTCGGGCTCCGCCGTGGGTGCGTGGAGTGGTAGTTGTCATTGCTGCTCAGGTAAGGCTCGTTCAGGTCCGCTCGATTGCGGTGCGATGGAGTGGAGGATACAGCCCATCGATCCCGTT
>Ga0302319_10002768_pt1 | contig 37315 bp, 29 predicted proteins | sample Bog_T0_2_FD_203319 | JGI IMG/M metagenome (GOLD analysis project Ga0302319, IMG submission 203319) | Peat permafrost microbial communities from Stordalen Mire near Abisko, Sweden - Bog_T0_2 | ecosystem: Environmental > Terrestrial > Soil > Wetlands > Peat | place: Sweden: Abisko, Stordalen Mire... | reverse complement strand
TTTTTATCCGCTCCCAGAGCAGATCCGACACCTGAAACCGCGAGGATGTTTTCATAAAAAGAACTCCCATCATAGACGCCGCTGATCGCAATTGTGTTCATTTTTTGATTTTGAAAACACGCCCTAGACTTACCCTGTGAAGAAAAACGTGAAGCAGCTCGATAAGTTCCTGCGGAAGAAACCGAGGCTCGGCCAGGGCGTTTACATCGCCAAAACTGCGGTCGTCATCGGTGACGTGACGCTCGGCGCACAATCGAGCGTATGGTATGGCGCGGTTTTGCGCGGTGACATCAACCGCATCATTGTTGGCCATCATACGAACATCCAGGACAACGCCGTGCTGCACCTCGCGGATGATTTTCCGTGCCTCGTCGGCAACTGGGTCACTGTCGGCCACGGCGCCATTGTCCACGCCTGCACCGTCGGTGACGAAGTGCTCGTGGGCATGGGTGCGGTGATTCTGGATGGTGCGGTTATTGGCAACCAATCCATCATAGGCGCGAAGGCGCTGGTGACGCAGGGGATGAAAATTCCATCAGGATCGCTCGTTCTTGGCATGCCGGCGAAAGCCGTGCGCCAACTGACAAAAAAGGAACGTTCCGGACTGAAATGGTGGGCGGAAAAATACGTGGACAACGGGGCTTACTGCTTAAAGCACAAAATCAATGTTGGCGAACCGATGTGACATTACGGCTTGTGTCCCCAATAAATTAACGCCCCTTCAGATACATGCAGCCGGACCGCTTCCAAAGCTTGCTTCAATGTTCAAGCTCCATGGCAAAAGCATCTTCAGAAATCAAATGGAGACACGAGGCGGCGGGGTTTTCGAACGGCACAGATTCTTTAGCCGGTTGGCACACCCAAAGGCCGGTTTGGATGATTGTTACTACCGGCAACTGCTTGTAAATCCCATAAATTGGTGAAGCCCGGTTTGATGGAGCATCGACAGTGGCTTAAAATCACACACGATTGCACCAGAATAAGACGCAAGTGCGCGAAACAGGCCAAGTAATATCATAAAGCCATGTTGGCATTGCAAATGCTAAAGGCGAAGCATGCATAAAACATATTTGCATGCTTTCGCGTTAAGTTTGCTGTTTGCTGGCATTATCGCAAAGTTGCGCAGTGTAATCGCAAGTCAAGTGCCTTTGGGCTATCAGGACGAGTCTGGATTTCATCTTGGTGTAAAACAGACACAAGATAAATGGCCGGCAATCTGGTAATTTCAAAGAAGTTGCTACAATGACTTGCGGTTGGGGATTATAGGGTTGAGGTGGAAACTTGGCTGGCTTGTTCTGCCAAGGTAGTGTAAGTCTTTTAAGGTCTATCCTTTCTGTCCCATTTTCTGTCAGATTTTGCCTCTACGCGGTTTAGCATCGTGCGAAATCCGCTCTTTTTTGTCATAATTGTTTAATTATAAGCATGTTACGAATCAAACGAAATATGTTGCATCTTTTTCTGGAAATTTTATAATCTATACAAGATTGTTTAACCATCCGAGTTGATGGAGGTATAAATGGCACTGGATAAAATAAACGTTTTTTGTGTCAGGATTCAACCCAGCAACAAGGCTGACGCGGATTTTTCCGTTTGTTTGCTGGCGGGACAGGTTTCATTATATCCCTATGGGGCTTTGAAAGTTGGCTATCAACAATGGCATGAGGTGTTTGCTTAACGCCGTTCATATTCCAGATGAATATCGAATCTCCAGCTTGGTATTGCGCGCGCACGAAGCCCAAGCACGAGCACATAGCCGCAGCCAATTTGCGGAAGCATTTGAATTTGGAGGTTTTTCATCCCAGATTGCGAATGGAGCGGGCGACGCGGCGTGGCGTGGTGCGCGTAAGCGAGCCGCTTTTCCCGTGTTATATATTTTTCCGATGTTTCATCGAGGAGAAACAGGATGAGATTCAACGCACAAGCGGGATCAGCACCGTTGTGCATTTTGCGCGCCGAATTCCGAAGATAGCTGATACGGTGATTGAGGAGTTAAAGGAATGCTTTGAGGGGGAAGAGACTATGACCGTTGAAGATCGTCTTTCCCCCGGGGATGAAGTGGTTGTGGTTGACGGAGCTTTTTGCGGAATGCGTGCCTTTGTCTTGCGTGTCATGCCAGCGCGAAGGCGCGTGCAGGTGTTACTTGATGTTTTGGGGCGCCCTACACCGGCGGAAGTAGATGAAAACTCGGTCGTTAATGAGGGAAATACCGTAGCGACCTTGGTGCCGATTTTGGCGGCCCCCACTGCGAAAAACCATGCAGTTATTGGTGCCGGTTGAAGTTGCCGTGAAGAAGGTTTCCAACTTTGGAGACCAGGCAATTATGGAACATAGGGTAAAAGATAAAAGGGAAGTTTGGAGTTGGTTGGAATTGTTTCCAGCGAACAAATGCGGAGCTTTGCCTCGAAATAATGCTGTCGGGGCGGTCTTCATCTTCAGTCTTTAGTTTTTTCTTCTTATGGATATTTCAATCGAAGCGTCTCAATTGCAGAATTTGCGCTGGAAACGGACGCTGGATGTTCTTCTCATCTTGTTGGCTTTGCCGTTTCTGATCCCGCTGGCGCTGCTAATAGCTCTATTGATTCGCAGTGTTTCGGCCGGACCGGTTTTATTCATGCAAGAGCGCGTTGGGTATCTGGGCAGGCGCTTTATGTGTTTCAAATTTCGAACCATGTTTGTTGACGCGGACACAGCCATGCATCAGGGGCATTTGCATCAACTGATGAATTCGAATACTCCCATGATGAAGATGGATTCCAAGGGAGATCCTCGCATCATACCTTTTGGCGTGTTGCTCCGCGCGTCCGGTTTGGATGAATTGCCCCAATTAATCAACGTGTTGCGGGGTGAAATGAGTCTGGTGGGGCCACGCCCATGTTTGCCGTACGAATATGACAAATATATGCCATGGCAAAAGGAACGGTTTGGATCAGCGCCGGGTCTGACCGGACTCTGGCAGGTGAGCGGAAAAAACAAGACCACCTTTGTGGAAATGATTCAACTGGACATCAAGTATGTCAAAAATAAAAGCTTCTGGTGGGATTTGAGAATCATCCTGATGACGATTCCGGCCTTGATGATTCAAATGCTGGAAACGCGCCGGGCCAGAAAGTCGTCCGCCGCTCCAATTCGCCCAAAACCCAGTTATTCCAATCGTGCCGTGGGGTCGCATTCTTTTAAGAAAGCATCCCTTGTTGGTGCAGTTCATGCTATGGATGGCGAAGATGTCTGGATACGGAAAGAAACAAAATTAAACCTATAAATATGACAAAGCCGATAAAAGTTGGAGTTGTAGGCTGTGGTTATTGGGGACCAAATTTGATCCGCAATTTTAGATCGCTCCCCGATTGCAGCCTGAAGATGATGTGCGATGTCAGTGAAAACCGCCTCGCACATCTCAGGTCACTTTATCCTGAAGTTGAAGGGGCAACGAATTACAATCACATGCTCAACGGTGTCGGCCTCGACGCGGTCATCATTGCCACATCGGTCAAATTGCATTACCCAATGGCCAGAGCGAGTCTGTTGTCCGGCAAACACACCTTTATCGAGAAGCCGATGGCGGCCTCATCCCAGGAATGTGAGGAGTTAATTGACATTGCAAAAAAAAGGGGATTGGTGCTGATGGTGGGACATACGTTTCTTTATTCGCCCGCCGTCCGGAAAATCAAGGAAATTGTCCAGCGGGGCGATATTGGGGAAATCCGTTATATTTGTGCGCGGCGGCTAAACTTGGGACTTTTCCAGAAGGACATCAACGTTGCCTGGGATCTGGCTCCCCATGATATTGCCATCGTTTTGCATATCATGGAAAAGGAAGCGGTCACCATCAACTGCCAGGGTAGTGCGCACATCACCCCCGGGGTGGAAGATGTAACGACCATGTGGCTCAATTTTCCGGGAGATCGTTCTGCCATTATTCAAAGCAGCTGGCTGGATCCGAGAAAAATCCGGGAAATGACCATTGTGGGCAGCAAGCAAATGATCGTTTATGACGACGTTTCACAGCTCGAGAAAATCCGGGTATTCGACACGCGCGTTGAACGACCGCCCCATTATGACACCTTTGCTGAATTTCACTATGCCTATCACTATGGGGATGTTCATGTTCCATATATCAAGCAGGAGGAACCGTTAAAAACCGAATGCCAGCATTTTCTGGATTCCATCAATCAGGGGACCACTCCCTTGACGGATGGTAAACAAGGGCTTGAACTGGTCCGCATTTTGGAGGCGTCTTCTCAATCGCTGAAAAAAGGCGGGGCCTCAGTGAACCTTTCCGGTCGGGAAAATGGCAACGGTTGGACCCCGGGGATTCCCGAATCCGCCATCCGCATATCAACCTTGAGTCTTGGAAAGAAAAAAACTTCCCGTCCGACTGGCAGAAAACTGCGGTTGAAACTTCAGGGTCGTACGCGGCGGGCGGTTTCAAATTCAACTCTATGAGTTTATCGCAGCCGCCGCTCCAACGGATTGCTCCAGATGTCAAGTTGGGCAGAGACGTTCGTCTCCATGGGTTTGTCAATCTGTATGGCTGTGAAATTGGAGACGACGTAAAAATCGGCACTTTTGTCGAAATTCAAAAAGGCGCCAGAATCGGGAATTGCTGCAAAATTTCGAGTCATACTTTTATTTGCGAAGGCGTGACACTCGAAGAAGGGGTCTTCATCGGTCACGGGGTTACTTTCACCAATGACCTCTACCCGCGTGCCACCACCAGCGGCGGGCAGTTGCAGACCGAGGCGGATTGGACCTGCATCCCGACATTGGTCAAACGGCATGCCTCAATCGGCTCCGGGGCCACATTGCTTTGTGGCATCACGATTGGCGAAGGCGCCATGATTGGTGCCGGCAGCATGGTGACGAAGGACGTGCCTGCCGGTGCAGTTGTGGCAGGCAATCCAGCCAGACTTATCAAGTCCCTCCCGCTGAAAAGTTAGAGCGAATCCCGCTCGGTCTTCTTCGGCATGAATTCGAAACCACCAGACGCACAAACAGGAGGAATGTCTTTAGGAGACATTTACTTCACGCTTTTCCGGCACAAGTGGAAAATTTTGCTGTTTTCCGTTTCCGGCATCTTGGCGGCGCTGACGCTGCTTCTTTTCAAGCCATCCATATACGAATCCAAGACCAAGCTGGATATTCTCTATGTGGTGGAAGGCAAGGCTCTCAACCCGGCCGGCAATGGAGCCAACACGGTGATGCTGAATGAACAGGGCAACGGCATCATTCAAACGGAGATGGAAATTCTACAGAGTCTGGATGTGATAATGGAGGCGGTGCAGACCATTGGCCCGGAAAAAATTCTGGCCCAAGCTGGCGGAGGCAGCAACACCAACGCCGCCGCCGGCTTGATTGCAAAAGGTTTGACCGCCGAATCCACCCCCGGCAGCAGCATGATCCAAGTTTCCTTTCAGCACCCTGACCCCGACATGGTGCAGCCCATTCTCAGCGAGATCATCGCCAGATATTTTAAGAAACATGCTGAGATTCACCAGGGGAGCGTGATGTTTGGCGACTTTTCAATCCAGGAAACCAACCGGCTCTACAAGGAAATTGCCCAAACCAAAGAAGAGCTTAAGAACGCAAGAAGCACTGCGGGTGTATTTTCCATTGATGCGGCTGATAAAAGTTATGGTGAACAGGTAACTCAGATTCGCAACAAATTGTTCGCCGCCCAAGCCGAACTGGTCGAACGCAAGGAGGTTTCGAGAGAAATGTCGAATACGTTGTCGGCGACGGTGAGATCAACAAATGCGGTGGCTGAAATTTCCAACGACAAGGTTGATGAATACCGAAATATTAGCGCGCGGCTCGGTTTGCTTCGGAAAAAGGAACAGGAGCTTTTGCTCCAATACACCGACCAAAGCGTGCCGATCAAAGATTTGCGGGCACAAATTGCCGATAATGATGCGTCCAAGAAAAGACTTGAGACGGAGGAACCCCGGCTGGCAAGTCTTGGGGTTTCTTTGGGAACAGCCGACCATCCGGTCTTCAGTTTGTCCGACAATGGGGCTCAGATATCGGCATTGGAAGCGAGAATCGGAATCCTTAATTCACAATTAGGCCAAATCCAGAGTGACGCGGCAAAGATAGACGAATCAAGGGAGACCATTTCAGAACTGCAACAAAGAGCCCAACGCGAGGAGGCGGAGCTTGAATATTTTCAACGCAATCTGGAACAGGCTCGTATTGACACGATGATTGGCGTCGGAAAAGCCCCGAACATTGGCATCATTCAATCGCCATCGCCGCCGGTCAAACAGTGGCCCAAAAAACTCAAAAAAATGGCGGCCATGCTGGCTTTTGGCGGCATCGCCACCGGACTGGCATTGGCGTTTTTTATTGAGATGTTTTTGGATCGTTCCCTTAAACGCCCGGTTGAAATCGAAGCGAAGCTGAGATTGCCCCTGTTCATTTCAATTCCAGATTTCACCAAAAATGGTCAACCGTTTCCAAAATTAAAAGGCAAAAGCCCTTTGCTGCTGACAGACGCCGCTGGAAAAGATGCATCTGAAAGGACCACCGTGGGGCCATGGAACCGGCAACATCCTTTGCGCCCGTTTTGCGATGGGTTGCGTGATCGCTTGATTGTGCATTTCGAAGTTAAAAATGTGACCCACAATCCCAAGCTCGTCGCCGTGACCAGTTGCGACAAGGGGGCTGGCGTGAGCAGCGTTGCCACCGGTCTCGCGGCTTCACTTTCCGAAACCGGCGACGGAAACGTGCTTTTGGTGGACATGAACGTCGAAGGCGGAGCGGCACAGCAGTTCTATAAAGGAAAACTCGGATGCGGGGTGGATGCCGTTTTGGAAGTCGAAGCCAGGAAAAACGCGCAGATCAAGGAAAACCTGTATGTTGCCACTCAACCCATGGGCACGGGCGACAATCCACCCAGCGCTTTGCCAAAGCATTTAATGGGCTTAATCCCCAAGCTTAGAGCCAGCGATTACGATTACATCATTTTTGACATGCCGACAGTGACTCAGACCAGCATGACGCCGCGCCTGGCCAGACTCATGGACATGGTATTGCTCGTTATTGAATCAGAGAAAACCAATCAGGACGTCGCCAAAAAGGTGATTTCCTTGCTCGGTGAATCGAAAGCCAACGTAACCACCGTTCTCAACAAAACGCATTCCTACGTTCCGCGCAAGCTGCATCAGGAATATCTGAATGACGTCTGAGAATCCGCCTTCATTCATGGCCGCGCAATGCGTTTCGATTCCGGGAAAGCCGCAGACCGGCAAGAAGGTCTGCATGCTGGCCTACTCTTTTTACGAGAGCGATAATCGCATCATGCGATATGCCCAGGCGCTGGTCGAGCGGGGGGACGAGGTGGATGTCATTGCCCTCGGCAGCGACGAAAAACAACCGGCTTTTGAGATGGTTGACGGGGTTGGCGTCCATCGCATCCAGCGCCGGGTGCGAAATGAAAGCAGCAAGTATTCCTATCTTTGGCGCCTGATTCAGTTTTGCACGAAGTCATCATTTAGCCTTGGCCGGTTGCATTGGAAGCGAAAATACAATCTGGTTCACGTTCACAACGTCCCGGATTTTCTGGTCTTCAGCGCCTGGCTGCCCAAGCTGGCCGGGGCGAAAATCATTCTGGATATTCACGACATTTTGCCTGAATTCTTCGCCAACAAATTTCGCAAGCCGGAAGACAGCCTCTACGTCAAGCTGCTGAAGGCCGTCGAATGGCTTTCCGTTCGTTTTGCCAATCATGTCATCATCTCCAACCACCTTTGGTTCGACCGGATAACTGCCCGATCGGTAGCCAGGGAAAAGTGCTCGGTATTCATCAATTACGTTGACGCGAACCTGTTCGGCTGCCAGCGCACGCGGAAGGACGACAAGTTTGTCATGCTGTATCATGGGGGCTTGCAAAGACATCAAGGACTGGACATTGCCATTCGTGCCTTTGCCAAGGTTGCCCAACAAAAGCCGGGAGCCGAATTTCACATTTACGGCGGAGGAAACATGAAGGCGGAGTGGCAGGCACTGGCACAGGAGCTTGGCTTGAAGAAACAAGTTCTTTTCTTTGAGAGTCTGCCCGCGCGCCAGATTGCCCAAGTGGTGGCCAATGCCGACCTGGGCATCGTGCCCAAGCGGGCGGATTCCTTCGGCAACGAAGCTTACAGCACCAAAATCATGGAGTTCATGTCGCTGGGTGTGCCAGTGGTCGTATCCAGCACGAAAATTGACCGATATTACTTCGATGATTCGGTCGTGCGTTTTTTCGAGTCGGGCAACTCGGACGCGCTGGCTGAGGCGATATTAGAGTTGGCAAATAACCCTGAACTTCGTCGTGGCCTGGTGGCGCGCGCATCGCAATACGCGATTCGCAACAGTTGGCAGAACCACAAGGGCGATTACCTCCAACTGGTGGATTCGCTAATTTCGCCAGCCGCTCCTCAATTGACGGGTGGAAGATTTCAACCGGTCTTGAAATGAATCATGAGGGAAAAGATTCTGAAGAGCCTGGAGCGGGTTTCCCGTTGGGTTGAAGAACACGATTACCGGGCGTACGATCCTGGCGACGGGCAGTTGTCTTTCCTGCGAGCTTTTACCTTCAACCAGCTTGCTCTGGAGAGAATTTTGACCGGGAGCGTTCTCCGGGCGCCTTTCAACATCCGGCCATTGCTTGGCATTGCTCCCCACACGTCCACCAAGGGCATGGGGTATATGGCGTGGGGTTACACCAAGTGGTACACCCTGACCGGAGATAAAGTTTTCGCAAAACGAGCCGCGACCTGTCTGGACTGGTTGATTGAACATCGCGCGCCGAATTATCCGCAGTATTGCTGGGGCAACAATTTTCCCTTCACAACCCGCGCCGGAAAAATTCCCCGGCTGGAGCCAACCATCGTTTGGAGCGGCCTGATTGGCCAGGCTTTCGTGGAGGCACACAAAGCGCTGGGCAATCAGCGATACCTGGAGGTGGCGTCGAGCGCCTGCGATTGGATTCTAAGCCTGCCGCGGGAAGAAACAAAATCAGGTGCCTGCCTCAGCTATGTCGCTTTCAAGCAAAGTTCGATTCACAACTCTAACATGCTCGGGGCGGCCTTGTTGGCTAGGGTCGGGAAACTTACCAACCACAACACGGCACTGGCGGCGGCAAAAGATGCCATGGTGTACAGTTGTTCCCGGCAAAATTCCGACGGTTCCTGGTTCTACGGCGAGTCGCCCAAATACCACTGGATTGACAACTTTCACACCGGTTACAACCTTGACTGCCTCAAGCGGTACATCCACAGCACGGGAGATTCAGACTTTAACGACAATCTTAAGCGGGGTTTTGCTTACTTTAAAAAGCACTTTATTGAGGCGGACGGAAAACCGAAATATTACCACAACGAAACGTATCCAATCGACATTCAGTGCGCTGCGCAGACCATTGATACCCTGGCCTTCTTCTCCGATGACGATCCCGAGGCCCTTGAACTGTCTCTGAAGGTTGCGGACTGGACGATTGACAATATGCAGGCTCCCGACGGTCATTTTTATTACCGGGACTTGGGCTGGAAGAAAGTGAAGACCCCAATGCTTCATTGGGGGCAAGGCACCATGTTTAAGGCCTTGGCGCATCTCATGAGCAAAGTTTCCGGCGGAGTGCCAGTGCTCACGCAACGCAAATCCGAACCTGCTGAGAGTCCGCAACGCCTGTGAACCCGGGGAATTTGAAATACGTTCTGGTCACGCCGGCACGGAACGAGGAATCGTTCATTGAAAACACGATTCGCTCGGTCGTCGCCCAAACCGTCCGTCCGGCGCGATGGGTCATCGTCAGCGACGGCTCCACAGACCGCACGGATGAAATCGTCAAATCTTACTCCAGCCAGCATGACTGGATTGAATTCGTGCGCATGCCGGAGCATCGGGATCGCCAGTTCGCCGCGAAGGCCAACTGTTTCAATGCCGGCTATGACCGGCTGAAGGCGATGAAGTTCGACCTCGTGGGCAACCTGGATGCGGACATTACCTTTGAACCGGACTTTTACCAGTTTCTATTGGGCAAGTTCGTTGAGCTGTCCAAGCTGGGTGTGGCCGGCACACCGTTTGTTGAAGATGCCGCGCAACCCGGGAAACATACCTACGCTCACGAAGCCGCGAATCTGGAGCACGTTTCCGGCGCCTGTCAGATTTTTCGCCGGGAATGTTTTGAAGCTGTGGGCGGATACGTCCCCATCAAGGGAGGAGCGATTGATTGGATTGCCGTCACGACCGCGCGGATGAAGGGCTGGCAAACCCGGACCTTTCTGGAGAAGGTTTGCTTTCACCATCGAAAAATCGGCACCGGCAATCACAGTCCGCTCGTGGCGCGTTTCCATTACGGACGGAAAGCGTACTACGTGGGCGGACATCCGGTCTGGGAATCTTTGCGGGGGTTGTCGCAACTGAAAAAACGGCCGCTGGTCCTGGGCGGCGTGTATTTCCTGGCCGGTTACTGGTGGGCCTGCGCGACGAGAATGCACCGGCCGGTTTCGCCGGAACTCATGGCCTTTCATCGCCGCGAACAAATGACCCGCTTGAAACGGCTGTTCAAACGGCCGGGACGCGAAGCTTCAGAGCAAGAGGTATGCTGATCTTCAACGCGGATGATTTGGGGCGCCTCAAAGCCGCCACCGACACGACGTTGGCTTGTCACGCGGCGAAGCGGATTACTTCGACGAGTGCGATGGTCTTCATGGCAGATTCCGAGCGGGCCGCGGAACTGGCATTGGCGTCGGGCATTGATGTGGGGTTGCACATCAATCTTTCGGAGAGACTCACCGCCGGTTCCGTTCCGGCGCAGTTGCGCGAATATCACGACCGGATTTGCCGCTTCCTAAAGAGAAGCAAATACGCCCTGCTGTTCTACAATCCTTTTCTGGTTAAAGAATTTCGGTTTGTTTTTGACGCGCAACTTGCGGAGTTCATCCGATTATACGGCCGGCCGCCGGGGCATTTCGATGGTCATCAGCACATGCACCTCGCCACCAACATGGTGATCCAGAACATCATTCCCGCCGGCCAACGCGTCCGCCGAAACTTCTCGTTTCGGCCCGGTCAGAAAAGCCGGCTCAACCGCGCCTACCGGGGTGTGGTGGACCGGCGCCTGGCGCGTCGCTACCGCCTGACGGATTATTTCTTTGCCCTCTCATCCAATTTGGAACATACCAAACTGCGGGCCATCGTTGCCCTCAGCCGGACGGCAAGCGTGGAACTCATGACGCATGCTTGGAATCAATCGGAATTCAACTGGTTGATGAGCGACGAATATGCCGGCGTGATGGGCGATGCCGGAACCGGCGCGGGCGCGACGTTGAAGTGTCAATAGCCGACCCGGCCCTCCGGTTTCAAACACACATGGAAACGAATTTTGTTGAAATCAGCGTGAAGGGCATCCCCGTCAGGGTTCCCGCCACATCGGTTGACGATTGGACAGTGATCGTTACGGGCAAGCGGCTCAAGCAGGCCAGTATTTTCGACGAAGAGTGGTTGGAAGGCGAAGCGGTTCAGAATCCCGAAGTTTTCATCAAACATCTGACCACCGGAACACTGAAGCCCGACATTTTCAGCTTTGCCAGGAAACTGCCGGAAACGAAGCGGCGCTTTCCGTACCCGTTCGAGTGGGATAATGTGGCGGCCATCCCGATCACGACCTTTTCCGAATGGTGGGACAAGCGGGTCTCGCATGATTTGCGAAAAGATGTGAAGCGGGCGGAAAAGCGGGGAGTCGTCGTCCGGGTTGCCGAATTCAACGACGCCTTGGTGGCGGGAATAAAGGAGCTTTATGACGAGACGCCGGTCCGGCAGGGGCGGCCTTTCTGGCATTACGGAAAAAGTCCGGATGTGGTCAGGAAGGAGAATGCGACCTATCTGGACCGGAGCGAGTTCATCGGCGCCTATCACGGCGAGGAGTTGATCGGTTTCATGAAAATCGTCCGCGTGGGCCGGATCGCGCGCATGATGCAGATTCTGGCGAAGGCGAAGCATTACGACAAAAGGCCGATGAATGCGTTGATCGCCAAGGCGGTTGAGATTTGCGAACAGCGGCAGTGGACTTATCTGACTTATGGCAACTACACCTACGGCAACAAAAAGAAAGACACGGTCATTGATTTCAAGCGGCGCAACGGATTTGAGGAGATCCGCTTTCTCAGGTATTTCATCCCCTTGACGGTCAAGGGTCGTCTGGCCATGAAGGCCGGGCTTCATCTGGGGATACGGGGAATGTTGCCGCCGGGCGTAATCTATTTTCTTCGGGCGCTGCGATCCTGGATGCCGGGCAGCTCGCGAGTGTCTTCAGCCACGGAGGAAAACGCGGCAACCCGCGAAACCCCGGAACCGGTGGTGAGCGCGCAGGAATAGCAGTGGAGATTTAATCACCCATCTGACATATGCCTGGAATTGCAGGAATAATTGGCGCCAGCGGCACGGCTTCCAAAAACAAGCCGGCGCTGGACGACATGGTCAAGGCCATGTTGCACGAGCGTTTCTACGTTTCGGGCACCAATGTTTTCGATTCCGTGAATCTCGCGGCCGGTTGGGTGGGCCACAAAGGCGCGTTTGCCGGCTCCGCTCCCATCTGGAACCGGAACCGGGATATCTGCCTGATCCTGACCGGCGAGCATTTTGGCGACCCGGCCCAAACCCATGCAACCAACGGCGCCGACCGGCAACATCCAGCGGAAGATACGACCGGTCTGGTGGAATTATACGAGTCGTCAGGCCGGCGGTTCTTCGAAACCTTGAACGGCTGGTTCAGCGGGGTTCTGGTGGATCTGCGCGAATCGAAGGTCATCCTTTTCAATGACCGCTATGGCTTAAACCGGGTTTACTACCATGAAAGCAAAGAAGGTTTCTATTTCGCCTCCGAAGCCAAGTGTCTGCTGAAAATCCTGCCCCAACTGCGGCAACTGGATTCCAGAAGCCTTGGGGAATTTTTGTCCTGCGGCTGCGTTTTGCAAAACCGGTCGCTGTTTTCCGGGATCTCTTTGCTTCCAGGCGGCTCGCTCTGGAGCTTTCATCCCGATGGCCGGGTCAGCAAGGAAACTTACTTCCGCCCGGAAAGCTGGGAAAACCAGCCGCCGTTGAGCCGTTCCGATTACTACGAGAAACTGAAGGAGACTTTCAGCCGCATTCTCCCCCGGTATTTTGGCGGAAGCGAACGCGTGGCCGTGTCGCTGACCGGCGGGCTGGACAGCCGCATGATTTTGGCCTGGGCTCCGCCCGCTCCTTTCAAACTGCCCTGCTACACTTTTGGCGGCATGTATCGCGAGTGCGCTGATGTCAGGATTGCCAGACGGATTGCCAAACTGGCCCAGCAGCATCATGAAGTGATTCCGGTTCATCGTAAGTTTTTTTCCGAGTTTCCCGCCCTGGCGAAAAGGTCGGTGTATTTCACCGACGGTGCGATGGACGTCACCGGCGGAGTGGAACTCTTCGTGAATCGGCAGGCCCGGGGCATCGCGCCTGTGCGTCTGACCGGAAATTACGGCGACGAAATTCTCCGGGGGAATGTGGCGTTCCGGCCTTCGCCCGTTAACGAGCTTTTGTTGAACCGGGACTTTGCTCCGTTCGTCCAACAGGCGGCAACCACCTATGCCGGCGAGAGGCAAGGCTCGCGACTTTCCTTCATCGCATTCAAGCAAACTCCATGGCATCACTTTGCGCGCTTTGCGCTGGAGCGGACGCAGGTCATGCCCCGATCACCTTACATGGACAATGACTTGGTCGCCCTGTCCTATCAGGTCCCGGCGGAACTGGCCACGAGTTGCGATCCTGCTCTGCGCCTCATTCATGATGGATATCCCGAGTTGGCCAGAATTCCGACAGACCGGGGACATCTGCATGACTCGATGTTTCTCACCGGCAAGGTCAGAGAGTGCTATCAGAAACTCACGGCCAAGGCGGAGTATGCGTATGATTACGGCATGCCCCCATGGCTGGTGCGGTTCGACCAGTTTGCCGCCCCATTGCATCTGGAGCGTTTGGTGCTGGGCCGGCACAAATTTTATCACTTTCGCACCTGGTACCGCAACGAACTGTCCCAATACGTGAAAGATATTCTGCTCGACGCGCGGACGCGGTCGCGTCCCTGTTTCCGGGGTGAGTGGCTGGAGGAGATGGTTTCCAGCCACATCCAGGGCCGGCAAAATTATACGGTTGAAATCACCCAGGCGCTTACCATTGAACTCATTCACAGACAATTTATCGATCAGAGGTTATCCGCTTAAACAACTGGTTCCATCCATCAACAAACACGGTCAAAATTATGAATGTTTCCATGTTAACCACGACCATTCAAGGGGCGCACTACGGCCTGGTGATCGTTCAATTCGCAGAGCCGGATTTTGCGCAGCCCACCACAACGCAGGAACGCAAGGCTACGGCTGGCGGGCATACCTACACGGTCAAGATTGACCCCGGTGGGGCGGCGCCGAGGCATTTGAACGTAATGCTTTTCCTGGATGGCACCGGACCCGTGTTTGAGCAAATGGTTGGTCCTTTCGATGCCGCCCAACCGCTTAACACTCATATTACCGGAACAATTAACGCGCGGCCCCTCGGCCAATTACAGATGTGCCTGACCTGGGATGGCAACAAAGGATGGGGAAACGGATTCTGGTCGTATCCCGCCTGACCCAGGAAAAAACAGTACGTGGAATTGCGCTGATGAATCGCCCCACCGACGATATAAAAACGGACCAGACGGTATGGTCTCATTGGCAGCGCTTCATGGAGCAGGAACCGGAACGTCCGGCGATCGTGCATTGGGTGGCTGGCGAAGAACCTTTCCGCTGGAACTGGGGCGCGCTGGGGAAAAACGCCGCTTTTTATGCCGCGCGTTTAAAGAAAGCGGGCGTGAAACGAGGAGACGTTTGCGCGCTCGTCATCCGGCATCACAAAAATTTTTATCCCATTTACATGGCCATCAGCATGCTGGGCGCCTTGCCAGCGGTCCTGGCTTATCCGAATCCCCGTTTGCATCCCGACAAATTCCGGCAGGGAATTGAGGGAATGGCGCGGCGTTCCGGCCTGAACTGGGTGCTGACGGAAAAGGAATTGGAAAGCATCATCCGTCCGGTTCTGTCGGGTGCCGGCAGCACGATTCGGGATCTGTTTTTTCCGCTTGAATGGGTGAACGAAGAAAAGGCGGTTTCGGATGTGGCCCATCCCGAGGTTCGCCCTGAAGAGGCTTGTCTGTTGCAACATTCTTCGGGAACGACCGGACTCCAGAAGGCCGTGGTGTTGTCGCACCGCGCCGTTCTGGAACATGTGCGCCGTTATGGCGAAGCCATCCAAATCACTCGCGACGACCGGGTGGTCAACTGGCTGCCGCTTTACCATGACATGGGACTGATCGCTGCATTTTACGTCCCGCTGACCTTGGGCATTCCAATTGTGTACCTAAACCCGTTTGAATGGGTCCTGGCTCCGGCAATTCTGCTTGAGGCCATTTCGCGGGAAAAAGCGACCCTGGCTTGGCTGCCGAATTTCGCCTACAACTTGATGGCGGATCGCGTGGCTGACGAAGACTTGGAGGGGGTTCGGCTGGACAGCATCCGGATGCTGGTGAATTGCAGCGAGCCTGTTCGCGCGGAAAGCCAGGAGCGGTTTTTCCGCCGATTTGCCCCGCTGGGTTTGAAACGAGAGGCACTCATGGCGTCCTATGCCATGGCGGAGACCGCGTTTGCCGCCACCCAGACGGTTCCGGGAGCTGAGGCGAAGCGTCTCTGGATTGATCGGAATGAAATCGCCAAAGGAAATATTGTAGTGGTCAAGGAAGGCGCCGGTGCGAGCCGGGTTTGTGTTTCTTCGGGGCGGCCCATTTCCGGCTGCGAACTGCGGATTGTGGATGCGCAGGGCAAAGACCTTCCCGGCGGCCGCGTCGGCGAGATCGCGATCCGTTCCGTCTCCCTTTTCGATGGATATCGCAATAATCCCGAGCAGACCGAAGCGGTGTTGAAAAATGGATGGTACTTCAGCGGCGATTACGGGTTTGTCCGGGACGGAGAGTATTATGTCATCGGTCGGAAAAAGGACATCATCATTGTTGCCGGCAAAAATATTTACCCGGAGGATATCGAAGACGCCATCGGGCAAGTCAAAGACGTGCTTCCCGGAAGGGTGGTTGCGTTCGGCATCGAAGATCCGGCTTCCGGAACGGAACAAATTTGCGTCGTCCTCGAGACCGGGTTGCCGGTTGGGGCCGACCAAAACGCGCTGCGCCGGCGGGTGCGGGAGTGCGGGATGGCCATTGACCTGACCATCGCGCGGGTTTATCTGGCTTCTCCGCGATGGCTGATCAAGAGTTCCGCCGGCAAACCCTCGCGCAGTGCGAACAAGGACCGGGCTCTGGCCGAACTCCAACACAGTTAAGGAAAATCATGATATCGGACCGCTTAAAACGAGTGATATTGACGGAACTCCAGTTGGACGAGTTTTCGCTGGAGGATTCAACCATTGCCGACACGGTGCCGGGGTGGGACTCCCTGAGCCATACGCGCATCATCACGGCTGTTGAAGCCGAATATGGAATTCACTTCAAAACGGTTGAGGTGATCCGGCTGAAAAACGTTGGCGATCTCCAGGCGCTGGTGGATCGAAAACTTGCTTAGGCAGTTGTTCGTTGTTGCTTGGACGTAATCAGGGCGTGGTGGTTCACGATGTACTTTAATTCACTGGCCTTTGGCGTATTTCTGGCGGTTGTCTGGCTGGTTTACCAGTTTACGCCGGATCGCCATCGCTGGCTGGCGCTGGCGCTGGCAAGCTTGGGCTTTTACGCCTCACTGAAGGCGCCTCTGTTGCTGTTCGCACTCGGGCTGGTGGCCATCTTGTCGTATGCCCTCGGCCATTGCATCGCCCGCCAGGAAAATGACGCATTGAAGCTACGCCTGCTTTGGGTGGGCATCGCGGTCAATATTGGAGTTCTGTGTCTGGTCAAGTATTTGCAGCCGATTGCCGGCGTGCTTTGTCCGTCGCTGGTGCCGGCCGGCCGCCAGGTGAACTTGTTTGTCACGATCGGGGTTTCCTATTTTACACTACAGGCCATCTGTTACCTCGCGGACATTTATCTGGGGAGGGTTGAGCCGGAACGTCATCTCGGACGGTTCGCACTTTACCTGGGTTTCTTTCCGAAATTGCTGCAAGGGCCGATCGAGCGGGCGGGCGATCTGTTGCCGCAGTTGCAGGCCCCCTATCGCTGCAGTTATGAAAACATGCGCAGCGGAGCGTTGCTGTTCGCATGGGGGCTGTTCAAGAAAACCGCAGTGGCGAACCGGCTGGCGTTGTATGTCAACACCGTCTATGGCGACGTGCATTCCTACGGCGGGGTGTCGCTGCTCATGGCCACCTACATGTATGCCATTCAAATTTACGCGGATTTTTCCGGTTACACGGACATGGCCCTGGGGGTGGCGCGGTTCTTTAACATCCGGTTGACGCAGAATTTCAACTCGCCGTATCTGGCCACCTCGGTGGCTGATTTCTGGCGGCGCTGGCACATCTCTTTTTCGAGGTGGATTCTGGACTACATTTTTCGCCCTTTGCAGGTGCTATGGCGCGGGGGAGGAAATTATGGAACGGCAGCCGCGCTGCTGGTTACCTTTTTATTTTCCGGACTGTGGCATGGAGTTGCGTGGGGTTTTGTGATCTGGGGATTGCTGCACGGCACTTATCTGGCCGGTTCGGTCTTTTACAAACCTTGGGCATCCAGAATCGCTCAAAGGCTGGGATTCCAAAACCATCCGGTGCGCCGGGTGGTTCAAACGGTGGTGACGTTTCATCTGGTGTGTATGGCCTGGATCTTCTTCCGCGCCGGTTCCGTGGCGGACGGCTGGTATGTGCTGACCCATCTGCTCGGAGGAGTCGGGGGTTATCTGGCTGCCGCGTTCGAAAATCTAAGGCATCTGACGCAGCACAAGGAACTGGTGGACCCGATTCTTCTGGGCAAAACTTTGCCGAGATTCCTGCTGCTGCTGGCCTCGCTGGCGGTCTTTGGCACCGCATCGCTGTTGCGGGACTGCATCAGAATTCAGGCGCGGTCCGCCTGGGTTCGCTGGCCGGCCTATTACCTGTTGGCCTCGGCCACGGCCTTTCTGGGAGTTTATAATGATGTCGGCTTTGTTTACTTCCAGTTTTGAAAGTCCGGTCACCGGCTCACAATGCGCATGATGGAAAATGGCGCCAGGCGGTTTGTTGCAAAGGGGCTGTTTCTCGGCGTGCTGTTTTACGCCGTGTCACTCCTGTTCAGCGCCCTGTTCGCGCAGGCATGGGACTGGCGGTCGTGGCAGGACCCGCGGAAGCGGCTGCTGTACGAGCCGGTTCCCGGTAATAGCGACATTATTCTTCTGGGCGACTCGATATGGATATCGTCGTATGTGAAATCGGAGGAGGATGCTTTGTGGAAGGTTTTGGAGAAGCTGACCGGAAAGCGCGTGTTCAACGCGACCTTGAACGGGGCGGACCCGCCGGACTTTTTGAACGCGGTCAAGCTGCTGCCGAAACGGGAAACAACCGGAACCGTGGTTTTCCTGGATGTGGTTCCCACCCGATTTCTGCCGCGCAACTATGTGGAACCGGCGCAAGGGAATTATCCTGGGGAATTTTCCGGTTTGGTTGCTGACGGTCTGATTCGCCGGTTCATGGTTTCTCTGCGAAAGCCTTTGCTGGTTTTTGACACGGATATCGTCATGAATTGCCTGCTCCGGAAAACGTATTTTTCGGTCGGTGATGACCGGCCCCGGGTTTGGGCGAAGGACGGTGACTTTGCCCTGAAGCGATTCCAGACGTTTGAACGTTATATTGTTGATACTGATGATTTAAGGCGGATGGATTGGATCACTGGGTTGAAAACGGCTTTGGACCGGAAAGGATACCGGCTGGTCATCGTCGTAACGCCGGTCAATCAATTCCTGATTAGGGAATATGCCGGCAAAGACAAGGCGGAAATTTATCTGACGCGGATTTCCCGCGCGCGCGGAGCCCTGGTTCGATTCCTTCAGGAAAATCAAATTGAGTATGTGGATTGTTCCGGTGAAGCCGATGCGGACGGGTTTGCGGATCTGATTCATACGAACGCACGCGGGGACGAAAAGGTCGCGGAGAAAATGGCCGGCTATATCCGGTTGCACCGCCAAGAATGAGCACCAGCAACGCACATATCAGCATTTGCATCTGCACGTTCAAGCGGTCGGAACTCCTCGCCCGTTCGTTGGCCGAGTTGCGCGGCCTGGAGACCGGTGGGCTGTTCGACTATTCCGTGGTCGTCGCGGACAATGACAGTCAGCAGTCGGCCCGCGAGACTGTGTCGCAGTTTGCCGGGGCGTCAGGGATTGAAACCCTTTACTGTGCAGAGCCGGTTCAAAACATTGCGCTGGCGAGGAACAAGGCGGTGCAAAACGCCAGAGGGGATTTTGTGGCCTTTATTGACGATGATGAATTTCCCGCGAAAGACTGGTTGGTGACCCTGTTTCAAACCTGCCAGGAACACAAAGTGGATGGCGTGCTGGGTCCGGTGAAGCCTTTTTTTGATCAGGAACCTCCGGAATGGATCAAGCGGGGGAGATTCTGCGAGCGACCCGAGCACAAGACCGGAACATTGCTCGATTGGAGGGAAACCCGGACGGGAAATGTTTTATTTCGCAAGCAAATCGTCCAAGGGGTTGCAGAACCCTTCAGACGGGAGTTTGGTAATGGCGGGGAAGACCAGGACTTCTTCCGGCGAATGATGCAGAAGGGTCATCGGTTCATTTGGTGCAATGAGGCGGTGGCTTATGAGGTGGTGCCTCCGGAACGCTGCCGACGCAGCTACATGCTCAAGCGGGCCCTGCTCCGCGGCCAGAACGAGAGACACCTGTTGCATGCCCGTAGCATCGCAAAATCAATAATTGCGATTCCGCTTTATCTGATACTGCTCCCGTTCCTGCTCTTGTTCGGACAACATGTGTTCATGAAGTATTCCATCAAGCTTCTGGATCACGCCGGCAAACTGGCCGCTGTCTTTGGGTTGAAGCCGCTGGGAAAGACATACCTGAGCGGGTCGAACTGACTTGTGGATTAACGAGAGACTCGGTCTCCCATGTCGCTGTAACCCAATCTGGTTCTTTAAAAATATACCGCATGCAACGGATGGCGCTCTTCGGCTTTTTGTTGTTCATTCTCTGGCTTTTTGCCAAAGAATTGAAGCGGCGTACTCCCCTTTCAAGTTCGTTATGGGTGGTGGTGATTTGGCTGGTGATCGTCGGATCGAGGGCCGTTTCCACGTGGTTTGTGATCGGCCGTCAGGTTGGCGGCCGGGCGGAGGCATATGATGAAGGCAATCCATTTGAGCGATGGAACTATTTTATTCTGATAGCTTGGGGCGTGGTCACTCTCATGCGAAGAGGCGTGCGTCTGGGCGAAGTGATCAAATACAACAAGTGGCTTTCCATCTTTTTCATTTATTGGCTTATCAGCGTGCTGTGGGCCGACCTGCCGATCGTGGCTTTCAAAAGATGGGTCAAGGACTTGGGAAATGTCGTGATGGTGCTGGTCATTCTCACGGAACGGGATCCGGTTGAAGCGGCCAAGGCGGTTTTCATCCGGTGCGGCTGTTTACTCATTCCCCTGTCGGTGCTGTTCATCAAATACTATCCTGAACTGGGAAGGGCATACCACGCCACCACAGGTGAGATGATGTTTACCGGTGTGGCGGCCCACAAGAATACTCTCGGGGTTTTGGTAATGGTCTGCGGGCTTTTCCTGATGTGGGACTTTTTCGAAAGCCTGCCCAGGAGATTAAGACCTCTCGATTGGTCGGGATTGATCACGGATGTTTTGTTGCTGGGAATGGCTGTCTGGTTGTTGTTCACATCTCACAGCGCAACTTCGCTGGCCTGCGCCTTTGTCGGCATGGCGATCTTTTTCGGCCTCAAGACACAGGCGATGAGAACGAGAATCAATCGGTTGGAGGCTTATGCCATCGTCGTCGGCGGCTTGTTTTGGTTTTTGAACTCGGTGTTCTCTCTCAACCAGTGGGTGGTGCAGAATCTTCTGGGACGGGACATGACGCTGACCACGAGAACCGAGATTTGGCCCGTGCTGCTGAGTCAGGCGGACAGCCCGATTTTCGGAGCCGGCTTTAACAGTTTCTGGTCGGGCCAGCGGCTGGAGGTTCTTTTGGGCAAATACAACATCATTCAGGCACACAACGGCTATCTGGAGACTTATCTCAATGGGGGCTTGATCGCCGTGCTGCTGTTCGTGGTGCTGGTTTTTTCAGCCAGCCGGAGGATTGAGAAAGATATTCTGGCGGGCGGTGAAGGTGATTTTCCGGTGGTGCGATTCATGTTCCTGGTCATTGCGATCATTCACAACTTTACCGAGGCCAGCATCAATAAGGGCGGTCTGATTTGGTTCGTTCTATTGCTGGCCTTGATGCAATACCCGCAGGCGCAAACGTCGCATTCGGTGGTGGAATCATCTCCACTGCCCGTGGATACCGGACCGGCTTCGGATGATTTCGTCGTCGAAAGCGCGCCGGCCGACAATAATTAATATGGACGGAAACTTTGCAATTCCGGTGCAGCACAGTGGCGCTGTTCAGGTGAAAGACCAGCACGACGCCCGGGACCGCTCCGACGCGTCCTGCCCCGGCCTCCCTGGGAGTCGAGCCGGGCGCAACCTGGCCCTTGATTTCACCAAAGGCCTGCTGGTATTGCTGATGGTACTCTATCATTGGATCAACTACTTTGTCAGCCAGCAGGGGGATTTCTACAAGTACTTACGATTCATCACCCCATCCTTCATATTCATCACCGGGTTTTTGATAGCTAATGTTTACCTGGCCAAGTATGCCATTGATGATCCGCGGCTGTACAAGAGGTTGATTCAAAGGGGAGTCAAGCTGCTGGCCATTTTTACGCTGCTCAACCTGGCGGTGGCGGTTCTCGCGGCAAGAGGCGCCGGTGCCACAAATTCGGGCATAGGCACATTCCTGCATAACGCCGGGTCCACTTACCTCACCGGAAACGGACGGACGGCTGCGTTTACGGTATTGGTTCCCATCAGCTACCTGCTGATACTATCGCCGGCGCTCTTGTTGCTGTACCGATGGCATCGAAACTTTCCCCTGGCAGCTTGCGGGCTGCTTTTCCTGGCCATCTATATCTTGAAATTGAACGGGGTTGTGCTTGGGCATTTGGAGCTTTTTACCATTGGGGTGCTGGGGCTGGTGTTGGGTCGAGTTCCAATCGAAAAAATTAATCGCGTGGCCCGCTTCCCATTTTATCTGGCGGCAGCCTACGTCGCCTACCTCATTGCCCTCAGCATTTGGCAGGAGATTTACCCGCTGCAAGTTGTCGGCGTCTGCCTGTCTTTGCTGCTGATGTATGTTATAGGTGTCAAAAGCGGGGAAGCGGGTTGTGTCCAATCTCGGATCATCGTGCTCGGACAATACTCGCTGCTGGCCTATATCGTCCAGATTGGTGTGGTCTTGCTCCTTTCGAAAGCTCTGCGACAACTCAACTTGGGACACGCCACGCTCTTGATATCATTCTTTGGCGCGTTTGCGCTAACCATCGCAGCCATCGAGGTCGTTGCCCGGACCAGGACGAAATCGCGCATCGTGGACCGGTTGTACAAAAGCCTCTTCGCATGAAGCATGCCCCGGTTTGTCCCCTTTTGAGACGGGCCTTTCAATGTGTTGGAAGTGCAGTCGTGGAACCTTTTTTATGCAGGTGGCAGACTTTGTGCTATTTTAGCAAACGTATGAAAATTGCCGTTGTAACCGATTTGTTTCCGAAGTGGTGTTTCATCATTATCGCCTCCGTCCTGGTTCTTTGTGAACGCACACCCGCTCAGATAATCCCGAGCAACCGGACGATTGCTTGGAATACTAACACTGTCGGCGTGCCGGGTGGAATTCCAAACCGCACCACGATCTATACGAGCTTGAGTTCCGGCGCCACTGCTGCACAGATTAACACCGCCATTGCCAACTGTCCGAACGGGCAAGTGGTCTATTTGAACGCCGGGACATACACCTTGAGTGGCGCGATCCATTTCAATTCAAAGTCAGGTGTTACTTTGCGCGGGGCCGGCATGGGCCAGACAATTTTGAATGTGTCTTCGGTCACAACCGGAGGCACTACCGCCATTGACAGCGCGCAGACCGGCGTGGGCGCATACGACAATATTACGAGCGGCTATACCGCCGGGTCGAGCAACCTCGTTCTGAGCAGTACGTCCGGCTTTTCGGTCGGAACCGTCGTTTCTGTAACCGAGACCGACGAGCCGGGCATGGTTTACGCCGACTCTACCGGCAGGCACAATTCGGTGGAAGCCATCGTCACCGCAATAAACGGGACAACACTCACCATATGGCCACCTTTGGTTTACACGTTTCAATCCGCCCTGTCGCCTCAATGCTGCCCCAAGAATACGGTTAGTGTCCAATTCTGTGGAATCGAAAACCTGACCATCCAATCCAGCACTGCCACGACCGCTCTGGCGAACATTTGGTGGGATGGTGCCTACGGTTGCTGGCTCAAGAACGTCGAGACGGCTTGGGCTGCCACGTACAGCGTCTACTTCTCGTCGAGCCTGCGGTGTGAGATCCGGCACTGTTACATTCACGACAACGCGTCGTATCAGGATGGTGTGGGCATCTGCTTGGAAAACGGTTACTATCTGGCAGGATGTAACGGGTTCCTGGTTGAAGACAACATCTTTGCCAGGATGGACAACGGAATTGTGCTGGAAGGCGCTTCCGGTTCGGTCATCGCCTATAATTTCAACACCAATTCCTATTCGGCGCAGGTGAACTGGCTCATTCCTGCTTTCGGCGCCAACCACAAGGCCCACGGATTGATGAATTTGTGGGAAGGCAATGCCGGCGAAGAATTTCAGTCGGATGGTTATCATGGTTCCACCAGCTACCAGACGTTGCTGCGCAACTGGATTCACGGCATGAGCACCAACGCCACCCCTTACCGCAAGCTGATAGATCTCGACCGCTTCAGTTATAATTTTAACGTGGTCGGAAACATACTCGGCGGCCCATGGGCGGGTTCCAGCACCACCTACGAGATGACCGGCAGCCCGGATTATCTGTCGCAGCCATGCATTTATCGTTTGGGCTACCCGAACATGGGCAATAACGGCACTGGCGCGGCGGTGGCGATCGCGGCCTACACCGGCACCTACCCGGATCCGACTGTCAAGTCAACCCTGCTCCGGCATGGAAATTACGATTTCAAGAGCGCGGCTATTGTCTGGGATCCAACAATTACCAACCACACCATTCCCAGCAGTTTGATTTACAGCAGCAAACCCACGTATTTCGGCAGCCTGACCTGGCCTCCCTACGACCCATCGAGTCCAATGGCAGCTTCACCCACCAATATTCCTGCCGGATACCGCTATATTTATGGCGTTGATCCGCCGGCAGGAGTAGGAGTGGTGACGCCACCGCAGGTACAGGGATTTCATCTCGTGACAAATTCGATACCGGGTTCATGAGCGGGCGGATGCCACAGGGTTTTGATTTGGTAAAATTCCAATCCCAAATTTAATCTTTTATTTGGCGGGCGTTTTGACCCAGCCAAATGGTTGAACGCGTGCGCGGTTCCATTTGTGGAGCCAAGCCACTCTGGATCAGCAAACAAAGATCCCCGACTTCTGGACAACTTTCGTTTTTAACCTTATGGGTGACAGTGGATGCCAGATCGAAATTGATCGGATAACCGCTTCGGAGTGGTCGGAGTCGCTCGATTTATTCGAGGACGCCAATATTTACCAGACCTGGCCGTACGGCGCCGTGCGCTGGGGGCAGCGGAACCTGAGCCATCTGGTTTTGAAGCGGGACGGACAGATCGTGGCGATGGCCCAGTTGAGAATCGTCCGCCCGGGAAGCTTCAAGTGCGGCATCGCTCATTTGCGATGGGGACCATTGTGCCACGGGAAAAACAGCGATCTGGATGTTGAGATGGTCCGGAACATGGCAACGGCCCTGCGTGAGGAATATGTGCTTAAAAGAGGTTTGTTTCTGCGGGTCCTTCCCAATGCGTTCACGGAAACGCCCCGCGCGAAGGTTTTCCAAACGGCTTTCTCTGATTATGAAACCGAGCCGTTCGGCCCCGGCGAGACCTATCGAACGTTTGTCCTGGATCTCAATCCACCTCTGGATGTATTGCGCAAGCAGTTGGATCAGAAATGGCGCAACCAACTCAACCGGGCGGAAAAAAACGGACTGAAGATTTTGGAAGGATCGGGACAAGATGCCTTTCAGAGTTTCATCCAAATGTTCGAACAAATGTGGGCGCGAAAACGGTTTGACACGTCTTCTGAGATTCAGGAATTCGAGCGTATGCAGCGGGAACTCCCGCCAAATCATCGGTTGCGGGTTCTTATTTGCGAGCAAGAAGGAGTTCCGGTGGCGGGAGTGGTGGGGACCGCACTCGGGAATTCGGGCATTTACTTATTTGGCGCCACCAGCGATCAGGGCATGAATTCAAAAGGCTCCTATATCCTGCAATGGCGCATGATCCAATCGCTTAAGGAAAATGGGATTCGATTTTATAATCTGGGGGGCATCAACCCCGAGAAAAACCCGGGCGTTTATCATTTCAAACAGGGCCTTTCGGGTCAGGATGTTCTCTATCTGCCGCCCCTGTTCTCCTGTGCCAGCAGATTGAGCACAGCCTTTGTCCGGGTCGGAGCCATGGCCAATGGCCGGCTGCGCCGCACCCTGACCCGATTGCTCCGCGCGAATTGAATTTCAACCCTTGAAGATGATTGGATAAAATGTCCGCCACTACATGTGTAAAAAACCGGTGCTGGGGAATCCTGACGCGGAAAGAGCGCTGGGGATTATCCGGTCGCGGCTGGTTGATTTTTGCCTCGGCTTTTTTCCTCGTGATTTGGGCGCTGCTGGCAAACATCCAACCGTTTCTGGCGGTAACCGACAGGGTGGATGCACACTTTCTGGTGGTTGAGGGGTGGGTGCATGAATATGCCATCCACGCCGGCGTGGCCGAATTCCGCACCGGCGCTTACCAGCGTGTTTTCGCGACCGGCGGTCCGGTGACTGGAACTGGCAGCTACACGTCAGATTACACGACCTCGGCCCATGTTGGCGCCGACCAGTTGCAGAATGCGGGAGTCCCGCCTGCAGCTGTGGAGATGGTGCCGTCGCGCGTGACGGATCGCGACCGAACTTACAGTTCTGCAGTGGCTCTGAGAGATTGGTTTCACCAACGCGACATGCCTGTGTCGAGCATCAACGTGGTGACGGAGAATGTCCATGCGCGGCGCACCCGGCTTCTCTTCCAGAAGGCTTTTGGAGACGGTGTCAGGGTCGGCGTCATTGCCGTGCCTAATCCTGATTACGAACCGGGTCGTTGGTGGCGCTATAGTGAAGGGGTGAAAGACGTCCTAAGCGAGGGTATCGCTTATATGTACGCCAAGCTTTTTTTCCATCCCTCCAACTGAACGTCAAGCGCCAACGCAAGAGATGATAAACGCGCCAGCATGCCACCCTTAGTTTCAATCCTAATACCGGCATTCAATGCCCAGGACTGGATCGCCGATACGATCCGGTCGGCGCTTGAGCAAACCTGGCCGGACAAAGAGATCATTGTGGTTGATGATGGTTCGAAAGACCAGACGCTGTCGGTGGCGCGGCAGTTCGCTTCCCGGGGTGTATCCGTGGTCAGCCAGCCCAATCAGGGCGCGGCGGCGGCGAGGAACCACGCCTTGTCCTTGAGCAAGGGGGACTACATCCAATGGCTGGATGCCGATGACATCCTGGCGCCGGACAAAATCTCCATGCAGATGGAAGTGTTGAATCGCTGTTCCGGCAAACGAACGCTCGTGTCGTCCGCTTGGGGACGTTTTTATCACCGCTTGGACAAGGCGTGCTTTGTTCCTACTCCGCTCTGGTGTGATCTGTCCACGGCGGAATGGTTGTTGCGTAAAATGGAGCAGAACATCTTCATGCAAACCATGTCCTGGCTGGTCAGCCGGGAACTGACGGAAGCCGCCGGACCTTGGGACACCCGGCTATTGGGCGATGACGATGGGGAATACTTCGGCCGCCTTATGCTGGCGAGTGACAGTATTTTGTTCGTGCCCGAAGCCAAATCATATTGGCGCATGTCTGGTTCCAGCAGCTTGAGCTACATCGGCCGGTCCGACAAAAAAATGGAGGCCCATTTCCTTTCCATGGAGTTGCATATCAAGTATCTTCGCTCGCTGGAGGAGAGCGACCGGGTCCGCGCGGCGTGTTTGTTTTACCTGCAAACCTGGCTGCCCTGCTTTTATCCGGAAAGGCCCGATATCGTCAGGCAGATGGAACAACTCGCCTCAACCCTCGGAGGGAAATTGATGCCGCCACAGTTGGCGTGGAAGTACGCCTGGATTCAGAGGGTTTTTGGTTGGACTGCCGCCAAGCGGACCCAACTATATTACAACCAATACAAATCGGCTGCGCTGAGAGCTTGGGACAAAATCTCGTTTAACCCAAAAATACGTTGAATACCGGGCTGGAAACAAAATCCGATTCGTCGAAGACCACGACTGTGCGGCAAACAGCCGAAGGAATGGAAGACGCGTCTTCGCAAAAATCCTACGGGCAAATACTGAAGTCCTCCACCATCATTGGCGGATCCTCGGTGGTCATTGTGCTGATGGGAATTATCCGGTCGAAGGTCAACGCGGTGTTGCTCGGACCTGGAGGCGTGGGATTGATCGGACTTTACAGTTCGATTTCCCGGTTCGCGGGCATGCTGGCGGGCATGGGCATCGGCAGCAGTGGCGTGCGCCAGATTGCCGAAGCAACCGGGACCGGAGACCGGATGCGAATCGCGCGAACCATCATGACGCTGAGGAGAGTGGCGCTATTTCTCGGGTTAACGGGCACGCTGGTTTTGTTTCTGTTCCGAAAGCCGATTTGCCAGATGACTTTCGGAAACCTGGACCACACCTTCGAAGTTGGCCTGCTGGCCACCCTGATTTTTTTGGGAGAAGTTGCGACCGGGCAGGCGGCGTTGATTCAGGGGATGCGGCGGATTGGTGATCTGGCCCGCCGCAACATTCTCGGAGCCGTCTTGGGAACGGCGGCCAGCGCAACGATCATCTTTTTCTACCGGGAGCGGGGCATCCTGATCTCGTTCATCGCCATCGCAACACTCGAACTCGTATCGTCGTGGTGGTACGCGCGGAAGATAAAGGTGGAGCCGGTGACGATGGAATGGAAGGATCTCTGGGGTGAGGCGCGACCGCTGCTCGCTTTGGGTCTGGTCATCACGTCGAGCGGATTGATCGCGGCGGCGGGGGCCTATGTGACGCAAATGATCATTGTCCGGCAGTTTAATCTGGCTGCGGTCGGTCTTTATGGAGCCGCCATGACGCTTTCCAGCGTCTATGTACGTTTTATTTTGCAGGCCATGGGAACGGACTTTTATCCGCGACTGACGGCGGTGGCCCAGGACCATCCAACCGCCAATCGCCTGGTAAACGAGCAGGCCGAGGTCGGATTATTGCTGGCAGTGCCGGGCATTTTGGCGACGTTGACGTTTGCACCTCTGGTCATCCATCTTTTTTACACGGCTGATTTTATTCCGGCGGCGGATATTCTGCGCTGGCAGATTTTGGGAGTAATATTGCAGGTGGCATCATTCCCAATGGGGTTCATCCTGCTGGCAAAAGAACTCAAGCAGATGTTTTTCTGGACTGAACTGGCAAGCGGGAGTCTCTATGTGGGGCTGTTTTATTTCTGCCTGAAGATGTGGGGATTGACCGGGGCTGGCGTCGCTTTCTTCGCAAACTATCTGGTTTATTGGCTGATGATATTTATTCTGGCAAGAAGGGTGACGGGCTTTGCGTGGTCCCGGGCAAACACACGTCTCATGACGGTGCTTCTGCCCGCAGTGGTCCTGGTATTCCTGTCTTCCTTGTTGCTGCCTCCCGCTCCGGCGATAATCATTGGCTCGTTGGTGACGCTGGGAGCGGCAATTTACAATTTCAGGGTTTTACGAAACGCTGTCGGTTCTGAGGGATTTGAATTTCTGGGCAAAGGCATTCGCAAGCTGGTCGGCTGATTTTTGGCAAGATTTTTTCAATTGATGTCCACGCACGATTCCAAATGGCAACCAACCGCCCGGGCTAACGCACTCGGCTTTGACTGGTGTGTGAAAAACGCCGCGGCCAGTCTTCGGTCCAACGAACTGAATGCGGCCATGTCCTGGTGTTCCATCGCCGCTCATTCTGCGGCGAATGATGGATTCCATGGAATGCTGGCGTCACCCGAATTGGAAGATGTCTTACTGCAGGTGGCCCAACGTTTGCCGGTGGCGCTCACGGCGCCAAGGAATCTTCTGCCTTGCCGATGGTTGCACGTGTTTAGCACAGCTTATGCATTGTTGGGTCACACCAAGCTCTGCCGCGAGTGGATGAAGCTGGATGCGCAAGGACAGCAGCATAGCGTCATATTGCTGTCGCAAGATGGCCCCGTTCCGGACAATCTGGCTGAGGCGGTCGGCTTGGCTGGAGGTTCAATTGTCCTGCTGGACAAACGAAAGGGACCGGTCGAGAGGGCACAAGAGCTTAGGGCGGAAGCCTGTCGGCGGGCGGATGTGGTTGTTTTGCACACTCACCCGGACGATGTGATTGCGCCGGTGGCGTTTGGAGTGCCCGGGGGACCACCAGTCATCATGGTCAATCACGCCGATCACGCGTTTTGGATTGGGCGAGGGGTTGTAGATTTGCTTCTGGACATCCGCGAGTCGGGCCATTCCTGGAGCCTTCAGAACCGGGCGATCTCACGGGCAGAGATCGTTCCCATCCCATTGTCGGAACTGGACACAAAAACTGCCGACGCATCCTGGCGGCGGGAATCCCGCCGGACAGTGCGTCGGGAACTGGGCATTCCCGCGGAGGCAGTTGTCCTGCTGACCATTGGAAACTCATTCAAATACACTGCGATTCCGGGCTTTGATTTCTGCCGCACCGCCGAGGAAATCTTGAAATCCTGCCCCGAGGTCTGCCTCGTGGCTGTCGGGCCGGAGAACGCGGGCCGGTGGAGGGCGGCCGGCAAAACGACCAACGGGCGCCTGATTGCGGTTGGCAACCAGTCAGAGCTGTCGAAATTCCACGCTGCGGCTGACATCTATCTGGAGGGTTTTCCCTCAGGCTCTTTAACAGCGCTTTTGGAAGCCGCCCAGGCGGGTTTGCCGGTGGTCAAGGCGCCCGAGACATGCGAATTGCCATTCAGGTCGGATGGGATTGCCATTTCCATGCTCGCACAACCCACGGATTTGGCGGCCTATAAAAAAACGGTCATTGCTCTTGTTAACGATCCGGACGAACGCCGGCGCGCGGGTGAAGTGGCAAGCCGAAGTGTTCCCGATCATCATTGCGGTGAAGCCTGGTTGAACTATCTTCGAGTCGCTCTCCGGCGGCTTCCCGGCGAACATACGGTTTATCATGATCCGACACCAAGTCCGGTACAGCCGGCGCAGTTGGATTACTGCCTCGCCTGCCGGAGCGTTCTCAAATATAGGTCCGCAGCGGATGCGGAACTGGTTTCTTTGTCGGCAGAGGCATTGCGACGGGGCTTGCATGTTCGCATTTCCTGGGATGGGGAGCTTCTCAAACCACTTGGATTCAATGCGCGCTCTATCCGGCGTCGCGCGGCTGCGGAAGCGAAGGCAATGGCTGCCTTCGAGGCCTTAAACAAAGGTGAATGGTCGCGGGCATTATGTCTGGCCGGCAAGTGCTGTATCAAAGATCCCTCGTGGTTGTGGGGCAAAGGTCTGGAACGATTGTTCCTGAAGTCGCTCATTGGAGTTAAATGTTATGGGTGGTTGCGCAGTTGTTTGCGGAGCCCCATTTCCAAAGATTAGCTCCACCGGCTGGCCGATTCGGTTGAATGAAGATACAGACAATATTGATGGATTAACATGGAAGAATGTCCCAAGAGCGGTTGGAGGCGGCTCATACCTGGAGCCGTCAGATCGTGTTATCGCCATCTGAGAGCGCGTGTGCTAAGCGTTGATCTTTGGCCGCGCGGTCCTTTTTCATTGTCGGATGAGGAGAGGCATGCCTCTGAAGCGATGTCCATCGTCGTTGCGGTGCATGACGCCCCGGAGGACACTCGGCGCTGCCTGGACAGCTTGCAAGTTTTTGGCGGGAACGCTGAGGTCATTATTGTTGACGACGGATCAAAACTTGAGCTGGTCAAACAGATGCTCAACGATTTTTGTTCGCGGAATGGCTGGAAACTGGTGAGGCAGAATCCGGCCTTGGGTCATAGCCGGGCATCGGAAGCCGGGGTATCCGTTTCAACGCGGCCTTACGTTTGCCTGCTAAATTCCGATACCGTTATTACGCCGCACAGCTGGCTGGGCATCGCCCGGGCTTTTGAGGAATCTCCGCAAATTGCGGTGGTCGGTCCTTCCACCAGTTATACTCCTACATTGCAGTGCGAGTGGCGGGCTTACTACTGCTGTCCTTACTGGACTGACGGGGAGGTTTGGCGTTTCGCAGAGAAATATGTTGCGAGACATCAAGAAGAACCGGCTGTTGATTTGCCGTGGGTGGGGGGGTTTGCCTTCTTCGTGCGCCGAACCATTTGGGACCAGCTGGGAGGGTTCGACAAGAATTTGCCCGACTATGGCAACGAATTGGAATTCTGCCGGCGTTTGAAGCAATGCGGCCTGAGGGTCGCATGGTCAAAGGCCAGCTACATTCACCACCTGGGAGCCGCATCTTACGGTCGGACTTTGGGCTTTGCCGCAATTAGTGAGCGGCGTCAGCAGGCGGATGCGTATATTCAAAAAAGTGCGGCCGATAAGGCCCTGCGACAACAGCAAAAAGTTGATTGAAATTATTGACCTTATCCAGGAAAAGCGCGCATGGGATTGTCATTTTTGGGAAAATTCCCCTTTATCGTTCAAGTCGCCTTTTATAACATCTGTTACGTTTGGGAGGGTTTCCACTTTAATTTGCAGTGTTAGAATGAATTATTTTGAGCGCTTTTGTTGAGTATGCTATGATAATGATAGGGCAAAAATGGCATGAAACCAATGCGTCGGGGGGTTTTCTCCCGGCCAGCAAGGAAGTATTTGCGCGCTTGGAGGAGTTGTGAGCTTGGAAAATTTAATCAGACGGTGCATTTAGCCGCATATTTGGCTGAAAATATTGCAGCAGGCATGAACATTCCACCGCATCAACACGAACATATTGGCAGAGGAAGATATCTCTGGGCGAAAGCCCTAATCATTGTTTCCCTCTGCGCAGTCTGCGTCGCGCGCGCTGCTCAAGGCCAGGGGATGCAGCCGATTGTGGCAATTCACGACTCTGAATTGACCCGCGCCTTGGAATTCATGCCGGCTTCCGGGGCGACGCCTACGGGGTCCGGGACAACTAGCAATCAATGGTGGGTAACGCAGTGGCACTATTTTGTAATGCCTGATTCAGTCAAGGAAGCGCTGCGCTCCGACGGAACAGCCTTCACGGTCATTGGCGATTCGAATATCCTGGCTGGAGTTTTGACCAATGCCAATGGTTCGCCTAAATATCCCATTGTCATCAGTCTCGCTGCGGAAGCGATGGTGGACAGTGAAATTGCCCAGTTGACCAACTACGTTGCCAGTGGCGGCTTTTTGTTTGTCGGCTCATCGTCCTTTACCCGTAACACCAATGGAACCACCCGCACCAACTTTGCCCTGGCCAGCGCGATGGGGGTGAACATGGTCAACCCCGGCCTCACGAACTGGTTCTTCGACGATAACTTCTCAAAAATTTCCAATCATCCGCTTCTCAGCCAGCTTCCCGGCGGGCAGGTTGCATGGCAAATGCCGGAATCGTCGGAGGAAATATCGTGGCCGGTGTACACCCGTTTTTCGGGGGAAACCCCGAACGCATCCAATCCCGGTCTTCCACATATGATTTGGCAGGTTCAGGCCAGCGGCGCCACAGTCATTGCCGAAGGAGACGGAAGTGTGCCGTATCTCCTGGTGAAACCTTATGGCCGGGGTTACTTCATTTATGATGCTGCGTTACAACCTTTAATCGGCCATGGCGGCTGGGCCCCGGGTATGCCTGCTTACAGCATATTCAGAAACGCCATCCAATGGGCGTTTCAGTCCGCCATGCTGCCGGTCGTCCGTCGCAGTCCGTGGCCTTATCCTTATAACGCGGCCGTTATTTTTCGCCACGACATGGAGGCCATTCCGACGAACATCATCAGCATCGAGGGGTCGGCCCTGTTTGAGCATACCAATGGAGCCAGCGGGGACTATTTCTTCTGCACCGGCACCTTGCGCCTGGACATGCCCAACCCCACGTTGACGAATACCATTGCCAGTCTGCGGCGGGCGATCACCAACAGCGGTGCGACCATCTACTCGCACAATGGGGGATTGACCAACATCAATGATTTTTATAACCCGGGCTTGATTGTCATCGAACAGCATCTGGCCCAGTTGATTTCGGAGGGGTGGTTGACCGCCTTTGAACCCTATACCTCTCCGGTTTTAGCCCCCTATAATGCCAACGGGCTGGAATATGATTACTGGCACTGGTCGCCAGATGAGATTTTGGACGTTACCAATCTTCCACCCGGCTTTGCCAATGGAAAAGCCTATGCACTGACTTCCATTTCAAACTCCTTCGTTGATCTCGCCGGATGGGGACTTACGAATGGGGCTCCGCGTGCATGGGTGGCTCCCTATTTTAACGCCACCCGCGAGGCCTCCTTCCAGATTGAGGAACAACTGGGCATCAACATTGCGGGTGAAACCAAACTTTCCCCCTTCCCTCATTGGACCCTCTCAACGCAGACGCCGGACAAGTTGTATTCGACCTTGCAACTGCCCGTCAGCGATTGGTTTATCAACAACCAAATTGCGCAAGCCTTGGACGATGACGGTGTGGGTGGCCATACAACTGCAACCATGCAAGCGTTGGTTGATGCCTATTACAATATGGGAGCTTTGATCAACCTCTATAATCATAGCACCTCGGATGGCAGCGGTATGGACGGCTTGTTGCCAGGTAATTATGTTACTTACTGCATGAGCAAGCCAAGAATCTGGTCCACCAATTCAGCCGGGATCTATGCCTGGTGGCTACAGCAGTCCAATGCCCAGGTTGCCGTAAATTATACCAATATCAGTGGTCAATCCGTGACCACTCTGTCCATTACCGGTGAGGGCAATACCAATGCCGCCGTTGAAATCCTGGTGCCAAGCACTTCATATTCCGCCCTCCAGGTTTTTACCAACGGCACGCTGGCGGGCACAAATGTTTATCGGACCAGCGGCCAGGTCATCAAGGTGCTGGTCGGCACATCGGTTTCCAATGCGCTTATAAGCTATTTGATTCCTCCGTCCGCCCAGGACGATGTGTTCACCGTCCAGCAAGGTTCTTCTCTGGTGGTGTCAGCTCCGGGTGTTTTAACCAACGACACGCCGGGCGGCAGCCTCACGACGGCGCTGGTGAGCGGGACGGCCTACGGCACGCTCACGTTCAATGCAGACGGTTCCTTCACCTACACCCCAACAAACAATTTTACCGGCGCGGACGGCTTCTCATATCAGGCCGTCAGTGGTTCGTTGACCTCGAGTGTGGCTACGGTGACCATAATGGTTTTGTCGCCCGGCGAATTCGTTTACGACACTTTCGCACGCCCGACGAATACGGGCGACATCTTCCCCTGGGTTCAGGAACTTGGCGCATGGAGTATTACCAATAATACATTGATCGGAACCAGCCCGTCCGGCAGCTACGGCTATGCCTATTACGATAACAATGCCAGTTGGAATGACTTTTCCGTGCAGGCGCAAATCCAGTTTTCTTCGACGAATGGATTGGGTGGGGGCATTGGCGGAAGGCTGGACCCGGTCAGCGGAGCGCATTATGCCGCCTGGACTTATCCGGAAGGTTCTTCCGCTGCGCCGGGGGATGGAACCGCCGTGTTGCAACTCGTCAAATTTGAGACTTGGACCGCTTACACCCTGATCGGTGGTCCGATTTCTCTGCCCGGAATGGGCACGAGCACCCACACCCTAAAATTGACCTTCCAAACCAACAGCCTCGCCGTTTATTTCGACGGAGCCCTGATGTCCACTGTGATGGACGATGGATCCATTGACGCGCAGCCTGCCTACACCAACGGAACTGTCAGCCTAGACATGTACACGGACGCGATGGCATACGCAATGACGGTGGATAACGTGATTGTTAGCGCCTTGGCGACCGTGGCTAACAATGACAGTTACAATGCTTCAAAAAACACGGCCCTGCACGTCGCGGCACCGGGGGTTTTGGCCAATGACTCCGGTGGAAGTGGCAACCTGGCGGCTCTTCTGGTTGGCAATCCGGCCAACGGCAGCCTGACGCTTACCAACAATGGTGGCTTCACCTATACACCAGCCGCCAACTTTACCGGCGGAGACACTTTTACCTATAAGGCCACCGACGGCCAGACTACTTCCAGTTTGGCAACGGTGACCATCACAGTAAATAATTTTCCGGTGGCCAACAATGACAGTTATGCTGTCGAGGAAAATACCACTTTGACCGTGGGACCTCCTGGAATTCTGGCCAACGACACGGGTGGGGTTGGAAGCCTGATGGCCATTTTGGTCAGTGGCCCATCCAATGGAACCCTGGCTTTGACCAATGACGGCAGTTTTGGGTACACGCCGGCGAACAATTATGCCGGGTCGGATAGCTTTACCTACCAGGCCACTGATGGAGTCGCCACGTCCGGCGTGGTGACGGTGACCTTTACGGTGACGGCTCCACCGACGGCCAACAATGACATCTACGGGATGACGCCGGGAACAATTCTAAGCGTGTCCACCCCGGGAGTTTTGGCCAATGACGTGAGTGGTGGTGGAAGCCTCGCCGCCTTGTTGGCCTCCGCACCGCTCCATGGCATCTTGAATCTGACCAGCGCCGGCGGGTTCAGCTACCAGCCGACAAATAATTTTACCGGCATTGATGATTTCACCTATCAGGCCACCGATGGAGTGGGTACTTCGACCGCTGCAATGGTGGCCGTTGAGGTCACGCCCTCAGGGAAGCTTCTGGTGGATAACTTCACCCGTTCATTGATTTGGCCCTGGGTGGAGCAGTCGGGAACCTGGGGCATAACCAACAACGCGCTGATCAACACAACCGATTTAACTCCGTATGGATATGCCTATATCAGCAACAACTGGACTGACTATGTTGTGCAGGGACAAATCCAGTTTTCCTCAACCAATGCATGGGGTGGTGGTATTGGTGGGCGCGTAAATCCGACAACGGGGGCGCAGTATGCGGCTTGGGTTTACCCCGAAGGATCGCAGGGAGATGCTTACCCGAATCCGCCGACAGGGTTGGCGGTGTTAAAATTGCTTAAATTCACGGCTTGGGGCGGAGATATTGGCAGTACTTACACAGTCATGGCCCAGGCGATTCTGCCGACAGTGGGCACCAATTGGCACACGGTGGAAATGGCATTCCAAGGGACAAACATCGTGGTGAGTTATGATGGCACCCAGGAAATTAACACCAACGATTCGGCATCATTTGCCAGCGGCGGGATTAGTATAGGCATGTATTCCGATGCGACGCCTTACGCGCTTTCGTTGAGCAATGTAGTTGTAGTTCCGCTTGTGGCGGACGACAGCTACAGTCTTAATGCCGGCACAACATTGAATGTGCCCGCTTCGGGAGTGTTGGGTAACGACACGGATGTCTATGGGACCGGCCTGACTGCGATTTTGGTAAGCGGCCCGGCCCACGGCATCCTGTCTCTGACCAACAACGGCGGGTTCAGTTACACACCAACCAATAACTTTGCTGGCACAGACAGTTTCGTTTATCGCGCCAACTCGGGTGCAACCAATTTGGGCACAGGCACGGTGACCATAACTGTCATTCCCGTGTTGACCGTGACGGCCAGCAACCAGACGCGAGCCTACGGAACGTCCAATTCTGTGTCCACAGTGGGTTACAGCGGTTTCGTCAACGGTGATGGCACCAATGTGCTGACCGGCGTACCGATGATCAGTACCGCCGCTGCGACCAATAGTCCCGTCGGCAGTTATGCCATAACAATCAGCCAGGGAACGTTAAGCGCCACCAACTACAACTTTGTGTTTGTCAATGGGACTTTGACGGTGACTCAAGCGGTACTAACGATCACGTCGGGCATGAGTGCCAACAACAAGACGTATGACGGGACAACAACGGCGACGATCAGTTCCAACAACGCGGTATTGAATGGCGTGCTGGCGGGAGATGTGGCGAACGTGAGACTTTCGACCAACGGCTACAGTGCGACGTTTGC
>Ga0302319_10002767_pt1 | contig 37332 bp, 34 predicted proteins | sample Bog_T0_2_FD_203319 | JGI IMG/M metagenome (GOLD analysis project Ga0302319, IMG submission 203319) | Peat permafrost microbial communities from Stordalen Mire near Abisko, Sweden - Bog_T0_2 | ecosystem: Environmental > Terrestrial > Soil > Wetlands > Peat | place: Sweden: Abisko, Stordalen Mire... | reverse complement strand
GAGAAACAGGGCCAGGGCGGCGGCGGCGGCGACCGTGATGCCGGCATTGGCCAGGGTGGAGAAGAAGCGCAGGGCGGGGTCGAGCGAAACCCACAGGAATCCCGAAGCGGAGCGGAAGAGGTAGCTGAAGGCGTCGGGCGAGAAGCCGTAGCAGGCGAAGACCAGCACCAGGGCCCCGGCTACGGCTCCGAGCAGCACCGGCAGCACCTGGCTTCTGCGCCCCTCGGCCACCCACAGCATGGCGGCCATGCCGAGCAGCGCGACCACGGGCAGAGCGGCAATGTGCGCGGCGGCGGCGAGTCCAAAGGCCGCCGTGAGCAGCAGGATGCGGGGACGCCATTTGGCCACCGGCCCCTGCATGGCATGGGCCACGCCGATGCAGGTGTAGACGCCGCCATAGACCCCCAGCGCGGCCAGCAATTCGGCATTGGGCGCGATGCAGGCCTTGAGCACGGAAGGAGAAAAGCAGTAAAGCGCCAGAGCCGTATAGCCGCCCAGGTTGCCGTACAGCCGCCTTGTGACCCACCACAGGGCCCCGCCCAGCAGGCATCCGGCGGCCAGAAACGGCAGCCGCAAGAGAAGCAGGATGTGCGTCATCTGGTGGCGCAGCTCCCAGGTACTCAGGCCGGCCGCGCCCAGCCCGCCCCCGGGGAGTTGGACCACCCGGTCCTCGGGCTTGCGGAAGTGGTCCATGGCCTGCTCGGCCAGCAGGTTGACGCTCAAGGGCAGCCCGGCGAGCCGGTAGGCCAGGATGCCGTCGTGAATATTGCCGCAACTGGTGAAGTAGCCGGTCAGGGGCGAGGGCCGTTCCCACATTTCGCGGCCGCAGCGTGCGTATTGGTAGTCGCGGTCGGCCAGGGTCTGGCGGGCGGTGAGCCACAGGCCCTGGGCCAGGAACAGCGCCAGGAGGGCCGCGGCAATGCGCTGCGGCCGATTGAAACGAAAGCGGCGAAGGATTCCGAACCGGTGGGTCATCGCGTTCCTGAAGACGCTACCAGTTTAAACGGTGGGGCGGGCGGGTTGGCCGTTTCCGCCCGCGGACGGACGCCCGGGTGCTATCCTCCTGTGCAAGGACTCTAGCTCTGCAAGGACTTCAGCATGTGCAGCTTCTTCACGGTCGGGCACTCCAACCACGAGTTCGACGCGTGGCTGGCCCTGCTTCGCGGCCATGGGGTTGAGGTGGTGGTGGATACGCGCAGCTCGCCCTACTCGAAGTACGTGCCGCAATTCGACAAGGAACCGATGCAGCGGTCGCTGGAAGCAGCCGGGGTGCGCTACCTCTACCTGGGCGCGGAGCTGGGCGGCCGTCCGGCGAACCCGGCTTATTACGACGCCAAGGGCCGGGTGCTCTATAGCCGGCTGCGCAACGACGCCCGTTTCAAGGCCGCCATTGCCCGGCTGGAGACGGGCATGGAGCGCTACCGCATCGCCCTGATGTGCGGCGAGGAAGACCCGGCCCACTGCCATCGCCGCCTGCTGATCGGCCGCGTGCTGAGCGAGCGCGGCCACACCATGCAGCACATTCGCGGCGACGGCCGGTTGGAATCCGACGACGCGGTTGCCGCCGAAGCCCGCAAGCCGCTGGTCGGCGCCCAGCCCGCACTCTTTGCTGAACTCGACGAGGACGAATGGAGATCTACAGCATCGGTTTTACCCAAAAAAGCGCCAGCCAATTCTTCGGTCTACTGAAGGCGCATGGCATCGAACGCCTGCTCGATGTGCGGTTGAACAACACCTCCCAACTGGCCGCGTTCGCCAAGCAGGCCGACCTGGCCTACTTTCTCAGGGAGATTTGCGCCGCGGATTACGAGCATGAGCCATTGCTCGCCCCCACGCAGGACATTCTCGATGCTTTCAAGAAGCGCAAGGGAGATTGGGACGTTTATACCGAGGCGTATCTTGCCCTGATCCGCTCCCGAAAGGTCGAAACTGTCCTGAATAAGGAAAGCTTTCAGAAGAAAACCGTCTTGCTATGCAGCGAGGCTACGGCGGAGCATTGCCATCGCCGTCTGGCGCTCGAGTATTTACAGAAGCAATGGGACGGTGTAACAATCCGTCATCTTTAAATCACAGTCTGGAGGTAAGTCCAACTCCATGAGCACCGAGCGGATTGTCTGTCTCGCCAACTCCTACAAGCACGATCATCGCTGTGTGGCCGGAATCAGCCTGGTCACAAAGCAATGGGTCCGGCTGGTGGGCCGGAAGGTTCCCGGCTGCCTGACTTTGAAGGAAGCCAGCTATCCGGATGGAAGAGAGGTCGCGCTGCTGGATGTGTTCGAGGCTGAACTCGGCGAGCAATGCGGGTCGAACTGCCACCCGGAGGATGTGGTTGTGATGGACAAGCCGTGGCGGCCGGTGCGGCGCTTCGGCGGGGCCAACGACGAGCGTTTTCTGGCTGCTTATGTGAACAAGGAACCCGTTGTCTTAGAGGGATACTGCGACAGAGTCCTGGCCAGCAGGTTCGAGAAGACTCCCGCGCAGTGCTCTCTCGGTCTGGTTCGCCCGGAGGACCTTTGGTGGTGGATTCGAGAAGAGAAAGGCCAGCGGAGAAATCGAGCTGTCTTCCGGCTCGGTCGAATTGGCCGCATCCGCTACGACCTGGCGGTCACAGACCCCAAGTGGCTTGATATGCTCAACCTTTTGCCCGCGGGAATCCATCCCCACGCGCTTTTGTCTGGCGGCAAGTGTGCTGAGACCTTCTTGACAATCAGCCTGAGCGAACCCTTCGAGGGCTTTCACTACAAACTGGCTTGCGGCGTGGTCTGCCTGCCGGCAGGCTGAGCAAGCCGGAAACTGCTCACTGCTGTATCGTGTGGAGTAACTCGCGATGGGGGTTGGAACCGGTGAACATGCACGACCTGATCGGCCTGACTAAAGAAATCCCTTGGTATCTCTGGCTTTTTCTAGCGCCGGGCCTTTGGTACTTGCTCAAGTACGCCTTCGAGGAATGGACCAGCCTGCGAAGGGGGCGGGCGGCTGAGAGTTGGCCCATCGTCGAAGGGATGGTCCAGACCATCGACGTGAATCCGGACAAGCCCAAGGGTGGACCTCCAAGCGGCTACGATGCGGCGTTCGAATACTCTTACAGCGTTCATGAGGACGGCGAGACCGAGTACTACTCCGGGGGTTTCTCGCGAATCCTCCCCGAAGAGGGCGCGGCTCGGGACTGGTTGCTGACATTGAAAGACAAGCGCATCCGGGTCCATGTTCAGCCCGGCCGGCCCAAAGTCTCCGCCGTGCTGGCGGCGGACCTCGATGCGCAATTCCCGCTGCCGCAACCCTTCAAGCAGGAGGAGGGGGGACTGTCGGGCGCGAGCGCGTCAGCGAAACTGCCTACGGAGCTTCGCGGGCCGACGGAGGTGGCGGCCTGGGTGACGGCTTTGGGCTTCTGCCTGGCCCTGGTGGATCATTTGTACCGGCTGCTGGCCGGAAGGGGGCTCTATCCGCGCCTGGCGATAGTGCTTTGGATTGGATCCCTGGTGCTGATCCTCCCCTTTGGGCTCTGGTACCAATCGAAGGGCGGAGAATCCCTCTTCGGCAAGGCGAAGGAGTGGGCCAAGGTCCCTCAATGGCTGCGCATCTCGACCTATGCGTTGAACCTGTATGTTGGTTCGTTCTGGCTGATCAACCTGGTGCTGTCCAGCGGAGTTTTCCATGCGCACTGGGACGTTCACCGGCTGGAACCGATGTGGAATGGCGCCGCTCTCGCAACGTTGTACGGGGATGCCGCAGCCATTCTCTATAGCAAACTGGAGAGTTTCGAAGACCCCTACGACCTTTCCGCTCAGGGACTTGGTCTGCGGTAGAGGCTGGAGAGGCTTTGCCCCGCGGCCCAGCAAAGGCTACACTTCTCCTCAGCATGGCCATCGCTCGCGACAACACTCCGGAACGTCTGGTCAGCGCCTCGCGCGCCGACGAAGAGCAGGGCTTTGAACTGAAACTGCGCCCCCGCTGGCTGGGGGAGTTCATCGGCCAGGCGAAGGCCAAGGAACAGTTGGCCATTGCCCTGGAAGCGGCCAAGTCGCGGGGCGAGGCGCTGGACCACGTGCTGCTGTTCGGGCCTCCGGGGCTGGGCAAGACGACGCTGGCGACCATCATCGCCAATGAACTCGACGTGGGTTTCCAGCAGACCTCCGGACCGGCGCTGCAAATCCAGGGCGACCTGACCGCGATTCTCACTAACCTGCGGGAGCGGCAGGTGCTGTTTCTGGACGAAATTCACCGCATGCAGCCGGTGCTCGAAGAAAAGCTCTACACCGCGCTCGAGGACTACAAGCTGGACATCATCATCGGCCAGGGCCCGGCGGCGCGAACTCATGTGATGGAGATTCGGCCGTTCACGTTCATCGGGGCCACGACCCGGCCCGGGCTGCTGTCGTCGCCCCTGCGGTCGCGCTTCGGCATCCTGCTGCGCCTGGAGTTTTATACCGAGGACGATCTGCGCTTCATTGTCACCCGGTCCGCCGAGGTAATGCAGATTCCCATCGACCAGGACGGGGCGGCGGAGATTGCGCTGCGTTCACGGGGCACGCCGCGCATCGCCAACCGGCTGCTGCGGCGGGTGCGGGACTATGCGCAGGTGCGGGGCAACGGCGAGATTGACCGCGCGACGGCCAATGCCGCGTTGACGCTGCTTGAAGTGGATGCGCACGGCTTCGACGAGATCGACCGCAAGCTGCTGCTGGCCATCATCCAGAAATACGACGGTGGGCCGGTGGGCCTGAGCACCCTGGCCGCCACCCTGGCCGAGGAGCAGGACGCGCTGGAAGAAGTCTACGAGCCGTTTCTGATCCAGATCGGGTTTCTGGACCGCACGCCGCGGGGACGCGTGGCCACGCGCATGGCGTATGAGCATTTTGGGCTGACCATGCCGGGGAGGCAGACGCCGCTGTTTTAGCGGAGTTAGCGCGGTTAGCGGAGTTGGCGGGGTTGGCGGAGCTAGCGGATTAGCAAGAACGGGATGGGAGGAAAGGCAATGTCACTGACTGAATCGACTATGCTGGCGCTGGGCACCGTGGCCCCTGAATTCGCCCTCACCAATGTCATCACCGGGACCACCGTCTCTCCGGACAACTTCCGCGGCCGCGAGGCGCTGCTGGTGATGTTCATCTGCGCCCACTGCCCTTACGTGAAGCACATCAACCAGGGGCTCGGCGCGCTGGGCAAGGACTACGCGACCAAGTCTCTTGCCATCCTGGCCATCAGCAGCAACGACGCCGCGACCCACCCTGCCGACAGCCCCGAGGGGCTCAAGCAGCAGGCGGAGACCTTCGGCTTCAACTTCCCTTACCTCTACGACGAGACGCAAGAGGTGGCCCGGGCGTACAAGGCCGCCTGCACGCCGGACTTTTTCCTCTTCGACGCCGATTCCCGCCTGGTGTATCGCGGGCAGTTCGATAGCAGCCGGCCGGGGAATAACATCCCGGTCACGGGCGAGGACCTGCGCGAGGCCATCGACCGGGCTCTGGCGGGAGAGGCTCCGATCGAGGATCAGCACGCTTCGATCGGGTGCAATATCAAGTGGAAAGCGTAGGAGCCGGGCGGCCGTCGAAAACGCCCTAATGCGCGTTGCCGTGATGGCTGCTGGAACCGGCGGCCATATCTTCCATGGGGACCACGCAGCCGTGCAGTTCCTCGCAACCCTCGTGCTCAAACTGGAAGGTGGTGTGGCTGATCTGGAAGTGCTCCCGGAGCACATGGTTGAGCTTGACCAGGATGCAGGCGCTCTCTGACGGGGGGATGTCGGCGATGGTCACATGGCAGGCCAGGGCGCGGGAGTTCGAGCCCAGGCTCCAGATGTGCAGGTCGTGGACGTTGACCACCCCTTCAATCTCTTCCATGTGGGCGCGAATCTCGGGCAGCGAGACGCCGCGGGGAATGCCTTCGAGCAGGATGTTGAGGGTCTCGCGGACAATGTCGACGCTGGTCCAGAGGATGAGCGCGGCGATGAGGAGCGATAGGGCGGGGTCGATCCAGTTGCGGCCGGTGAGCAGGATGCCCGCGCCGCCGGCGATGACCGCGGCGGTCGAGAGGGTGTCTCCGGCCATGTGCAGGAAGGCCGAGCGCAGGTTCACGTCGCGGGCCACGCCCCACAGCAGGGCGGCGATGACGCCGTTCATCAGCACTCCGGCGGCGGCCACGATCATCATCAGGCGCGGCTCGACGACCACCGGCGCCGAGAGGCGGTGAACGGCCTCGATGGCGATCCAGATGGAGATAACGATGAGCGTGGCGGCGTTGATGAAGGCGGCCATGACTCCGGCCCGCTGGTAGCCGAAGGTCTTCGAGGTATCGGCGGGACGAGACTGGAAGTAGACGGCGGCAAAACTGAGCAGCAGGGCCAGGAAGTCGGAGACGTTGTGGCCGGCTTCGGAGAGCAGGGCCAGGGAGTGGGCGCGCAGTCCAGCCACCAGGGTAAGAGCGACATACGCGAGTGTCGCTACCAGGGAGAAGCGGAGCACGGATTGCGTTCGTTTTGCGCCGGGACCCGAAGGGGCCGCGTGGACATGCATGAGGAAAGTATACCGGGGGTGGGTATTGGCCGCCAAGTGCGGCGGGAAGGGCGCTCAGCCGCGGCCGGGACGCAGGTAGCTCAGGTCAACCGGTTCGGGGTCCTCGTAGATGGGAAACACCGGCAGGCCCATGCGCAGGCCGGTCCACTCCTCGGCCACCACGATGCTGTTCTGCGGGCTGCCGGGCTGATAGCGGGCGGAGCAGGGAAAGCCGGCGCAGACCTGCGCCGCATCCACGACGCCGCTCATGGCGGTAATGTCTTGAGAGGATTCGTAGTCCACGCCGCCGATGCGATAGCTGTAGAGCAGCAGGGTGAGGGTGCGGGCCGGCTCGTCCTTGGATTGGGCCGGGGCCTCGACCTCGCAAATGTCCAGCAACATGCCGTCCACCAGGCGCCCGGACTGGGCCAGGAAGCGGCGGCGGGCGCGCTCCAGTTCATCGGGTGTGGGACGCTTGCGCAGCAGAAGCCAGCCGGCGACCGCGGCCATCACGGCGATCAGGACCACGGAGACCGCGGTCTCCCAGGTGTTTACATTCAGAAGAGTCATCGGAAACGGGACTCCCCCCAAGGAGTTCCAACCACGTAGTTCCAACCTAGAGGATAGCGCAGGCGGCCAGGCTGCACAGGGCCCAGCAGCCCCCGCTTTCGCGCTGCGATATACTCGTGACTGCATCTTGAAGGAGTTCCGGCCTGCCGGACGCCCTATTTCCGGAGGTTTTCTCTTGGCATTGAGCACCAGTTCCAACATGGCACCGGATTCCCGAACCGCTGGCGAGCTTCGCGGCGAGACTGCGGGCAGTAAGCGTGACCGGATTCGGTCGACCACGGTGATTTGCGTACGGCGCAACGGCCAGGTGGTGATGGCCGCCGATGGACAGGTGACGCTGGGCGACCATGTGCTGAAACACTCGGCAAAAAAGATTCGCCGCCTGTACCAGGAGAAGATTCTGGCCGGGTTTGCCGGCTCGACGGCCGATGCCTTCAGCCTGTTTGCCCGCTTCGAGACCAAGCTGGAGCAGTACGCCGGCAACCTGAACCGGGCGGCCGTGGAGCTGGCCAAGGACTGGCGCACCGACAAAATGCTGCGCAACCTGGAGGCCCTGCTGGTGGTGGCCGACCAGGGGCAAACCTTCCTGATCTCCGGCTCGGGAGATGTGATCGACCCCGACGAGCCGCTGGCGGCGATCGGTTCAGGCGGCCCGTACGCCACGGCCGCGGCTCGCGCGCTGCTGGAGAATACCGACCTGAGCGCCCGCGAGATTGCCGAAAAGGCGATGAAGATTGCCGGAGACATCTGCATTTACACCAACGACCACGTAACGATTGAGGAGTTGAAAGGCTAGCGGCCCGCGTCCGCCTGTCCCACTTATCCATGGCCATTTATCTGCCCGCATCCGCTGAAGAACAAGATGTCTCGCTGGACGAGTTGACGCCGCGCGAGATCGTCGCCGAACTCGACAAGCACGTTGTCGGCCAGAAGGCCGCCAAGCGCGCCGTGGCCATCGCGCTCAGGAACCGGCAGCGCCGCCAGAAACTGCCCCCCGACATTGCCGACGACATCATGCCCAAGAACATCATCATGATTGGGCCGACGGGCGTGGGCAAGACGGAGATTGCGCGGCGGCTGGCCAAACTGACCGGTTCGCCTTTCCTGAAGGTCGAAGCCTCGAAGTTTACCGAGGTGGGCTATGTGGGCCGCGATGTGGAGTCGATGATTCGCGACCTGGTGGAAATCGCCATCGACATGGTGCGCGAGGAGCGGCTGGAAGAAGTGGAAGACAAGGCGGAGATGAACGCCGAGGAGCGTCTGCTGGACGTGCTGCTGCCGCCTCCGCCGCCGGCCGCGCCGGGCACACCGCCAACGCTCGAGGGCCAGCTCACGCTGCCCGGCGCCGACAGCCACCAGCGCTCCCGCGAGAAGCTCCGCCAGCAGTTCCGCGAGGGCAAGCTGGACGATCGCCAGGTGGAAATCGATGTGCGCGACCGGGGCACACCGCAGTTCGGCATCATCAGTAACCAGAACCTTGAGGACATGGAGATGAACCTCAAGGACATGCTGCCCAACATCTTCGGCTCAGGCTCCAAGAAGCGGAAGATGAAGGTGGGCGACGCGTTCGACTACCTGGTGCAGGAGGAAGAAGGCCGGCTGATCGACATGGACCAGGTAAACCGAACGGCCACCGAAAGGGTCGAGTCGAACGGCATCATTTTCCTGGATGAGATCGACAAGATTGCCGGCCGCGAGGGCAGCCACGGGCCCGACGTTTCCCGCGAGGGAGTGCAGCGCGACATTCTGCCCATCGTCGAGGGAACGACGGTGAACACGCGTTACGGCATGGTGCGCACCGACCACATTCTCTTTATCGCCGCGGGCGCGTTCCACGTGTCGAAGCCCAGCGACCTGATTCCCGAATTGCAGGGCCGCTTTCCCATCCGGGTGGAGTTGAAGTCGCTCACGGTGGACGATTTTCTGCGCATTCTCACCGAGCCCAAGGCGTCGCTGACCAAGCAGTACTCGGCGCTGCTTGAAACCGAAGGAGTGCGGCTGGAGTTTGCTCCCGAGGCGCTCAGGGAGATGGCGGAATTTGCCTTCAAGGTGAACGAGCAGACCGAAAACATCGGCGCCCGCCGGCTGCACACCATCATGGAGCGGGTGCTCGAGGATGTGAGCTTCCTGGCTCCCGACGTGGCTCGCCGCGCGCCGGATGAGGAGGCAGCCGCGGCGCTTTCGCTGGCCATCAAGAGCGAGTCTTCCACTCCCCTGCCCTACGAGGAGCGCATGACCGCCTCGGGCCCGGAGAAGGTCTTCCTGATCAATGCGGAGTACGTGAAGCAGATGGTCGCCAGTGTGGTGCGCGACCAGGATTTGAGCCGCTACATCCTGTAGGTTTGTGCAGGCCTTCCTTGATGGAGGGCCTGGACTGGCGGCCATTGAATGCCAATCGCATGAACGGGGCAATCCGGGAGTTTCTTGTCTTGAAAAGGGCGCGGCCTCAACTCCGGCCTTCCGCTTCCCCGCCCTGGCGACAGATTCGAGTCTGAGAGCGTGTTCCGGCCCTTTGCGGGTCCTCAGTTCCAGCGCTTCTTGTCGTTCTGGTCGTCGTCCAGCGGGCGCCCCTGGCCGTCGAAGCGCACGGTGCGGCCCTGGGAGCGCATGTAGACCTCGAACTTCCGCGCCGCGCGGCGGCGTTTCCAGCGATAGTAACGGTTGCGCACCGCGTACCACTGCTCGCTGAACAGGAAGGTGATGCCGCGGCGCGGGGCCAGCCGGATGAAGAACAGCCCCGCCAGCGCTCCGCCCAACTGCGCAAACGCGTACATCCGCTGCTGGCCGAAGAGCATGGCCACGGTGACCAGCGCGTAGATGGCCGCGAGATACCGGGCCTTGATGCCCATGGGCAGCGGAAAGAGCATGAACTGCACATCGCCGTAGAGCGTGCCGATGGCCACCAGCAGCCCGAAGATGCCCCCGTAGCAGCCGGCCAGGGGCGCACCCTCCAACGGGGCCAGGCCCATGGCGTAGAGAGCGGTCGCCCCCAGCGCGGTGCCCAGCACACTGGCTGCGTAGAGGCCGGTGATCCAGCTTGCGCTGTGGAAATTTTCAAGAAAGCCGGCCAGAAACCACAGCGACAGCAACTCGAACAAGGTTCCCAGCAACCCCAGATGCACCAGGCTATAGGTGAAAGGCTGCCACAGCGCACCGTGCAGAAATGCGCCGGGAGAGAATGCGAACGAGATTGCCAGCCCCCCTGCCGTGGCCGGAACCGCCAACTGCGCCAGCGCGAGGATGAAAAAGGCAGCGAGGTTCCAGAGCACCAGGCGGCGGGTGGCGCCGTGGAAGTCGGGGAAGGCGAACGGAGTGGAGCCGATCCTGGGCATGGTAAGTCTCAGGGTAAATCGTGGAGCATACGGGTGTCATGGAAATCGCTGGGCGGGCAAGATTTCCTCGTAAGAAACAAAAATGCAAGTTCAACAAAGGAAGGGATGATCTGGTAAGCCCAGCATTGTTGCGCGGAGCAGGGGGGCAGATGTCTGTAAAAGACGATAAAGAGCTTATGTAAAGGGCCATAAAGAGCTTATGTAAAGGACAATAAAGGGCTGTAGTTGTAGGTATCCCACCTTAGGCGCGGTGGAGCTGCGCCGAAGGTGGGGCACCCAGCGTTTCATCCATCGCGGGTCGGATGCGCCGGCGCCGTTCCGTTACGGAACCACCACCAGGCCGCGATGGCCGGCCGCGTCCACCGCGCGCACCCCGAAGACCACATTGTCCTTGGAAACGGGCACCGTCACGGTGATGGGCTGAGCTTGAGTGCCGCTTTGGGCCTGCCCCCCGGACGCGAACGGCCCGGCAGCCGGCACAATCCGCACAAATTGCCAATCCGGCGAGGTGGTCTGCCGCCACAGAACCTCGAAGTGGCCCACGGCCCCGCCTGCCGGAGCTTCCCAGCGCAGGGTGGTCCCGTTTTCGAGCTTTTCCGTCACAATCTCCACCTTCATCGGCTCCCCCGGCGAAGAGGCCAGCGTGGCCAGCGTCGCGGCATTCAGGCGGGCCACGTTGGCCACGTAGGCGAAGTCCACAAACTCCGGCAGGTCGCCGAGCACCGGTTCGCCGGACACGGCCGGCGGCCGTACGACGTTCTGATGCTGGTGGTTGAAGTCCTCCCGCCACTCCGTGAAGCGCACCGCGGCATAGCCCTCGCGGTTGAAGGAGAGGTGGTCGCCGCCGCGCAGGTAGCGGTCGGGCCGGAAGACCAGAGAGGCCGAGAAGGACGCCGTGCCGGCGGGGAAGTAGGCGCGGGCGGTGTCGGCCACCTCGCGCGCCAGCTCCCGGCTGGGGGAGTCGTTTTCCTCGCCCAGCGCCCGGATGCGCCGCGCCTCCTCGGGGGTCGCCGCGGCGGGAACTCCCTCTGAAAAGACGCGAACACGATCCTTGAGCTGCAGCACGTCGCCCGGCGTGGTGTTCCCGCCCACAATGTCGTTATTCAGCACCGCTTCCAGTTGCCAGCCCTCGCTGCGGGCCAGTTTCGCCAGGTGGCGCGAGCCGTTCAGCCCCTGTTCCTCCCCGGCGACAGCCACAAAGACCATGGAGGCCGGAAAGCGCAGCTTGCTCAGAGCTCGCGCGCACTCCAGCGACACGGCTACCCCGGAGGCATCGTCGTTGGCGCCCGGCGCGGGCCCCTGGGCATCCAGAATATTGGAATTTCGCGAGTCGTAGTGCCCCGTCACCAGCACCATGCGTTGCCGTTGGGCCGGGTCGGTCCCGCGCAAAATGGCGTAGACGTTGGTGATCGTCGTGGGCCGCGGAATGCGCTCGCCCGCCGGCTCGGTAAAGCTGTCGCGGTGGACTTCAAGGCAGCCGCCGCACTCCTTGGAGATCTGTTCGAACTGGGCCCCGATCCAGTCCGCGGCGGCGTTGATCCCCTGGCCCGCGGGCAGGCCGGTCTCCATGCTGGAAAGTGTGCTGCGAGTGCCAAACCCCGCCAGGGTGTTGATCGTCTCTTTTATGCGGGTGGATTCGATGGTGTCGAGCGCCCGGGCGATGGACGCGTCCCGCGCCGCCGGGGCCACCGGCGTGGCGTGGAGCAGAAAGTCGGCCTGGGACCGGCAAACCGGCGCTGCCAGCGCCAGCAGAATGGGCAGGGCTGCACGCGGGCATTTCATGGCGTATCCTCCGTCTTGGGAGCTCGGGTGACGGTTGTGATTCCTTCCTCTTGACCTGAGACCGGCTTTCACTCAAGAATAGCGAAGTCACAACACAAAGTACCGCCATACTACAACACGAAATGCCTTGGAAAGAGAGGAGGCTGCCATGCCTACCTGCCCCGAATGCGAGAATGATCTAGACGTTGAAGTGGATGAGCTCGAAGAAGGCGACGTAGTCGCCTGCGATGAATGCGGCACGGAATACGAAGTGGTCGGCGTTGAACCGCTCGAATTGTCGCGGATCAACGGCGATCTGGATGACGACGACGAGGAACTGCTCGACGAGGAAGAGGAGGAAGAGTGAAGTTGAAGCGCACGAGTTTGGCTGCCGGGGTGGTGTTTGCCGCCTTGGCCGCCGGTTTGGTTCCGATGGGGTCAAGGGGCGGGCTTTTGTGCCCGATTGCCGCGCAGGCGCAGAATATCGGCCAGCGCGTTGTCACGGGAAGCGTGGTCGATGCAGGGTCCGCTCCGGTTGCCGGCGCGACCGTGTTTCTCAAGGACCTGAAGACCAAGTCCATTCGCAGCTACACTTCTACGCCGGAAGGTCGATTCCGGTTTGCCCAGGTCGATATGTCAGAGGACCACGAACTCTGGGCGGAGAAGAACGGCAAGAAGACCGCCGTCAAGACCGTGAGCGCCTGGGACACCCGCAAGGAGTTCGAGGTGGAGCTGAAGCTGAAATAGGCAATGATCTCGAATCCACGGCATCGGTGGAATGCCGTGGCTGCCCCTATCCCTCCAGCTTTTTCGTCACCAGCTCGTTGAGCAGCGCCGGATTGGCCTGGCCCTTCGAGGCCCTCATCACTTGGCCCACAAAGAAGCCCGCCACGGTCTTCTTGCCGGCGCGATACTGCTCCACCTGCTTTGGATTCGCCCGGATCACCTGGTCGATCATGTCTTCGATGGCCGAAACGTCGGTCAGCTGCTCCGGCTTCTCGCGCTCGTAGACCGCCGCGAAGTCCTCGCCCTTTTCAAAGCACACATCGAGCAACTGCTTGAGCTGCTTGGAGCTGATCTTGCCCTCGTCCAGCAGGTCGGCGGCCAGCACAATGCCGCCCATCGAAACCGGCGACTGCTCCTGTTCCAGATTCAAGGCCTTCAGGCGTCCGCCCACCTCGCTCAGCACCAGGTTAGCCACGCGGCGCGGGTTGCGCGCGGCTTTGGCCGCGGCTTCAAAGCGGTCCGCGAATTCCTTTTGAGCGGTCAGCGTCCCGGCGTCCTTCGGATTCAGCTCGTATTCGGCGATCATCCGCGCGCGGCGCGCCTCGGGCAGCTCGGGAAGCTTTTTCTTCGCTTCGGCCAGAAAAGCCGCCGACACGATCAGCGGGGGCAGGTCCGGCTCGGGAAAATAGCGGTAATCGTGGGCCTGCTCCTTGGAGCGCATGGAGTACGTGCGGCCCTCGCCCGCGTTCCACAGCCGGCTCTCCTGCGTCACCCGGCCGCCCGCCTCGATCACCTCGATCTGCCGCTCGATCTCGTATTCCAGTGCCGCGCGGACAAAGCGGAAGCTGTTCACGTTCTTCACTTCGGCCTTGGTCCCGAGCTTCTTCTCGCCTCGCAGGCGCACGCTCACGTTCGCATCGCAGCGCAGCGACCCCTCTTCCATGTTGCAGTCCGAGACGCCGCAGTAGAGCAGAATCTCCTTGAGCCGCGTGAGGTATTCGAAGGCCTCCTCCGGCGTGCTGATGTCGGGCTCGGAGACGATCTCGGCCAGCGGCGTGCCGCAGCGGTTCAGGTCCAGGTAGGTGCGCGTGGCGGAGTCGGAAAATCCGTCGTGGATGCTCTTGCCCGCGTCCTCTTCCATGTGCAGCCGGGTGATGCCGATGCGCTTCGTTCCGCCGTCGGCCGTGGGCACGTCGATCCAGCCGTTTTCCGCCAGCGGCTTGTCGTACTGCGAAATCTGGTAGCCCTTGGGCAGGTCGGGATAGAAGTAGTTCTTGCGCGCGAAGATGGAGCGCTCGCGCACTTGGCAGTTGATCGCCAACGACGCCAGCGTTGCGAATTCGACGGCCTTCGCGTTCAGCACCGGCAGCGCGCCCGGCAGCCCCAGGCACACCGGGCACACGTTGGTGTTGGGCGCCGAGCCGAAATGATTCTGGCAACCGCAAAAGGCCTTGGTGGCAGTGAGCAGTTGCACATGTACCTCGAGTCCGATGACGGGCTCGTACTTGGCCATGACTTCGGGCGAAAGCGCAGCGGCTGGCATATTGGAATTCTAGCGCGGAGAATTGAACGGCGTGTCCATTACATCAACCTGCTTCGGGTTACGGCGCTGGTGGTTCGTTGCCAGTCTCTTCGTTTTCGTGTTCTTCGCCTTCATGGAGGAAGGTCACATACTCAATCCCGGATTCTTTGGTAAGCAGGATTCCCGGACCATCAATGGGTTGCTGATGACCGTCCTTATCGACCCAAGCTGCGCTTTCGAGAAACAGTTCATAGACATCTTCTTCATCCGAAAAATCTCTGACCCAGCCAATCACCCTGCGCCCGCCAGGTAGCCCCACCTGTACAAACCCTTCAAGCTCTTCTAATGCGTCGTTCCAGATGTTGACGCGGGAACCACGAATCCTGATTCCGATCTTGAAAAGAAGCCGGGCCAACAGGTCATAGTTGATATTGGAGGCGTACACAATGCCGAGAACCAATGCCAACCCGGCTAAAGTTGCCAAGTGCTTCCACTGCACCACCACTTCAAAGACGTCTGGGTGTTTCGCGTCAAGTGCTCGCCAGCTCAGAGGGAGTGTGTTGCCGAAGAGCGGGAGGGTGATGAGATAGAAAACAAGGCTGAAGAGAAGAGCCTCGACGATTTTGTCGAGTTCGGACTGCTTCCTTCGAACGGCCAGCATTTGAACAATATATGCGGAAGCGAATCCAGGAAGAAGAACGAGGAGGATTCCGAGCGCTTCCGCTTTATCGGGCATCGTGCGGCTTTCTAGGCTATCTTTGCTGGAACAGGAACGGCTTTGGGTCGCCTGGCGTTGGGAGGCGCCGGGCGGTTGAACCATGGGCGATCAGGCAGCCGCCTCGGCGTCTGCTCCGGTTGCCGCACATCCTGGGCCGGGTCCGTCTTTTGTGGCTGATTGGCCATGGCGTTACCTCGTCTTCAGTATCGCGCCCTTCCGGCTCGAATAGCAAGCTGCCCCTCCCCTACTCCTCCGGATCTTCCGCCGTAAACGGCGAGCAGCAGGGCTTTTCCGTGGCGTGGAAGTTCATCAGTTCCAGCCGGATCCCATCCGGGTCGTAGAGGTTGAACTGCCCCTTGCCGTCCTTGCCGATCTGCGTGTGCGCATCGTGTACGCCGCCCAGCCGGTCGCCCTTTTCGAGAGTCCGGTAAGCCGTGTCCACCGAGTTCACGCCGATGGAAAGATGGTCCAGCACGCCCAACTGGTGCTGCGTCATGGCGGCCGGAATGCCCGTCCCGCTCGGCCCGCTGGTCAGCATGTATTCCAGCCAGTCGTGGCTGTCCGGGGTCTGCTGGCTCACCCAGTCGATCTTCCCCTCCACCATGCCCCCAAACCAGTAAGGCCGGAAGCCCAGCAGGTTGCGGTAAAACGTATCTTCAACGGCCCGGCTGTGCACCAGGATGCCCACATGAATGATATGGCGGCCGATGACGTAAGGCGCGTCGATCGCCTTGGGCAGCCGCGCCGGCTCCACAAACTCCACCTTGTTGCCTTCCGGGTCCTTCACCGTGAACCACTGGCTGCCGTCCGCGCCCTTTTCCACCTGCCCCGGCACCTTCCACGCCTTGGCTCCCAGGTACTTGCGCAGCCCTTCGGCGTTGTCGGTGTTATACGCGGTGTGGTCCAGCCGGTTGATGCCCGCTCCGGCCGGCAGCGGCAGCACTTCTACAAACTGCGTCGGGTTGAAGGCGTAGCGGACGCCCTGCGGATTCTCCGGGTCCGGCAGCTTGACCGCGCCGATGATCTCCCGGTAGTAGTGGTCCGTGGCCGCAGCATCCGAGGTGTAAACCGCCAGGTGCGAAATCCCCGTGATCCGGGGCCGCTTGATCGGCGGATCGGGCATTTGCGCCGCGGCGGCGACGGCGAAAACAACGGCAAGAGCAGCGGCAAAGACCTTCAAATTCACTGGACACCTCAGAACTTCCATCCAACCCACGATAAATCCGTGATTTGATGTGCGCAAGCGACGCCCACGGGGCTTTACTCTGCTCCAGCCTTCGGACTCCGCCGTACAATGCCTCCATGCGCCGAATCGCTCATCTCGTTTCCTCTGCCGGACTTGCCTGCTGCCTCAGCTCCGCCGCTGTCGCCCAGAACCCCCTTCCCACCGCTTCGGCGGAAGACCGCGCGCTGGCCCGGGAAATCTTCAAGCAACTGATCGAGATCAACACCACCGACACGCCCAAGGGCAACGTCACCACCGGCGCCGCCGCCATGCAGAAGCGCTTTCTCGACGCCGGCTTTCCGCCCCAGGACGTGCACCTGCTGGGCCCCGATCCGCGCAAGCAGAACCTCGTCGTCCGTCTCCGCGCCGCCAGCCCCACCACGCAGAAGCCGGTCCTCTTTCTCGGCCACATGGACGTGGTCGAGGCCCTGCCCGCCGACTGGCATACCGACCCCTTCCAGTTTGTTGAGAAGGACGGCTACTACTACGGCCGCGGCACTCAGGACATGAAGAACTCCGACGCCGCCCTGGTCGCCACCTTTCTCCGCCTCCACAAAGAGGGCTACCATCCCCGCCGCGACCTCATCCTGGCCCTCACCGCCGACGAGGAAGGCGGCAAGTTCAACGGCGCCGACTGGCTGGTGCGCCAGCATCGCGAACTGGTCGAAGCGGCCTTTGTCATCAATCCCGACTCGGGCGGCATCGAGCTCGACCACGGCCGCGCCGTGGTAGCCGATGTCGAGGCCACCGAGAAGGTCTATTCCGACTTTCAAATCACGGCGCTCAATGCCGGCGGCCACAGCTCGCGCCCCCGGCCCGACAACGCCATCTACGAGTTGACCGCCGCGCTCAACAAGCTGGCCGCCTACACTTTCCCCTTCGAGCTTAACGAGGTCACGCGCACTTACTTCACCAATCTAGCGGGTCAGGAATCGGGCCAGACCGCGGCCGACATGCGCGCCATCCTGGCCACTCCGCCCGACCTCGCCGCCGCCGCGCGCCTCGCCGCCGAGCCCAGCTTCAACGCCAACTTCCGCACCACCTGCGTGGCCACGCGCCTCTCCGCCGGCCACGCCAACAACGCCCTCGCCCAGACCGCCCAGGCCAACGTCAACTGCCGCATCTTCCCCGGCCACTCCCCGGAGGAGATTCGCCAGCAGCTGATCGCCCTGTTCGCCGACCCCAAGCTGACCGTAAAGTACGTCTCCGATTCCTATGTCGTCTCTGACACCGCGCCCGACCGCAAGGCCATGGTCCCGCCCGCGCCGATTCCCGAGGTTTTCGGCCCGCTCACCCGCATCACGCAGGCCCTCTGGCCCGGCGTGCCCGTCACCCCGGTCATGGAAAACGGCGCCAGCGACTCCATTTACTTTGCCCTCCAGGGCATTCCCTGCTACGGCTACTCGGCCATTGCTCTGGAACGCGACGACGACCGCGCCCACGGCCAGGACGAGCGCCTCCCGGTCGATTCCTACTGGAAGTCGCTGGACTTCTTCTATGCCTTCTCAAAGGCGGTAGGCGGAGAGTGAACTGGGCCGGAAACAGGGAATAGAGAACAGAAAGCCGGCGGGCGGCTCCTGAGGCGCAACTCCTCACCAGAACAAGCCCCTCCGGTTTTGTGTCTTGACATCGTCACGACAACTGATCAGAATGATAGAGGAATCGAAGGAGAAAACGATGGCGACTCAACCCATCCTGGCGGAACGGCGCACGGAAAAACTGGACGTGCGGGTTTCGCCTTCGGCAAAGGCAAAGCTGCAGGCTGCCGCATCCGCCGTTCATCGGTCGATGAGCGACTTTGTGATGGAGAGCGCCCTTTCGCGCGCGGAGGAGACCCTGGCCGAGCGCCGTGTCTTCGGCCTCGACGCGGAAAAGTGGGCAGCTTTTCAGTCCGCCCTCGATGCCCCGCCCCGTCCCCTGCCTCGCCTGCAAGCGCTCCTCGATGAACCGGGATTTTTCGATGCCGGCGCGGCAAGTCCCGGCGCGGAAAAATGACCGAGGCTGACAGCACGGAGACTCGCGCCATCGAAAAACTCCGGCGCGATCATCCCCTCGACGCTTTCGACTGCGGGCAGGAGGCGTTGAATGGCTGGCTGCGGAAGCACGCCCTCCAGAACCAGGGCGCGGGCGCGGCGCAGACTTATGTGGGCCTGGTTGGCGCCGCCGTGGTCGGGTATTACAGCCTGGCTGTCGGGCAGATCGAGTGTTGCGATGCGCCGGAACGATTGCGGAAGGGGCTTGCGCGGCATCCGGTGCCGGTCATGCTGCTGGCGCGCCTGGCCGTCGATCAACACTGGCAGAAAATGGGTGTCGGTCGCGCCCTGCTCCGGGATGCCGTCCTGCGCACCCTGCAAGCGGCCGATATCGCCGGGATTCGGGCGCTTGCCGTCCATGCCAATGACGAGCAGGCCCGGCGCTACTATGAGCAGTTCGATTTTGTCGCCTCACCGGCCGACCCACTGCACCTGCTGGTCCTGCTCAAAGACATTCGCGCCCGCATCGGCGCCTGAGGCGGCGCTTCGTGCTCTCTCATCCTTGGCGAATTGCGCTCTTGATGGGCGCCAGCGAGCTACATCTATCCTTTTGCCGCCTGAGCAATCGAAAACTCGCGCGAGGTTCCGGCCGGTTCGGCCGAGATGCGCACCCGCAGGTTGCCGCTGGCGTCGCAGGTGTACTGCTCGCGAATCCTCAGCCCGTGCGGGTTGTTCAGCAGCGCGACCGGCACGGACGCCAAATCCTCGCGGCCCTCCAGCCCGGGATCGAAAGGAAACAGAATCTGATCCCAGTTGGCGATTTCGCCCGTGGGCTGGCCGTGCTCGTCCAGTTGCGAAGATTCCAGGTAGCGAAAGTGGCCGATATTGTGTGCCGGCTGGTAAACGCGCACGATCTGCACAGGCGGTTCGCCGGGCGCGGGCAGCCGCATTCCGCGAGGAAAAATCAGGTCGAAGACAATCGTTCCGCCGAAGTCCGTCTCGCGCCACATCCCGAAGTTGCGATTGAACCGCTCCTGCACCTGGTCAGAAGCGTCGCCGCTCAACCCATCCAGCGCGGCCTCGGCGCGAATGGCCAGGCCGATGGCGCTGGCCGACCGCATGTACGACGAGCGCCGCACCTTACGCCCAAAGCTCTCGCGCAAAATCCGCGCCACCGGGGGCAATTCCGCGCCGCCGCCGGTCACATAGAGCGTATCCAGCGAGCGGCCGCTGTGCGTCGCCAGCAGGTTGTCGACCACCGCGCGCGTCTGCTCGATCAGCGGGCGGCAGCGCTCGTAATAGGTGTCAACGGGGATGGTCACCTGCTCCCACCCGGCGCGCACCCGCTCCAGGTCGATGGTGACTTTGCGCGTATTGGGATTGAGCGACTCCTTCTTTTCGCGGCACTCTTCAAGCAGCCGGTAGCGCTCTGAAGCGGTCAGTTCCACGGGACTGCCGACAGCCTCCAGCGCCAGCGCCGCGAGAATTTCGTCGAAATCGTCGCCGCCCAGCCCCGCAATGCCTTCCGAGGCCTCCACCGTGTGCTCCGTCTCGCCCAGGTTGACCAGCGACACGTCGAATGTGCCCCCGCCCAGGTCGTAGACCACCAGGCCGCTGCCGGCGCGGCTCTTGCGCTCGGCGCTGTTGCGGTGAGCGAATTCAATGGCCGCCGCCGAGGGCTCGTTCAGCAGCCCCAGCACGGTGAATCCTGCCTCCTGCGCCGCTTCCTCGGTAAGAAAGCGCTGGTTGCTGTGGGCGCTGGCCGGGACGCCGAGCATGATCTCCAGAGGCTCCTCGGGCTCGCCGCCGCCGCTCCCGCCCCAGTCCGCGCCCAGGTTGGAGTGCTCCAGCAACTGCGCCTTGAGGGCCGCCATCATCTCCGCCATCAGCAGCCGCAGCGGAACCGCCTGGCCCCCGACGCGCACCTCGGTATGCGGCCCGGCGCTGCGCAAGTAGCGCTTGAGCGAGCGCAGAACGGTCCAGCTCTCGTCCTCCTGCGCCGCCACGGCCTCCCAGCCGTAAACCCGCTGGCCGCCCTTCACCGCCGCCACGGGAGGAAACCAGTCGCGCACCTGACCGTCCGGCGCTTCAAAATTCACCAGCGGGAAATTGCCCCGATCCACGGCAGCAACCACCACGCGCGTCGTTCCGAAATCGATTCCAAGTCGCATACCCCTCCAGTTTACTGGAGTTGCGCGAGGCCGCGCGCCGGGCCGCCGCCGCCCGCGGTCTAAAAGTTCCGGTTGAGAAACTCCTGCAGGCGACCGAGCCGGTAGCTGGCGTCGCCGCTTTCGATTCCCAACAGAAGCCGGGTCGACGCAAGCTGATTGCGAAAGTCCAGAGCCGCCGTAGTTTCCCCCTCGCCCACCAGTTGCAGGTTCTTCTCGATCTCCCCGGCCTCCCGATCGAGAGATTTCAGCCGCTTCTGCTGGACGGCGATCGACTCCTCGACCTGTTTGCGCAGCACCTCCATGCCCCGCTCGGCGTCGTTTTCTTCCACCTTTTTCCAGTTGGCCCAGGCGTCGACCGTGCGGTCCAGGTGCCGGTCAATGGCGCGGCTGGCCAGGTTATAGGTCACGCTTACCTCGCCGTAGGGCTCCAGCCCCTCGGCCACAGGGTTGATCTGCTGGTGCGTGCCCACGGTCAGCGCCACGTCCCAGTTGTTCTGCCGGCTGAGCCTGGCCAGCGCCTTCTGCTCCTCCACGTCGCTGGTTTGCTTGGCCGCGACCTGGAGCTTCAGCGGCTGCGCGGCCAGGGGCGGCACGTAAAGCGCGGCAATCTTCGACTCGGTATCGGCGCGGTCCGACTCCAGCTTGATGCGGTTGGTCACCAGCGCCAGCAGCATGGGACGCGTCATGTTCTGCGCCTCCACCATCTTCCGGGTCTTCTCGATCAGCCCGTCCAGCGACTTCGATGCCTCTTCGATCAGCGCCAGCCGATGCGTCAGAGCCTCTTTCTCCACCGCAGGCAGGGCGTATTGCAGCGTCCTCTGCACCCCGGTCGACTCTTTGTAGAGTTCGCAGTTCTTGCGCGCCGCGTCCTGCGTGATTCCGGCCTTCTTCAGGCTCGAAAGGCTGAGCGATGCGCCGGCAACCAGTTGCGTGGGCAGCCCCGTATCGGGCTGCGTAAAGCCGGCCAGCGCATTCGGCGTGCGCAGCAGATCGCTTTGCGCCTTGGCCTGCTCGGTCAAATAAACGCAGTAGGCCTGTTGATCGGTCTGCACGTTTTGAGCGGCCGCGCAGCCTGCGGAGACCATGAGGAGAATGAGAACGGAAAGATTCGAATTGCGCCGGGACATGCTTATGCTCCCTGAAAAATCATTGAGTACTGTGTGCCTTGAAAGGCCCGAGTTAAAGACTCCCGCATAGGCTGGCTTGAGTGTGAGTGTGAGTGTGAGTGCGAGTGTGAGTGTGAGTGTGAGTGTGAGTGCGAGTGCGAGTGTGAGTGTGAGTGTGAGTGTGAGTGAGCAGTGGCCCCGGGTCCCCGATTCACTCACACCGGCCGCACGCACTCGCACCCACACTCACACTCTTAGGCCGGACCGCAACAACGCCTTGTCCAGAGGCCCACTAGAACAACAGCGGCTTCCGCCCCAGAAAAACCGTCTGCGATTTCGCCGACTCGGGCCGCGCCAGGTCCATCAGGATCGTCAGCCCCCGCAACTGGGTCTTGAAGATAGGATGGCTGATGACTTGCTCGCCAAGAAAAATCTGCTTCACCGTTCCCACCTTGCGGCACAAAACCATGTTCAGATAACAGTCGTAGACCGGCGCGCCCACCGTCGCGTAGCTCTGGTTGTCGTAAGGAACAAAGGCGAAATACTGCCGCTTGCCCCCGTTGGCGTTCAGGTAATAAGGGCTCTGCTTGGCAATGTTGATGGCCTCGCGCAATCGCTCCACCTGGCGCGTGTCCTCGAACAACTGCTTCTCCGCCACGCTCAGAGTCACATCGAGCTGGGCAATGTCGGAGCGAAGTTCGGCCTGCTTTTCGAGCACATCCAGGCTCTTGGTGCCGATGGTCGTCTTGTCGAGCACGCTGTCGGTGAGCAGCACGTCGGCGATGCGGCTATCGGTATACGCGTCCTCGGCCTGGTTGATCGCCGCCAGTTGCGTGGCGGCGTCGCCCTTGGTAATCAAACCCGCCGCCAGATCGCTCTGGATCACGCTCTCAAGCTGGTGAAAGTTGCTGAGCAAGGCCTGCGTCTTGCGATTGTCGGCCTGCTTTTGCTGGTCGAGCGCCGCCAGTTGCGGCCCGGTGAGCCGGTCGTGCGTGCGTTCGCGCCCGATGGCCACCTGCAGCTCGGGATCGAGAGCCATCAGCCCCTTGCGCTGCCGGGTCATCTCCGCCAGCGTGCTTTGCTGCCGGGTCATGTCCACCTTGAGATCTTCAATCGCTTGCCGGCTGGTGACCAGCTTCTGCATGAAGTCCAGGCTCTTCTCATCCGAAGAGGACAGAATGAGCGGCGCGGCCCATCGGTTGTCCACCGCATAGAAGCCCATCACAAACGCATAGCTCAGCACGCCCAGCAGCACGGCGTAGAGCACCAGAATCGCGAAGACGCGATAGGTGGTGAGCACCGACTTATAGGCCAGCGACTGCAGCGGCGGACGGGCCTTTGCCGCGCCCTGCCGCGGACTTGGGCTCCCCCCGCCTAAACTCGGATCAGGTTCCAATTGCTGGGGTGCGGAGTCAATTGTTGGTGCGGACAACGGGCGCCTCCTCAAGTTCCTTGGTGCGTGTGCCCCAGTCGGCCGAGTCCATGGTGCAGAGCGCCAGGGGCGTGATGAAAAGCGAGCTGGCAATCGACCATGCAATGTAGGCGCCGAAGGCCAGTGGATGCTGGATGGTCTCGCGGGCGCTGAATTTCTTGATGGTCCAGCTCAGAACGGCGGCGATGCCCAGGTACACCACCAGCGGCGCGGGTCCCGCCCAGGCCATCGGATCGGTGGTCAGCATGGTCACCACCACCAGCAGCGCCACCACGGCGCCGAGCGGCGTCAGCACCAGCGTCAACACCGTGTTGGGATGCAGCTTGAAGACGTGCTGCGGCAGCGTTCTCAGCGTATAGAAAAAATCCCGCACAATGCTCCGCCGCCAGCGAAGCTGCTGCTTGAACAGCACCGAGAGAGAATTGGGCACCGTCGTCCAGCACAAGGCGTCGTTGTTGATATACGTCCCATAGCCGCGCAGCAGCGTCTGATGGGTTAGAAAGCGGTCTTCTCCCTGGTTCACCGGAATGCCGAACCAGTGCCGCGCGCGGATCGCCGGCTCAATCTCCAGCAGCAGTTCGCGGCGTATCGCGAACAGGCAGCCGCTGATGCAGCAGACGCTGCGGGTCCAGTTCTCGGGAATCTTGTAAAGCTCGAAGGCGGAGTAGTAAATCATGGTCTGAATGGCCGTGATGACGCCGTCGTTGGGGTTGCTCACCCCCACCCGCCCGCCCACCGACCCGATGCCCGGTTCCGCGAAGCACGCCGTCAGCTCGCGGATGGCGTCGGGGTGGAAGATGCAATCCGAGTCGATGGAGATGATGATCTCGGCCTTCGAGTGCTCCAGGGCGTTGCACACCGTGCGCGCTTTTCCGCAATTGAAATCGTTGCGTCCCACGCGGATCGGAACGCGAGTGAAATCCCGCTGCGCCTTCAGCATCCATTCAAAGCTGTCGTCCACCGAGCAGTCGTCCTGCGCAATCACTTCAAAACTGCCGATGGGATAATTGCTCTTGCTGATGCTTTCAATCGTCTGATAAACGGTCTTGCCCTCGTTGAAGCAGGGCATAAGAACACTCACAGTTGGCTGCCAGCTATAGTCCTTCCGAATCTTCGCGCTGGGGAATGAAACCCTGAGGATAAGGCCCATCAGATACTTGGTGACCGAAATCACCAGGCAGAGAAACATGATCAGCCACAGCAGAATCGGCGCCACAAAGCTTCCTCCACCCAAGCCGTCGCGCACTCAGGTCCCATTCCGGTCCCGGCACATGGGGCGCGAACCCCGCGGGGCGCTTTGCACGCCGTCGCGCGCATCCCCAATGCCCTCGCAAGGTTCCGCAACTCTGCTACGAGTCTAAACCAAACCCGCGGGCAATGTTCAGCCAGCCCGCTCCCTATTCCGGCCAATGATAACTCGCAAGCAGTTTGCCATCCGTGCCGACCAGCAGCAAAGCGGCCCGCCCGCTGGGCAGCGTGCCCTGAAACGTTCTGCCGCTGCGCAAGTCTTGAAACGAAACCTCGCTGCGGTTGGATTCCGAACTGAGAACATACAAGGTCGCCTGGGGAAAAAGCGTGGGGCAAATCAGGATCCCAGGGTCGTTCACCGCGGTCGAATAGACCGGAGCCACGCCGGCCACCTTGAGCGCATAACTGTAGACATCGCCCACCGCTTGCAGGTTCCCGTTCAACTCCAGCGGCAGCGCGGAGAACAGGATCTTGCCCTTCCCCAGCGGCCTTTCCGCCCAGTCTTCCCCATTGGGCAAAATCGCCCGGTTCAGCACCGTGGTCTTCATTCCGGAGTAAGTCAATGTAACATCGTCGCCGGGGAAATGAAACTCATTCTCGCGCAGACTCAGCGGTCCGCTGGCATAGGGCAGCCCCACCGCGTCCTGCCTCGCGGTCGAATGAAAGTGCGCATCCTCGCCGAAGGTTCCGGTGACCAAAAGCACCGCCCCCGCCCGCACTTTTTGCTCGATGGCCCGCCACGCCTCGTCGGTCAGCCCCAACGGCGACGGAAGAAGAAGGAGCTTCGGAGACCCCAGCAGCTCGGGCTGGTATTCGCCCACCACATAGGCCTGGCTGCGGGCGTAGTGGAAAAGCGCGCGCACCGCCGTTTGCTGCGCCTCCAGTCCAAACGAGTTTGCCACCGACAACTGCGTGGATTGCGGCAGCACGATGGCCACCTCCGGCTCGATCAGCCCATCGGCAAAGGGCGCGGCCTCGCGCGCGAACTGGCCCAGGTCCCGCATCATGTTCTCCCATGCCTTGGCCGACCCGTCGCTGCGCTGCATGCCGAAGTCGGCCTCCCGCGCCCAGTCCCACTGCATCGCGCCGCTGCTTCCTCCCGCAAAGCCCAGCGCCCACTTTCGCTCCGTCAGCGCCAGCCCGGCGAACTCGTCGTAGCGCCACTTCCCGTCCGGTTCCCACGCCGGCTGGTATCCCGTTTCGCCGGTGATATTCGGCACTCCGGGCCGCTTGGCCGCCACCGAGTCCCACAGCAGCGCGTCGTCTTGCCAATAGGTGTGATCGGTGGTGAACGACACGCCCGCGCCGCCGTAAAACTGGTTCAACAAGCGGTCCGTCACTCCGCCTTCGTCCTGTCCCACATCGATCAACTGCCGGCTGCCCGAGGAGCGAATCAGCGAAACCATCGATTTGACCCAGGCGCTGAACGCATCCTGCGCGAAGAGGTTATAGTCCAGCGTGCGGACCAGGTTTGCGTTCCCATAGCGCTCGTAGTGCAGGTCGCCGACTGCCGGCAGCGGCACGGCATCGAAGCTACCCAAGCTTTCGGCCGTCACCCTCCACGCATCCGCCAGCGCCGGAACACTGCCATATCTCTGGCTGAGCCACTTATGCCACGCTGCGATCTCCGATGGGTCGCCGTTGGGAACATTGCCGCGAAAAATCTGCTTCGGGTTGGAGAAGCTGGGCTCGTTGATCAGGTCCCACGAGAGCCAGGGCACATCCTTGAATCGCTCCACAACCGACCGGACATAAGCCTGTTCCGCATTCACGGAGCCCGCGTCGGTGTAGGGGTTCGCCGGAATCGCGGCCGCATCTTGAGCCACCGGCCCCGAGTGCGGCGCGAACGCGAAGAAGGTGAAGTTCACGGCGATCTGATGCCGCCGCGCGCAGTCGAGAAAGGCTTCGAGATTGCGCAGGAACCGCTCGTTCGCGCCGCCCGTTGCCGCTTCAATGAAATGGTCGTTCGACATCCACACGCCGGTGCGCACAAAGCTCACGCCATGCGCCGCCATCTCAGCAAAATCCTTGTCCCATACCCAAGCATTCCGCGGCCCCGCGAAGTCCCAGCCGTTCTCCTCGGTGGTGAAATAGTTGGTGCCCACCGGGAAAAATGGCTTGCCGTCCAGCGAAAGAAAGTCGCCTTTGACGCCGAGAACCGGCCCCGAGGCCAGCGCATCGCGCTTCGCCACCAGGAATCCGTTCTCATAAAACGCGCGTCCGTGGCCGTCTTGGCTGTAGATGGCGGTAACTTTGTAGAATCCCGCCGGCAGCGGCTGATGGAAGGGCGCGTCCAGAGTCTCGCTTCCTATCCCGGTCACAGGCAATGTCGCCGTTGCGATTGACCCTTTGTCGGAGAGAATCTGCACCTTGACTTCGCCACTCGTCGCTGCGCCGGGCTTCTGCTCGCGCGCGTTGCGCAGATGCACCGTGATCACAGGCGGCTCGCCGGGACGAATGACGGAGTAGGCCGTCTCGATGCTCAGGCTGATCGCGCCCTGGCTGGCGTACTCGGCCATTTCCCGCATCAGAGCGACGCCGTCGGCGCTCTGCCAGTAACCCGGCTGCGGCTCAAAATCCAGCGCCACCAGGCACCCGGCGCGCATGGGTTTCTCCGGCCCTGAGCCCGCGTGGAACGCCACAATCACCGGCGCGGCCACCAGCAGGCCCGAGGAATCCTCCATGTAGCCCAGCCCGTTCAGCCGTCCTTCCACAGCGAAGAACCTCTGCGCCCGAATCCCGATCGTGGGCAGCCAGGAGTAACCCGCCCTCCAATGGAACTCGGCGTCCCGAGTTACAGGAACTTCATAGGTGTGCCTGAAACCCAGCGTCCTCGCATACGTGTCCTGCTCGACGCCGGTAACATACTTGCCGCCGGCCTGGGTGACCGGAACCCGCAGCGGCTGACCGCCGACGACCAGCAGATTGCCGCCCCCGTCGAGGTAGCGCTCAATGCCCTTCCAAGCCTCTACGGGAACCGCCGAGCCATAGGGCAGAACCAGCAGATCCGCATTCGCCAAGGTCTGCGGGTCGGCGAGAGCTGCTTCATCCACAAATGCCGGCTCCAGGCCCGCGAGGGATTTGTCTAGAGTTGCCCGATCGACCGGCTGGCTTGCCACGGTAGGAAATCCAGGCTGCCAGAAGACGACCGTCCTGGCCTGAAGTTGCAAGGACAGGAATGAAGCCGCGAGAACGATCCCATAAACGAGCCGATGATCACTGCGCATGCGCTATCTCCGTTGACGCCTGAGCGCGCAATCGGAGCAGCCTGGCCCGCGATGAGTTTCTTCCCGGTGGATAAGCCATGAAGGCCAATCCATTGGGGAGGCCGTGCATCCGGGTGCGTCGACTCCGACTCCGCCGAGCCTGTTGCTTCGGGAGCCACTGCCGCCAATTGGCCGGACGCGCAGCATTCCGCCGCGCTGCGCGGCAGGAGAAACGCACGGAAAACTCGGGCGCGGATCGGGCTCCCGCGCCGCGTCGCGAATGATGATAACGCTATCAGCGCGGTTTGAAAAGCGGCCCTCGCCCTGTCCCGAAAGTTGGTTGAACATTTCCCTAGGCGAAGGCGCACCACCGCGCCCGCAAGTGTGAATCCGCAATGACTTCCGCAGCGCGGCCGTCGGTCTTCTTTGCCCGTTGCGCTTGACCTGCCGGTTGAAGAGAACCCGCCCCGATCCTGCCGCCGACCCGGCCGTCCCACGAATTCAACGCCGCATCGATTATCCTGATGAATGGAAGACCGCTCACAACCGGACCGCGCCGCACCCAGCCCCTGGGCCGCCGCGGCAGTTGCGCTGTGCGGCGTCTGCGCCTTTCTGGAGCTCTACTGCACCCAGCCCCTGCTGCCCCTGCTCACCCGCCTCTTCCATGCCTCCAAGACCGGCGTGGGCATGACGGTTTCGGCCGCCACCCTGGGCGTGGCCATTTCGGCTCCCATTTTTGGCGCGCTCACCGAGCGGCTGCCCCGCAAGCGCGTCATCGTCGGCTCGCTGCTGGGCGTCTCGGTGCCCACCCTGCTGGCCGCCACCTCCACTTCGCTTGCCCAGCTCATCTTCTGGCGCTTTCTTCAGGGCATCGCCGTCCCCGGCATTGTCGCCGTGGTCATCACCTACATCGGGGAGGAGTGGCCGCCGCACCGCGTTGCCCTCATCATGAGCTTCTACGTCAGCGGAACCGCCCTGGGAGGCTTCATCGGCCGCGTTTCAGCCGGCGTTCTGGCCGACTGGTTCAGTTGGCGGGTCAGCTTCCTGGTCATCGGCGCCGCCGCCCTGGCCGGAGCCGCGGCCGTCGCCGCCTGGCTTCCCCACGGACGCCGCCGCCCGCCGCCCCCCCCCGATCGCAGCCTCCGCCCCGCCTTTCCGGCCTTCGTCTACCAGGTCCAGACCCTGTTTCGCCGCCGCCGCCTGGTGGCTACCTTTGCCGTCGGCTTCAACGTCCTCTTTTCGCTGGTCGGCGTCTTCACCTGGATCACCTTCCACCTCAGCGCCGCGCCCTTCCGCCTCTCCACCGCGGCGCTCAGCTCGCTGTTCTTCGTCTACCTCATCGGACTCGTGGTCACGCCCGCCGCCGGCTACCTCATCACCCGCGTCGGACTCCGCGCCGGCATCTCCGGCGCCATCGCCTGCTCCATGACCGGCGTCCTGCTCACCCTTTCCCCCTCGCTGCCGGTGGTGATTCTGGGCCTGACCCTGCTCTCCTCCGGCGTCTTCATCTCCCAGACCGCCTCGCAGAGCCACTTGCGGGTCGCCGCGCCCCCTGAGGCCCGGGTCACCGCCGCCGGCCTTTACCTCACCTGCTACTACCTGGGCGGAACCGCCGCCGGCGTCCTTCCCGGCGCCTTCTGGGCGCTGGGCAAGTGGCCCGCCTGCGTCGCCTTCATCGTCGCCATGCAGGCCGCGGCCCTGGCCATCGCCCTCATCGGCTGGCGAACCCCCCAGCCCGTATAGCGCTTCGAAACCCAAGCCCCGCCCGCTCCGCACCGCTCCCGGAACCCCTCCCCGGGGCCGCAACCGCATTCCATGAACCCCGGCGGCAGGCAAGCGAATCTATTGGAAGTACGCTCATTGTGAAAGGCCTCCGGGTCGAGCGCGCCCGGTGAGGCTTTCCGCCCCCCAGTGGACGCGCACCGCGCCAGCCTTCCCCGGCCTGTGAAGTTCGCCACCCATCGTAAGGAGAAGACTTTTGCCAGAGTTGCAGCCCGCACCGCCAGCCCCGGCCAACACCGGTGCAGCGCCCAAGTCCATCGAGTTTTCGCCCGCCGTGGCCTGGAAGCCCAGGGTCAACCCCTGGTTGATTGCCGCCACCGTCGCTCTGGCCGCCTTTATGGAGGTCCTCGATACCTCCATCGCCAACGTCGCCCTTCCCCACATCGCCGGCTCGCTCGGCGCCAGCAACGATGAGGGAACCTGGGTCCTCACCAGCTACCTGCTGGCCAACGCCATCGTGCTCCCCATTGGCGCCTGGGCCTCCAGCGTCATGGGCCGGCGAAACTTCTTTGTCCTCTGCATCACCATCTTTACCGTCTCCAGCTTCCTCTGCGGCGCCGCGCCCACGCTGCCCATGCTGCTCGTCTTTCGCGTCCTGCAGGGAGCCGGCGGCGGCGGCATGCAGCCCATGGCCCAGGCCATCATGGCCGACTCCTTCGAACCGCAAAAGCGCGGACAGGCCTTTGCCCTCTACGGCCTGGTCGCCGTCCTCGCCCCCTCCATCGGCCCCACCATGGGCGGTTGGATCACCGACAACTTCTCCTGGCGCTGGATCTTCTTCATCAATATCCCCATCGGCATGCTGGCCTTCTTCCTGGTCACCCGGCTGGTCGAAGATCCACCCTGGATCAAGGCCGACCGCTCCCGGCTGCGCCAGTTGGACTTCCTCGGCCTCAGCTTCCTCACCATCGCCATGGGCGGCATGCAGATCATGCTCGACAAGGGCGAAGAAAACGCCTGGTTCGCTTCCGGCTTCATCCGCTTCTTCGCCTTCCTCTTTGTCGGCGGCATGATTGCGCTGGTCTGGTGGGAGTGGCGTCACAAAAACCCGCTCATCAACATCAAGCTCTTTCGCTTCAAGAATTTCGCCATCTGCTGCTTCCTCATGGCCCTAGTGGGCGGCGTCATCAACGCCAATACCGTTCTGCAGCCCCAGTTCATGCAGCAGTTGCTGGGATGGACCGCCACCATCTCCGGCATGGCTCTGACCGGCGGCGGCATCGCGCTGCTGGTTGTGATGCCCATGGCCGGCTACGCCACCGGCAAAGTCGCTGCCCGCTACCTGGCGGCCACCGGCTTCATCCTCTTTATTCTCACCTTCCGCTACGCGGCTTATGTCACCACCCTGGACATGACCTTCTCCGCCGCCTCCTGGCTGCGCGTCATCCAGATGATGCCTATCCCCTTCTGCTTCATCTCCATCACCACGGCGGCTTATGTGGGCATGCCCAAGGAGCAGAGCAACCAGGTCTCTGGCCTCATCAACTTTGCCCGCAACATCGGCGGCAGCATCCTCATCGCCGTCACCAACGCCCAGGTCACCAGCCGCGCCATGTGGCATCAGCAGCACCTTCAAAATGCCATGACTTCGGCCAGCAACGCCTTTCAGCAGCACTCCCAGGCGCTCACCGGGTTCTTCGGCGGCAGCTTCGGCGGGCCCAACGGGCAGGGCAGGGCTCTGGCCTCCATCTACAACCAGCTCAACCTCCAGGCCCAGGTGCAGGGCTACCAGGATGTCTACATGGAGCTGTCGTGGATGTCGGTGGTGCTGGTCGGCCTGGCCTTCATGCTCAGCAAGAACCGGCCCGGCGCAGGCGCCGGATCGGCGGCCATTCACTAGAGCAGTTCCACAATTCCCATGCCCTTTGTGGGGCTGCCAAGAGTGCCTTTTTCTTGATGAAAAAGGCGCTTGAGGGCTGTGGCTTCTGGGTACAGCAATTGTGGAACCGCTGTAAGGAGTGGGGAAGAGCGCACAAGGAACGGCGAACAGAAAACGGCTGCCGGGCGGGTTGCGGTATAAAATTGGCCCTACCCGGCGGACCCATCGGGTTTCCGGCTGAAGTGTTGAGAGGAGCCGTGAGCATGACTCACATCTACCAACTCCTGAACCTCTGGCGCGAGCTGATCGCCAAGTTTTTTTCCGACTATCCGCTGGCGGCCGCCCTGGTCACCTTGCTGGCGATTGGCGTGTTCTTGCTGCTGCAAAGCGAGTGGCGCAAGGGAAAACTCTTGTCGAATCTGCTCCTGGTTTTCCTCGGATGGCTGGTTCTGGTTCCCATTCTCGGCTTCGCCGTGACCGTGCTGGGCAAAGTCTGGGCCTTCTTCGAAACCACGGTCCCCTGGTTTGCCCAGGTGCTTGGGTCTACCAACCATGTTTACCAGCGCCATCCTTACCTGGTTCTCATCATCGTGGGGCTCGGGCTCGCCTATTACATCTCATGGATCTGGTGGCCAAAGCGCCCGCGATTGATCCGCGGCCGGTACCTCAAACTGCTGTTTGTCTTTGTGGCCATCGTCATCGCCGTGCAGATCGCCTCTCCCCTGGCCGACCTGATCAAACCCCCTGCGACGCCAACGCCTCAGGCGGGCAGCGGCGGTCCAGTCAAAACGCCTTGACCACAACTCCGCTTTTGCCGTAGCCTCACCGCCTGCGGCAAAGTCGGGCAGACCACGAACCCCGGCAGCCGATGGCGCGGAAAAAACAACGCCAGATGCGCTACTTTGCCTGCGGCGTGCGCGCCGGAGCGGTTTTGCCGCGATGAACGGCCGCCTGCCCAGCCCGTGTTCCGCTCTTGGTGACCGCCTTGACCGCCGGAGGGGCCACCACCGGCCCATGGAGCGTCTGCGGCGTGCGCATGGCCCCGGAGCTGGAGAAGCCGCCCTGCACGGCACTCTGCGGCACAGCGACATTCCTGGCGGTCCCGACTCGCGAGTAGACACCCCAACCGCCGCCGGCCACCACAAGGACAATCGCCGCCGCCGCCGCCGTGCGCATCCAGGCGCTATTCAAGCGCGGCGCGCCCGGCCAGCGGAGAACCCGCGCCTGGGGCGGAGCCGCCCGCCGGCTTGCCTGGAGATCCGCCTTCAGCTTGGCCTGCACCCGTTCTTCAAGCCCTTGGGGCGCGGAGAGGCGAGCGATCAGCCGCAGCGTCTCTTCGCCGGTGACGAGCGCCGGACCGGGATGGTGAATAAACGATTGTTGCGTTGGGGAATTCATCGCACACTCCTCGAATGATTCAGCAACCCCGCCATCAGGTTGCGGGCGCGAAACAGCCGCGACCGGACGCTGGATTCGGTAATGCCCAGAACCGTGGCAATCTCCACGCTGGTGAGCTCCTCAAAGGCCGAGAGCATCAGCACCTGGCGCTCCTTGGCGGGCAGTTGCTCCACGCAGGCCAGCACGTGGGCGTGATGCTGGGCGGCGACGGCGCGGTCGTCGGCGCTCAGGCCCCCCGCCGGCAGCACCCGCGCCAGCTCGGCCACGTCGTCGGTCTCCGGCCGCGTCTTGGAGCGGCGCTTCCGGTCCAGCACGATGTTCCACACGATGCGGATGAGCCACACCCGCTGGTCGCGGACTTCACTGAGCGTGTCGCGGTGCCGCAGCACGCGCATAAACGCTTCCTGCACGGCATCTTCGGCATCGGAGGGGTTGCGCAATACCGAGTAAGCCACCCGGTAGAGGGTCCCCGAGTACTGGCTCACCAGACCCGCAAGCGCTTCCTCTTCCGCGTGCTGGCGGGCGTCGTCGTACACAGCGTTGTCTGCAATCTCCATCCAACCTGAGAATACTGCCTGGCTGGCGCTCATAGTTCACCAGACGCAACGGGTGGCGAAAATGCTCGGAATCAGCGCGCGGGACAGGACGCCAAAACGCGAAAAAGCTCGCGGAGCCATGAGCCCCGCGAGCCTTTTAAAAATTCTTCGACAGCGCTACTGCTTGGCGGCCAGCTTTTGCGCGGCAATCGAGCCTGCGGCTCCGTCCTTGTCGGCATCCTTGACCTTGGCCCAGAGCGCCCGCGCCTGGTCCAGCCTTCCCTGTGCGGAGTAGAGGTCCGCCAGGTCCAGTTGCGCCACAGCCGTGGGCACCGTCTCGGAGGGCTTGGCGGCCAGAGCCGTGTACACGTCGATGGCCTGCTGGTCGCGAGCCGTCTGGTGATAGAGCCCGGCGAGGGCCAGCTTGGCGAGGTTAGCCAGGTTCCGGTCCCAACTTCCGGCCGCGGCCTTCAGTTCCGTCTCGGCGGAGCCGTTCTGGCCCAGTTCCTCGAAGGTTACGCCGGCAAAGTAGTGCGCTTTGGCGCCTTCTTCCAGCCAGCCGTACTGGCTGGCCACAGCGGCAAACTGCTGATTGGCGGCCTTCGACCGGTCATTTGCCGTCGAGTAGACGCCCGTCTCGGCCGGGGCGCCGGGCTGCGCGAGCGGCGCATTGTAGGCGTCCATGGCCTTGCCCAGAGCGGTCTCGGCGGCCGCGGAACGGACATTCCAGAAAACCAGCGCGCCAACCAGCAGCACAACAACCACAACTCCACTGACAACCCAGCGCACGACGCTGGAACGATGACCACTCAGCCAGCTCACGCTGCTTGCAGTGGCCTGAGCAAAGCTGTCCTTCTTCAGGGCATGACGCGTTTGGGTATCCACAGGCTCTCTTCTTGTCCTTCGATGATTGACTTGCAGGCGGGTCCGGTGGGCGGGAGGCACTGCGACTGCAACCCTATCAGTCTATCAGCGCGCCAAGCCGAGCGTCCACCAACGCGCCCGAGAGGCCTTTTCCGGATCGCCCATGGGGCAATCCAGACGGAACCGCCCAGCCGGAACCGCCTATCGCTTTGGCAAGGGCGGGATCGGCGCCGCCGAGCGCAGAGCGCGAATGCGTTCGATGGCGCTGTCGAACGACACCCGGCCCTGAATCGCCTCCATCCCCTTGCGCACCAGGGTATCGACAAAGTCGACAATGGGCTGGCCGCGCTTCTCGGCCTCGCGGCGAATCTCGTCTGTCACTTCAACCATGACCTGCATGCAATGCGCGCTCCTTGAGGGGTTCATCGGCGGCCCGCGCCCGCCCAAGAGGGCCCGAGGGCAAATCGCGCCGCTCGCCTCGCGGAGGGCGCCAAAGCAACCGCCGGCAGGGCGCTGATTTCCCCGCGCACAGCTTGCTCATTGGCCAGCCGGGACGATAGGCTACATGCATGTACGAAGACTTCCACGTAGCCGACCGCTGGAGCGGAGAAGACCTGCATTGCCGCTGGAAGGGCACCATGGTGGCCATCGCCACCCGCCACGCCGACGCCGTCGATGTGCGCTTTGACGTCAACGGACGGCCGATGTGGATTGCCCTGCCCCTCAATGCCTGGAGCGAGCAAAAGCTGCGCACCGGCAAGGTCATCACCGACCAGTTGGCCGCCCAGATCGCCGGCCGCTATCTGAAGGAGTTGGTCGAGGAAGGCTACGACTCCCGCCGCGAAATCTACACCATGACCGTGCCGGAAGTCCTCGCGCACCTGGAAATTGTCGTCGCGGAAGCGAAAGAGCGAGGCGAGATGCCCACCCTTCCCATCCTGACGTAAAAGCGGAAATGCAGGCCGGCGGGCACAGGCGGAAGTCGGACGCGCCTCCCGCGGAGCGTCTTTTTTGCGCTCCACGGGGAAAGCGCGATGCGCACCCATGTCCTGATTCACGAGGAGCGCATCGGCCAGGGCTCATCCCAGCGGCAACCTTGAGGTTGCGGCTGTGGGAAAGCTCCCCTATTCCCGCGCCTATCGACTCGCCGATGGGGCCGCATTGGCGCCTTGCTGGCCGTCCGTTCCTTTCAAATACCGGATTTTCTGCGATTGCGTGACGAAGCGCACGAACTTTCCCCACCCAGACCATGACAAAATGATCTGTTCTTCACTTCTTTCATTTTTTGCCCCGTAAGGAGTCCCACCCATGATTGGTCTTTCTGGAGCGGAGACGCTCACAGCGCTGACAAGTGGCCCACGAGCTCACCTCAACCTGCCGGTCGCGCGACTGGTAGAAACAGCGATAGGACGAGGCGAGGCCCGGCTGGCCGCCAATGGAGCCCTGGTGGCCGTGACCGGCGCACGCACGGGCCGCAGTCCCAAGGACAAATTCATCGTGGACGATGAGATTACGCACACCCAGGTCGAGTGGGGCCGCGTGAACCAATCGATTTCCCCGGAACGCTTTGACGCGCTGCTGGAGCGCGTCGCCGAACACCTGAGCGGCCGCGATCTCTTCGTGCAGGACCTTTACTGCGGCGCCGACCCCCAATACCGGATGCCGATCCGGGTCATTGCCGAATATGCCTGGCATGCCCTTTTTGTCCGCCAGCTCTTTGTCCGCCCTGAAGGCGAGGCTTTGGCGGACCATGTGCCCGAGTTCACGGTCGTGGCAGCGCCTGAGTTCGTGGCCGTGCCGGAGCGCGACGGCACCCACTCCGGCGCCTTCATCCTGGCCGACTTTTCCCGCCGCATCATCCTCATTGGCGGCACCAAGTACGCCGGCGAAATGAAGAAATCCGTCTTCGGCGTCATGAACTTCCTGGTTCCAAAGCGCGACGTGCTGCCCATGCACTGCTCGGCCAACGTGGGCGCCGACGGGATCACCGCCCTGTTCTTCGGGCTCTCGGGAACCGGCAAGACCACTCTCTCCGCCGACCCCGGCCGCCGGCTGATCGGCGACGACGAGCACGGCTGGAGCCCCACCGGGGTTTTCAATTTTGAAGGCGGGTGCTATGCCAAGTGCATTGACCTCACCGAGGAGCGCGAGCCGCAGATTTTTCGCGCCATCCGCTTCGGTTCGGTGCTGGAAAACGTCATTCTCGATCCCGCTACCCGGCAGCCAGACTTCGCCGACGTTCATCTAACCGAGAACACCCGCGCCGCCTACCCGGTCGATTCCATCGAGAATGCACTGATCCCCGGCATCGCCGGCCACCCGCGCAACGTCATGTTCCTGGCCGCGGATGCCTTCGGCGTCCTGCCACCCATTGCCCGGCTCACCCCCGAGCAGGCTATGTACCACTTTTTGTCCGGGTACACAGCCAAGCTGGCCGGTACCGAGGCGGGGATGGGTTCCGACCCCACTCCCGAGTTCTCCGCCTGCTTCGGCGCGCCCTTCCTGCCGCTGGCTCCGCACATCTATGCGGAGATGCTGGGGGCGCGCCTCAAACAGCACAAGGCCGCCTGCTGGCTGGTGAATACGGGTTGGTCCGGCGGCAAGTTCGGCGTCGGCAAGCGCATGAGCCTCAAGATCACCCGCGCCTTGGTGAATGCGGCCCTCAACGGCAAGTTGGACAGCGTGGAGTTCGTCACCGGGCCGGCTTTCGGCCTGCATATCCCGGTTGCCTGCCCCGATGTCCCTCAAGAGATCCTCAACCCCCGCAACGCCTGGGCTGACAAGTCCGCCTATGACCGCCAGGCGGCCGATCTCGCCAGCCGCTTCGAGGCCAACTTCCAGAAGTTCAACGCTTCGGAGCCGGTTCGCGCCGCTGGGCCGCGCAAGCTCTGATTCGAGAGTGAGCGGACGCTCGCCAGCGCTGGAATCTCGAGCAGCCGGGAAGTCGGAACACGGAAAAGAGTGGCCCCCTCGGCCCGAGGATGGCGGTCCACCATGCAGCAAACAACAAGCCCGCCGGAAAGTCCCCGGCGGGCTTGTTGTTTGGTGTAACAGCAAATGGGCGCCGCTGGCGCTTCTGCCCGTACTTGCTGCTCCCCCCAAAAGGCGGATGCCGGGCAGAGATCCCGGGGGACGCAAAAAGGCCATGCCGTAGAGGCATGGCCCGTCTTTGCTTAGATATTATTGCCGGCGATTACCTAATCTCCCACACAGTCACCCGTGCAGTACCATCGGCCCAGCGAGGCTTAACTTCCGTGTTCGAGATGGGAACGGGTGATCCCTCGCAGTATAGTCACCGGCAAACTTGAAGGCGCTTGGCGGGTGGTTGCCCGCAGCCTGCCGCGGCGTCTACTTTGTTCCGGATGGTTACTCCCGGAGGCCCGTAGGAACGCGGCTGCAATCTGGCGCCAAAACTTGGTAACAACGAAATTGATTGGTATTACAAGGCTTGT
>Ga0302319_10002765_pt1 | contig 37338 bp, 49 predicted proteins | sample Bog_T0_2_FD_203319 | JGI IMG/M metagenome (GOLD analysis project Ga0302319, IMG submission 203319) | Peat permafrost microbial communities from Stordalen Mire near Abisko, Sweden - Bog_T0_2 | ecosystem: Environmental > Terrestrial > Soil > Wetlands > Peat | place: Sweden: Abisko, Stordalen Mire... | reverse complement strand
ACCTGCCGAACTTCGTGGCAGGGTCTGGTCCCGCAGGCGCCGTCGTGCCAGGGACGGCTCCGGGAACCAATCCCACGCTGGCTCAATTCGATTACTCGCTCTCCGGTTCGGCCATCACCCTCACCTATACGTACATGGACGGCGTGACCGGGAACAGCGCAACCCTGGCGACCACGTCCGGCGGACGCATCAGCGTCTCCGGCTCTACGCTGAGCGGCGGCGCGCTGCCGTCCAACCGCTATGTCGTGGCGCAGAGCGGGACCGGTGGCATGGCGATCTCGGCTCCGGGCGGTACGTTGAACACCGGAGACGTGCTCGCCTATACGTGCATGTCATATTGGTAAAACGTGGAAGCGCGTTGCGTTGAGAAGCTTCTAAAGGGGCCCCGAAAACCCGCCATTTTGACCCTTTTCCGGCGCACGCGGTAACACTAGCGTGCCGGAATCCGTGCCCCTGCGGCACGTGCGCGGACGGCCCTCCCCATCGAGGCTCCGCGCCCCGGTCCACTTTGCAGAAAAGGGGCCCCGCGTTGCAATGGAACACATTCTCGATTCCCAGCTCGACGCGACGGTGACCCCGCCGCAGCAACCGGGATTCCACCTTCCCTACGCCGTGGCCGCGCCCTTTGTGGGCCTCATCATCGCCGTGGCGACGTGGAGCTTTGCGCAGAGCGCGCGCCTGACGGCCGTCGAGACCGAGATCCGGCACCTGGCCACCTCCGACCAGGTGGCCGCGCAGACCCAGAAGCTGGATGACTTCCAGCGCGAGTACGAACGCGACCGCATCAACGACCGCATCGCCACCGAACGCGAGGCAAAATAATGGGCTTTGAATATCAGCAGTCCACCGGGCAACTGACCGGCACCGTCACCGCCGAAGGGTACAGCGGCAACGGCGCGGGCCTGAACAACCCAGCCATGCAGCAGGTCCACGCGGTGGGGCCGTTGCCCCAGGGCACCTACACCATCCAGCCGCCGCATGCGGACCCGAAGGTCGGGCCGATTGCCATGCGCCTGGTCCCGGCGCCGGCCAATGAGATGTTCGGGCGCGGCGATTTTCTGATGCACGGCGACAATGCCGCCATGAACCACACCGCCTCCGAGGGCTGCATCATCCTGCCCAAGGCTGCACGCATCGCCATCGGCGCAGCCGTGCTCGCCGGCGATACCCAGCTCTCCGTGGTGGCTTGATGGCGAATGCCCCCACCTCGATCCGCGAGCAGATGGAGCAGGAACGCACCGCGCGCGCAGCCTGGGTCGCGGCCAACGCGAAGAAGCCCGCGGCGCAGGCCACCCCTTTCGCAACACCGATTCCAGTTCCACCGGCCGCGCCCACAACCGCGGCGCCGGCCGCAACCCTCCCCGTTCCGCAACCAGCACCCGCAGCACCCGCACCAACGGAGATCCCCATGACGTTTTTCCAGAAATTTGAAGCGGAGTTCAAAAAGCTCGTCGGCGAGGAGCCGGCGGTTGCAGTGAAGATCGCCGCCACGCTGCCGGTCGCCACCAAGCTGTTGACCACCATTCTCAAACTCGTCCCGGCCACCGCGGCGGAAGCTCCGGTGGTCGCGGCCATTGTTGCGAAGGTCCAGACCGGCCTGGTCACCAGCTCCGTCCTGATCCAGGGTGCGGCCAGCGACCCCACCGTGCCCGGCATCCTCAACGACGTTACCTCGAACCTCGGCTCCATCGAAGCCGCCGCCCAGATCAAGGACCCGGCAACCCTGGCCAAGCTCAACAGCACGGTCGCGGAGATCGCCGGCGAAGTCGGCGCAATCGCCGCCGCATTACCGACGGCGTAGCACTTCGTGCCGTTCTCGACGCGCTCGCGCGCGTGAAGGCAAAAACATGAAGAAGGTACTTTCCCTCGCGCTGGCCATCGCCCTCGGCACCTCGCCGATCGCGGTGGCCGTCGTGTGGGCGCTGTGGCCAGTCCACAACGCAGTGAACAGTGCCTCCTCACGGTTGAATGGCGTTCTGGACGGCGTGAACGGCGTGGTGAGCATACTACCTGCGCATATCGTCGCGGCACACGCGCGGCTGGATAGCAGCCTCGACACCCTGGACCACCAGGTGGCCACCGTCGGGCCTGTCGTCAAAAAGGCCGGCCCGGTGCTCGACAATCTGGCGTCCACCGAGAAGACACTGGGCGACGCGGCCGACCTCACCTCGCATCGCCTCAACGATCTCTGCCCCACTCCCACGGCCGTCGACGCGGCCATCCACCCGTGCGGCTCGCTCGCGGATTTCAACCGCAGCCTGGCGACCTTCCGCGGTACCAGCGGCGAAGTTGAGAAGTCCCTCCTTGTGTTCAACACGCACGAGAGCGATCTGTTTACGCAGGAGAGCACTGCATACGTTGGGATGAATAAGTCGGTGCTGGACTTCGATGCGCTGGTTTCCGACACGGCCTTCAAGGCGACCGTCCGCAATGCGGCGACCATCAGCGGGAACTTCGCGGCGATGACAACCGACGGGAAAGACTGGCTGCACCTGAAGCTCTACCCCACCCAGAAAAAAGGCTTCGTCAGCGGCTTCGATGCGACGGGCGACGCGGTCAAGCACTGGATGCCGCCAATCTTCTAACCGACGAAAGGGAATCATGACCACTGAAACTGCAACCGAGACCATTGCCGTCGTAAAGCCAACCCCCAAAGAGATCGATCGCCTGATCGTCGAGTACGCCTCGGCGCAGAAGACGCTGCTCTCCGCACAGACAATCTCGTCGGTGGCCTCGGCCGCCGCCGGCAAGCTGAAGGCCCAGCTCACGCTGCTGGTCGAGGCGCACGGCGTGCTGCAGCCCAGCGGCAAGACGAAGCGGCTGGAAGGCCTGCGCAACGCCGCCAAGACCACCACCGGCACCACGGTTTCGGTCGACGGCGCCGCGGTCGAGAACTTCAAGACCTACCTCGACAAGTCGGAGATGCCGGATCTGGTTGAGCGATTTTTTGCCAAGCATGTCAGCTACTCGCTGGTCGCCGGACCGTCCGAGGTGCTGGCCACGCTGAGCCTGGGCGAACGCATCCGGACGAAAATGGCTTCGCTGCTCGGGCTGTGTAACAAGGTCACCACCAAGAACCCCTCGCTCTCGATTGAAGTGATCGAAGCAATGGCGCCGGCGAAGGCGGCCTGACATGTCCTTGATGGGATCGGGAATCCAGATGCGCGCGCCGGCAGTACTGCCCAGCTCGGCGATCCCGCGCGGGCAGCAATCGCTGGCCGAGCTGACGCGGTGTAAGCGATCCAGCGGCCGGACGTGTGCCATGCACCGCGGGCCGGAGAAGCAGGGAACAGGGCGCCACCTGGGCACACTATCTCCGCCACCCAAAGGCGAATTCGCGGCGTCGATCCGGACGCCGGTCTTTACCGCGGCGTTTGTCCGCGACCCGGCCGACGCTCCTGCGTCGCGACCCGGCATGGTCTATGTGATCGAAGGCCCCGGCGGGGAGCAGCTTCCTTGTAGCTGGGTCAATGCCGGCGGCATGGCTTGCCCTTCGCCGATGAGATTTAGCGACAGCGAATCGGCGCAGGGATTCCTCGCCATCTTTGCGCGGCTGGGGCACGACTATCCCGGCTTCACCATCCAGGAGCGACGTCTCGCACGCCCGGCAGAGCGGCGCAAGCCGTGAAACGCCGGCGGCGCGGGTGCGGGTGCTTCTTCGGCTGGGAGGAAGAAGGCGAGGAGTGGGCGATGTTGGGCGAGAGCAACACCAAGTCGGCGCGACTATTCCGTGAGCGCTCAAGCATGAGGCGGCTGCCATGAACCTGGGCGAGTACATCTGCGCGATCTTCTCCGCCTCCAGCGTTGCCAGCTTCTCGCGTTGGGCAACCGGCTGCACGGTGCTCACCGGCTGCTGGGCAGTCATCCACCTCACCCAGCTCAACCACGCGCTGCCAGCCCCCGCGGACCTCGCTGCGCTGGCATTGTGGATGACGGCGCCCTACGGCATCAACAAGGTCGCCGGCGCCTGGCTGGACAAACCGGCGGCAGGGAAGCCGGAAGGCTCTTAGGCGCTTAGGTGCCTGCGTGCCTCGAGCGCTCAGGCTGGCCCAGTGGGCGTAGGATTGCAGCAGGCTCAAGACCAAGTTTCGAGGTTTCGCCTCACCCTTCTCTGGGGGGTGAGGCCCTTTTTTTGGGGGGTTGGTTTGCGCGACGTTTCGGGTTAGCTGCACGGGGCCGGTGCAGCAGCCACTTGCGGGCGCGCGGAGGTTGCCAGAGGGGAATTACCGGGTGGATTGGGGTGGCGAAAAAGAGGGGTTTTTGGGGGCGTCAGAGCGTCTGGAAGAACGTCTGATAAGAATCATTATGTATCCTGCGCTGTTCTTTCGCATGACGAATTGGTAACCCCTGTTGCCTTCCCGGTTACCCCATTATTGCGCGACCTACGCACTAATTCCCTTCGTCCTGGGAAACAGTCTAAACTACTCGCTCTATTGGTCAAGTGCCTCCGGAGGTTCACCATGGCCCGTCCTGTTTCCTGGCTTCAGCGTGCGCCCGCGATACTCCACGCGGTCACAATTTCGAAGCGTCCCCGCTACGGCGCCCTCGATATCCAGAACCTCTTCACCCTGCAGCCGCGCCGGGCCCAGGAGTTGATGAAGATGCTCCCGCGCATCGAGGTTGGGATGGCCCTCCAGGTCTCGCGCGAGGATCTGCTGGCCTTCCTGGAGCGTGTGCTGGCCGCCGCGCCGCCGGGATGCGGCCACCATGCCGCCGGCGAAGCGATCACCGGCCTCTTCACCCAGATCCTCGCTGCCGGGGCGCCAGTGACCCGTGAGCAGCCCGCTACGCCCGTGTGGCCCGTGCGCCTGACCCCGCGGGCGCGATCGCTGGCTTCCCTGCCTGAATCGATCCTGGTCAGCCGCGGGTACGTCCACATCTCCGGCCGCACGCGCGAGGAGGTTGCCGAGGCGCTGCTGGCTTTGTCGGAGGTCATCGAGGGCGATGAGTTCGCCGCGCGCTTCGAACTGAGCAAGCCGGTGCAGCGCGTCGACCCGGGGGCGCTGGAAGTGCGGGGAATGTTCGCCGAGTTGGAGCAGATGGAAGCCGCCCACGCGCAGGCCCACGCGGCCGCCTAGCCCAACTGCCCTCCAATTGCCAAAGGTTGGCGAGCATCCGCAGAAAAACTTCGTCATGCGCGGATGGCGGGACCGAGCCCGCATCGATGGCGGCCTGCACGCCCTCTTCCGCGATGTTGAAGTCGTGGCGGCCGGCGATGTAGGCCTCGTGCGCGGTGAGGGGCGTGGCCATGGGGCTAGGCTTCCTGGAGTTGCTGGACGGGTTTGCGCGCGCCTAGGTCGATAACGGGATACTCGTCGGGATAGAGGATCTCTTCACGGGTGACGAGGCCACCGAAAAAATTGGCGAGACGGGTCGCAATCTCCGGGCTGGCCGAGACTTTACCCTTCTCCAGCTTCGCAAGGTGAGACTGCGTCATCCCGACGCCCTCGGCCACATACGTCTGAGAAAATCCTCGGCGTTCGCGCGCCGCCTTCAAACGGGTCATTGGATACTTTTCAAGTGCCATAAGGCGCAAGGTTCCTTTCCACTTAGGTTCACTATGACTTGCACGGGAGGAATAGTCAAGCAAATATTGTGCCGAAAGGGTAACGCCGGCCCTCTCAATAAAAAGGCTTGACATGACTAGCGTCTTCCATGAGGATGACTAGTCATGAGCTTCCTTTTGTCTGCTACGCTACCTTGTACGCCGAGGTCCCTACTTGGCACCGGTGAATTTTCGCCGGTACCGCAGCTTCTCCCGATTGCGCGGCCGTGGCACTGGTTGGATCTGGCGCGGCCGATCTACCGCTTGATGGCGCACCCGCTCACGATGGCTCTGGGGTGGGGCGTGGTTTTTCTGCTGGCGTCGTTCAGCTTCTGGGCGGCGCTGATGGTGGCGCTGCTGTGAGTGCTTCGCCCCGTATTGGACGCGCGCCGCGCGTGACAGACGAACCAAGGAAGGCCCTCCCGATGAAGACGCTGCTCGACGCACTCACCATTTTGATTCCATGCAACACCACGATGACCAACCACGCCGCCGGCCACCTGGTGGCGGCACAGGTGGTCCATGAATTTCCGAAGCCGCTGCTGGATGCGAGGGGTGAGGCGCTATGAAGCAGTGGTCAGTGGTTAGTGGTTAGTTGTCAGTTTGAAAACGTGCGGAGGCTCTATGAAATGGCGGGTTGAGTTCAACGGCGCGGTCGACGTCGAGGCCGAGACGGAAGCGGAGGCGATTGCTGCCGGGTTCAAGCAACTGCTGTTCGAAGGCTCGGAGAACCTGCTGTTCGCCGACGCCGACGTTGCGTTGGAGATCCCCACCCAGGCGGCGCTGACCGAAGAGTTGGCTTACACCAAAGGCATCGTCGCGCAGTACGAGGCGGACGAGTTCCGGAGAGGAAAGGAGGTCGCGGACAATCGCCAGAGCTGAACGGGGCCGGGGGCGAAGCGACATGGAGAGCCCTCGGTCTCGACACCTAAAATTCTAAAGCCCATTGGCAACGTGGGTGTGTATGTGAACCGACGAAGGCACCCCAGAAAGAGATTTTTGCATGACAGAGAAAAAGTACTTCAACGACACAACGCCGTTTTCCTTCCAGGCATGCCAGTACGTGAATGACCTTGTCTATATGAGTATTGAGCCCGAGCAGCGGTGTGCCCTGTGGTACCTCGCTTTCAACGCGGGCAACGACGGGGTGACGGAGATTCGATTGAGCGACCTCGAACTGCACTTCGGCGGTTGCCCGCTGGAGACGGCGCGCCAGAGCCTCGATATCCTGGCGCGCGCGGGAATCATCGAGGTCCAGCAAACGAGTTCCGACACATATCGCTGCACCTTCACAGCCGCGCGACGCGGGGCGAAACAGGCCTGATTTGAGGTGACAGTTTGTCACTTCAAAAGGAGTAATTTTTGAGCACAACTTTAGTCGGCGCGGTCCTTAATCACGGCCCCGAGAACGGACCTCTCAGCCATGCCATGGTGGCTCTTGCAGACAATGCGGACGATTACGGTTTGGCGTGGCCTTCGCTCGAAACAATCGCGCTGAAGAGCCGGTGCGATGTGCGAACGGCGATGCGCCGCCTGAAGGCGCTGGAAAAGGCAGGATGGATCACCGTCCATCGCCGCGCGAAGGGGAAATACAGCGTTTACGTGATCGATATCGAGAAGCTCGGGGTGACGCTGAACGCGAAGAGCCGGCGGTCGGGATTCTGGGATGATCTGGAGAAAAAAATTAAGGCCCGGCGAGCGAAAGAAGGGATGCTGAAGCTGGCTCCGGCTAAAAAGTCACATGACAAAATGTCACCTCAAATCGGCCTTCCGCTGGATGTTTCAGGTGACACCAGCGGTAAGTTTGAGGTGACAACCACGGCAATTTCACATGACACCAGTGGTAATTCCCTTAAAGTACTTAACCGTAAGGAACCATCATTGAACCAAAGAACCTACCCTACCCTCCCTGGGAGGGAGGGTGAGATCGACCCGGTTGATCGCGGACGATGGAACAGCCTGCTGGTGGAACTCAAGCAAGGGCTCTGCTCGACACCGGCGAACGTCGAGCGGGCGAAGCGCTGGAAGGCCATCAAGCCCGGGGAAAACGACTACGACGCCTGCTTCCGCGCGTGGTGGCTGCTCGAAGTGGAGCGCACAGCGAGCGGACTGCGGCTGATCACGCACGCCGGCGACGAGCCCACAACCGAGGCTGGCATAGCGAAGTACGAAAAGCGGCTGCAGAGCCTGGTCCGCAAACACTTCGAACTGGGCGCGGACGCTGAAGTGGCCTTCGAGGTCCGAGTCGGGGACAAAACAAGCAACGGCCACACCGCCGATGAAGGGCAAAGCAACGGCAACGGCGCGCCGCACGGCGACACGGAGAGCCACGGCCCGAATGGCGAAACGCTGGTGGACATGCTGCTGGGCGCGATGCCCGATCCGTGGCACCAAGTGAAGTGCGAGCTTGCGGCCCAATTGCAGAAGCTCGGCAAGCGCGACCTGGGCGACAAGCTGGACTGGTATCGCCAGTCGATCGAGCCCACGCGGCTGTTGCGGATCGAGGACGAGGGAGGCAAGCCAGTGTGGAAGGTGCTCAGCGACGCGCCAAAGAAGACGCGCGCGGTGATGTCGCTGCTCGGCCGGCACTTCAATCTGGCGGTGAATAAAGTCGTCGGCGGCGAAGTGCAGATCGTGGTCTTGAACCCGGAAGGCGGCGAGTGATGGCGTGGCTGCGAAGTTTGCTGGCGTACTGGCGGCGCTGGAACGAGTGGTAAGCGAGAGCGAGTGGTCAGTGGTAAGCGAGAGCGAGTGGTAAGTGGTAAGGGAAGCACCTGAGCACCTGAGCACCTGAGCACCTAAGAACCTTCGGAATGGGGAGCGTGAGCACGATGATCATCACCGTAGCGAGCTACAAAGGCGGCGTGGGCAAGACAACCACCGCGGTGCACCTGGCCGCATACCTGGAGACGCTGGCGCCGACGCTGCTGCTGGATGGCGACCAGACACGCAACGCGACCGCGTGGGCGCAACGTGGCGACGGCTTCCCTTTCCGCGTGGCGACGATCGACCAGGCGGCGAAGCTGGCGCGCAGTTACAACCACATCGTGATCGACACCGGCCAGCGCCCCAGCGGCGACGACCTGAAGGCCGCGGCCGAGGGATGCGACCTGCTGGTGGTGCCCACGGTGCCGGCGGCGCTGGAGACCGATGGCCTGGGCCAGACCATCCGCGCGCTGCAGGGCATCGACGCCGCCTTCCGGGTGCTGCTGACCTCGGTGCCTGCATACGCCGCCAAGGAGTCCGCCGAGCTGCGCGCGCTGCTGGCCGCGGCCCGTGCGCCGGTGTTCGCGCAGGAGATTCCGCGGCTGGAAGCCTTCAAGAAAGCGGCGGCGGCGGGCTGCATCGTCGACAAGGCCGAGGACCGCAACGCCGCGCGGGCGTGGGCAGCATACGTCGCCGTCGGAGGTGAACTTCGTTCCGTTCTCGACGCTGCGCGTGAAAGATCGAAAGACAGCGACCAACGCATGGAGGCCCACGCATGAGCACGCCGAAGAGCACACTCGCCTCCGCATTCGCGGGCATCAAGGCAGCGCAGTCACCCGAAGCCGGTAGTGACCCCCGACGTAAAAGCGCGCAAGAGGCGCCGCATCTGGTGGCGAAGCCGCCGGCAGCAGCCGGCAAGAGCGCGAAGAGCACCAACCCGGACTTTGAGCCGGTGAAGATCTACATCCGCAAGGACACGCGCAAAGCGGCCGCGCGGTTGTGGGAGGATCGCGACGGCGGCGACTTCTCCGAACTGGTTGAGCATCTGCTGAGCGAGTACCTGGGCACTTAGGCGCTTAGGCGCTGGAGGTTGACCGATGACTGAGAAGGGAATCGAGAGTGAACTCGCCGGGGCCGACCACGGGCTGATTCGTTGGTGTAAATGCGCGGAGATGTACTACCGCAACAACCACGACGGGACGCGCGACTACACCATCAAAGGCGTTTCGTCATGCCCTATGTGCCATGGGTCTGGGTACGTGGCCCGATGTGTGGATTGCAGCGGCGCTGGCGTGGTGCGGAACGCAAGGTGCGCCGCGTGCGGTGGGTGTGGAGTCAGGAGCAAGGAGGCACCCTGGAGGCCGCTTGGCCCGCTCGCCGATGTGATGGACCGCAGCCCGATCGGCACACCCTATGGAGCGGAGGAGCCAACACGATGAGCGAGGCAGAAACAAGGTGGATTCGGATTTTGATGACCGCGTTGGAAGAGTCGGTGAAGCTGCAGAGCCACTACGCCGAGCTTTTAAATATGCACGATGGTGGAGAACGCAGGACGTTCCCGCACGCGACAGATTGGCTCGAACGTCTGCTGGTCACCGAAATTATCCCATTGTCCGAGGTTAACGGAATTCTTAATTCGCTTGCCCAATCGGCAGCCGAGCTCAAGCCATGAGAACGATTGGGATAGCGCCGGGGGATGCAGTGTTGCTGGTCGAGCGGCGCGGCGCGCAGCAGATCGTCCACAACGCGCTGGTGTGCTCGCTGTCGATGGATGCCGCGCAGGCGGGTACGCTGGGCGAGACCATGATCGACGCGGCGTTTGTGAGCGCAATTGCGGGCTTTGCCGAGGGCTTACCGCGGAAGATGCGGCCGGATGCCGACCTGGACTGGCCGCATGGGATGGTCCACGCGCGCGACGTCGTCCACATCAGCCACCGCGACTGGATCGAAGGCCGCGCCGGGTTGGCGTACGAGGAGTTGCCAGGGCCGACGCCGGGCATGTGCCGCTACTGCCGATGCACCGAACAGCGCGCGTGTGCGGCGGGTTGCTGGTGGCTCTACCCCGACGACCGGACGGTCTGCAGCAGCCCGGAGTGCGAGGCGAAGTGGGTGCGGGACAACAAACTGCGGGCAGGAGGGCGGGCGATATGACCCAGCACTATCCCAAGGGGACGATCAGCATTCGGAAGTGGTGCAACACCTGCGGCAGGGAGACGGAGCACTCGGTCAGCGACGGCAGGGTAGGCCGCTGCGTCCAGGACCACCATCCGCCCAGCCAGCCGAAGCCGGCAAAGCCCGCGAAAGCAGAACAGGGGGGATTGTTTCCATGAAGATCAAGAGCACGGAGATTACGGTGAACGGCGCGACCTGGAACACGAACCAGCGGCGCCGGGACATTGCCTGCACGGTCTGCGAGGTGTCGACCAAGGGCCGGCTGAACGGCAAGCCGTACTGCCTCGATTGCGGAATGAAGGAGCTGCTGAAGCCGCTCTCCGAGGTTAAGGATTTTCTGGGGGGTTTGTTCGCATGAGGCCGGCGAAGGTGGTGGTGCTGGCGTGCAGCGATGAAGGGAAGCTGAGTGTGCGCCGGTTTCTATTCCGCACGCGGGGCTATCGCGTGGCCTCGGCAGCGACCGCGGAAGAAGCGCTGGCCATCCTCGGGATCGGGGTCGGCGGCCTGGGCAAGGCGGGCCCGGATGCCGAAATGCAGCAGGTGGATCTGCTGCTGGTCGAATTGCCGCTGCAGGGCTTCGGCGCGGAGGTCCTGCGCCAGGCCAAGCGGCTGCTCCCGAGTTTGCGCACGCTGCTGCTCTGCCACCATACCGAAGTAGAGTACGACCGCGAGATCGCCGATGTCATCCTGCCGCCGGAGGCGGGGCGGGCGGAGCTGCTGGAGCGCGCCAAGATTCTATGCATACGCAAACGCGGCCCGACGAAGAAGCCGCCGGCGAGGGCGCTGCCACCATTCGGCAGCAAGAGCGACGGCGTGCATCTCTCCGACCTGCGCGCGGCGCGGGAAAGGCACGGCGCGACCGACCCGAGCTACTGGAAGATGGTCAACGGGGAGCGCGTTCACTTCGACCCAAATGTGACCATGGGCGCGGAGTTTCTGGAGTACGGGCCGAAGAAGAAGGGAGCAGCATGAGCGATTATTCAAAGGAGGACCCACCGATGGACAACGAACTGGAGAACGGCAAGGCGAAGGCTTCGCCAGCACTGGCGGACCGCCTCGCGAAATACTTCGACAAGGCAGTCATCGACCAAAACACCGAAGTTCAAACGCGGCCGAACCTGCACGCGGTCGCCGTCAATGCAACCGAGATGAAAGAGTCCAATGCGCAGATCGGCGAGTACCTGCGCGCGAAGCTGGAGGCGCTGGAGGCCGAGCACGCCGAGATTCAGAGCGCGGTGGACATTGCGACTGAGAACAAGTGGGCATCAGATGCCCTGGTCAATGTGGGCAAGCGACTCGAACGCCAGGTGACGTATTACGGGAAGCTGCTGCTGGCCGTCGACGCGGGCTTTACGATCGTGCCCAACATGCCCTGCGATCAATTCGCCATCCGGACGTCGCGGGCGAGGCCGCTGCGCCAGGAGAGAATCGAGAGCCACTTCTACAAAATGACCCCGAGGGTGCCCGACGAGAAAGCGCAGATTTTACAGCCAGGCGAAGGCCGGAACGAGTCCCCAGTCCAGCGGGTGCTCAAACAAGTCACCCTGGAGAAGATGCCGGACCAAGACAGGATCACCGTCCGCGCCTGGGCGGACGACTGGACACCGATCGAGTTTCCGTTTGCCGCCGCGCGGCCGGTGGTGATGACCGCGACGCAGGCCGCGATGGCGCTGAAGCTGTTCGACCGCATCGGCCTGGTGCCGCAAAGTGTAAGGAACGACGCGGACCCGATCGTGCTCGGGCAGATTGTTTTGCGAGAGAGCGGTTGGGAGCGTATGACGAGCTTCCTGATCGCATGGCATCTGGACCTGCGGACGCTCTGACCGGCGTCTAATGAATCATGTTCAAGAACACGGTGCTGAAGGCGCTGGGCGACGACGTGATCGAGCGGCTGAAGTTGCGGCCGGTGACCTTCGCGGTTCAGCACGAGTTGGAATATCCAGGCACGCCCATCGACAAAATCTACTTCGTCGAAGAGGGCATGGCGTCGATGACCGTCACCTTCTACGACGGGACACAGGTCGAAGTGGGGATGTTTGGCTGCGAGTCGATTATCGGGATATCGGCGTTGATGGGGACGAAACAAAGCCTGAACCGCGCCTACACGCAAATCGCCGGCAAAGGCTATAGCTCGCCGGTGGAGCAGGCGCGGCGGGAGTTCGCGCGCGGCGAAGTATTCCAAATGCTGGCGCTGCGCTACGTGCAGGTCCAGCTTGTCCAGTCGATGCAATCGGCCGCCTGCAACGCGCGCCACAACTTTGAGCAGCGCCTGGCTCGGTGGCTGCTGATCTGCGCGGACCGCGCGCATAGTGAAACCTTCGAGATGTCGCAGGAGTATATGGCGCAGATGCTGGGCACGACGCGATCGACAATTTCAATCGCGGCGGGGAAGTTGAAGGAGTTGCGGCTGGTCGAATACACGCGCGGCGTGGTGCGAATCATCAATCCAGCGGGACTCGAAAACGTGGCGTGCGAGTGCTACCGGGTCATCAAATACCACCTGGACAACTATGACGGGTTTGACAGCCGGGTTGTTTCTTAGACAGGAGCACCAATGGAAACGAATCGCAGAAGGTTCATCACATCCACGGCTGCAGCAGCGTTGGCGCTGGCGGTCATGCCGCGTGCATTCGGTTACTCGAAAGCTGGAGAAGAGTATCGCGCGGTCTACATTTTGCGAGAGAACGCGTGGGCGAGGGCCGACTTTGAGGAGTTGCGCAAAGGCGACTGGTTTCTGTTGTGGGATATGCCGACAGGGATTGAAACGGGTGAGGCGATTTACGAGGCCACTTCTGAGATAACACCGGGGCGCGTGGACGGAATTGAAGCCAAGACGGTGAAGGTCTGGCTGGATGGCGCCTGGATCGGAAAAGCCTAGTCGCGCTGCGGCCAAACCGAAGCATAGGCGCTGAGCGGGACGACTGGATCGAGCGGCTCAAGCTCGGCAAACATGTCCGGCTTCTCGACGCCGGCGACTTCATCGTAGGTCGAAAGCGAAGCCAAAGGGAGAAAGAACTGTTTTGCGATCGCGGTGGGAACGCCGGAGCAGGTGAGCACCATCGCGCGGCGCGTGTAAGTCAGCAAATACCACGCCTGCATCCAATCGCCCTGCAGGCTGAGATCAATCTCAGAGAGAAGACGTTTGCGCTCGGCGATCGGGTCAAGGTCGAGCCAGTGACATGCGCATTCAAAGCTGCGCTCCCACTCATCCTTATCGCTCTGCAGCGGTCGCAGATCGGAGATCCACCAACGGGCCAGGATGGCGAGGTCGGTGGGTAGACCACCGCTTGTCTTCATCGCTTCATCAACAGCTTGATCCAACACCCGACGCCAAAACAGCAACGGTGGATCGGAACGCATGCGACGAACAAGTTGCGGCTGGCGCATGTAATGACGCTTGCTTTTGACTGTGGAGAGGGTGAGTGCCATCAGATTGCGTCCGCAACGTGCGGGGGGAAGGTGCGCATGAGTACCGAGCTTAGGGCTGAGAATCGCCGGCGTCTGTCAGGCTGCTCACTGTGCGGCTTCGCACTTAGGAGGTGGTGGCGCATGACCCTAGACGTACGCGCCAGGCCAATGGAATTGAAACTCCACTTCTGGGTGAGGACGAACACCGCACAGTTGACGGGATCGAGCAGCGCACGGCATAACCTACACGGCGCGAGTCTCGGCGCCAAGCCAGCAGCTCTGTATGCAAGGAAGGGCCTCAGTACCCCGCAACCTCAACGGGTCCTTCCCAGACATCGCTCGCTGCGGGTGACGCGCTACCGCGAGCCCGGCCTAGCACCATTTTTATTTTTTTTAGTTTTCCGTTTCCGCCGATGCCGAAGATCAAACAGCCCGCGAAGCACGATGCCCTGGCGATCGACGACGTTGCGGCCCTCCTTTTTGTCACCGACCGCACCATTCGCAACTGGCTCAAAGAGCGTGACATGCCCTCTGTCGCCGACGAGCGCGGGCGGCGCTTCATCTGGTCGGACGTGCTGCCCTGGTACGTGAAAATGAGGGCCGACGATGACGGAAATGCACGGAAGCGAGCCGTCTCCTGGCCGCCCACAGCACCGGTCGGTGAGCCGACAGGTCCTGATGCCGGTTGGTCGGAGCTGCAGAAGCTCCAGGAGCGCAAGAATGAGCTACGCGAGGCTGGCGCCGAGGCGGTCCTGCGCAATGCGATCGCGTCGGCGGATCTCCGCGAGCTCGAGCTGGCGGAGCGCCGCGGCCAGGTAGTCGCCGTCGACGACGTCGCCCGCACCATGCAGGACACCGCAAAAAACCTTCAGACCAAGATCCTCGGCTGGCCCACGCTGATGATCGGCCGTGTCTTCGGGCTCCGCGATCGCAACCAGCTCTTCGGCGTACTGACCAGCTCCGCGCGCGACCTCTGCGCCGACCTGGCCAGCGGGAGTAAGGCGCCCGATGCCTAGCTTCCAGTCCAGCGCCGATTCACTCGCTGCCCTGCAGCGCGCCGTCGTTCTCTCTCTCGCGCTCCTGACCCCGCCGGCGGAGCTCACCGTCTCCGAGTGGGCAGACCTCAATGCGCGCCTCCCGCCCGAGGGCGCCTCCGAGCCTGGCCAGTGGTCCACCGACCGCGCACCCTACCAGCGCGGCATGATGGACGTCGCCAACGAGCCCGGCATTGAAACCGCGGTTTACATGATCGCCGCGCAGTGCGGCAAGACCGCCTCGATGCTGAACACGCTCTTTTACTTCGTTTCGCACGCGCCCAGCCCGATCCTCTGGGTGATGCCGACCAAAACCCTCGCCGAGGATCTCTCGAAAGAGCGCATCGACACCGCGATCCGCGACACGCCGGCCCTCGCACCGCTCTTCGGCAAGAGTAAAACCCGGTCCAGCGGCGCCACCATTCTCAAAAAGAAGTTCCCCGGCGGCTTCATGGCCCTGGCGGGAGCCAACGCACCCAGCACCCTGGCCAGCCGGCCGGCGCGGGTGCTGATCTGCGACGAGGTTGACGACTTCCCGGCCAGCTCCGGGACCAAGGGCGACCCCATCACCATCGCCGACGCGAGAACCACGAACTTCTGGAATCGTTTCAAGGTCTATGCCTCCACGCCCAGCATCAAGGGCGCCAGCCGCATCGAGAAGCTGCTCGCCAACTCCGACATGCGCGTCTACATGGTCGCCTGCCCTCACTGCCACACCTACCAGGAGCTGGTGTGGGAGTCGCTGAAGTGGCCTGGCCCCAACAGCAACAGCGGCGCGACCAGGCATGAGCCGAGCCGGTGTTACTACGTGTGCGTCCAGGGCTGCGAGATCCTCGAGGCCGATAAGCCGGACATGCTGCGCGACCGCGACGTCGAGTTTCCCGCGTACTGGCACAAGACCAACCCGGGTGGCGGCGACGGCCACACCGCTGGCTTTACGCTCAGCGTTCTCTACTCGCCCTGGAAGACGTGGGAGTCGCTGATCGGCGACTGGCTGAAGGCGTACAAAAATCCGCAACAGCGCAAGGCCTTCATCAACACCCGGCTGGCGCGCACCTATGAGGCCTTCGGCGAGACCGTCGACGACACGGCCCTGATGAAGCGCCGCGGCATCTACGAGGCCGAAGTACCGGCCGGCGCCCTGGTCCTGACCCTCGGCGTCGACGTCCAGGCCGATCGCATCGAGGCGGAGCTGGTTGGCTGGGGCGCGGATGGCCAGTCCTGGTCCATCGACTACTTCATTCTTCGCGGCAACCCGGCGATGGCCGAGGCCTGGCTGCCGGTCGACGAGCTGCTCCAGCGCACCTGGCTGCACGCCTCGGGCGCGCGCCTGCGCATCGCGTGCGCCTTCATCGATTCTGGGTATCACACCGCCCAGGTCTATAAGTTCTGCCGTCCGCGCCAGGTGCGCCGCGTCTTCGCTTCCAAGGGCATGGCTGGCCCGGCGGTCCCGCTCACCCGGCCCAGGGCACAGCGCGCCCACAAATCGCGGGTGGAGCTGCGCATCGTCGGCATCGACACGGCCAAGGAGGCGCTCTACGCCAATCTGAAGGTCGAGGAGATCGGGCCGAGCTACTGCCACTTTCCTTCGGCGTACAAAAACGAGCAGGGCACCGTCGTCCCGCGCAACACCTACGACCGCGATTACTTCGCGCAGCTCACGGCCGAGAAGCTGGTCAGCGAAATGGACGGCATGACGCCGGTCCGCAAGTGGGTCAAAAAGCAGGAGCGCAATGAGGCCCTCGACTGCCGCGTCTACGCGATGGCCGCGCTCGACGATCTCAATATCCGCGATTGGACCAAGCTGGCGGCGAACCTGCAGCAGATGGCTGCACATTTCAAACAGACGCCGCCGGCCGGAGATCCGCGGAGCGTGCCTGACGCCCCTCCCGAAGCGATCACGCAAACCCCGGAGATCTCCGCCGGCGACATCCCCATCCTGACAGGCGCAAAGAAGAAGGGCGCCAGGCTCGCCGCGAAGACGAGCTGGGCCGGGGAGTGGGACCGTTAGCCGGGTGGCCCCCGGCCGCTAGGCTTCAACTTGGCTGCGCGCGCCCGTCTCGGCCCGGATCGGCGCCTCGGTCGGAGTCAGCGTGCAGGCAAAGTATCCACGCTTGGCCAGCTCCGTCCACTGTTCCGGACTGGTGATGGTGAGCTGGAGGATCCCGATCGGCTTGGCGGTCGAGGCGTGGCTGGTGCCGGGTTCGGTCGCCGTCATCTTGACCAGCGACAGGTTGCGGTCCCACTCGGCAGTGGTGAGGTCGGTGACCAGGAAATTGCAGTTGACCTGGCCTGCGATGGGGGCGTTGCGGTGGTTCTGGCTTGCCTGGGTGCCTTCCATGGTTGTATCTCCCTTGCGCGCAATCCTACGCCGTTTTCTTCGGTTTTTGCCGATCTTCATGCCTAAATCGCCCATCTTTGACCGTTTTTCACGGTTGCATTTACACACTCAGGCATGTCGATCGGGGACTTTCCTTACAACATCGAGTTCGTGGACGCCCCCAAAGAGCCCGAGCCGCACAACCTCATCGCCGGCGATACGCTGGCCTGGTCGCGCAGCTTTGAGGCCTATCCCGCCACCGCGGGCTGGGTGCTCGCCTACGTGCTCAACTCACCCACCGGCCGCATCGTCGTCAACTCCGCGGACATCACCGCGACCGGCGATCAGTTCAATATCGCGGTGCCGTCGGCCGAGACCAAGCTCTGGGCGCCCGGCGCCTATCAGTGGACCGCCGTGGTCGCGCTCGCCGCTTCCGGCCCGGTACCGGCGCAGCGCTTCACCGTTGCCCTCGGCCGCGTCGTCATCGCCATCGACCTGCTGGATGCGACAGCGCCGCAGGATACCCGCTCCAACGCCGAGAAGGCGCTGGACAACATCCACCTGATGCTGGCCGGCCGCGGCGGCGACGGCGTGCAGGAGTACACCATCAACGGCCGCATGTTGCGCCGCTACTCCATCACCGAGCTGCTGCAGCTCCGCTCCGTCTACACCTCCATCGTCAAGATCGAAAGGATCAACCGCGGCGAGTACATGCTGCCCACCACGGTTGCGGTGCATTTCCGTGGCGAGTAGGTGCGCTTCGCACCGTTCTCGAAGGCTTTGCGTGAAAACCTATGAATGAGATTTTTAGCCTCGACCTTTCCGAAGCCAAGCTGGCCGTCATGGACTCGCGCGCTACCACCCAGGCCGCAACCCTCGCCCGCACCGCGGCAGAGTCCCGCAAGCGCGACCTCAACTTCCGCGCCGGCCGGGTCACCCGCACCACTGAAGACTGGGGCACGTCCAACAGTTCGGCCGACCTCGATCTCTGGGCCAATTTGTATGGGCTCCGGGGTCGCGCCCGACGCCTCAGCACCAATAATCCCATCATCCGCAAATACCTCCGCATGTGCCAGAAGAACATCGCCGGCGACAAGGGGATTCAGTTGCAGATGAAGGTGCCCATGAAAAAGGGCAAGAAAATCAACAAAAAGCTGTCGATGGAGATCGAGGCAGCGTGGAAGCGCTGGACTGCCCGCGAGTTCTGCACCGTCACCGGCAAAATGAGCTTTGCCGAAGCGCAGCGCTTCGCCATCGAGCAGTGGAAGCGCGACGGCGAGTGTCTGTGCCGCATGGTCACCTACGACCGCGGCAACCCGTACAACTTCGCGCTGCAGTTCTTCGATCCCGACCAGCTCGACCTCAACTACTTCATGTATCAGATGCCCAACGGGAACCAGATCCGCATGAGTGTGGAGACCGATGCCTACGGCAAGCCGGTCAACTTCCACCTGTGGAAGCGCCACCCGGCCGAGTACTCCACCGCGCCGCAGTTCCGCGTCGTGGTGCCCGCCCAGGAGATGGTCCACCTCTTCTTCGCGCAGCGTGTCGGCCAGACCCGCGGTTATCCGGAGATGGCGCCGTCGATGATCGCGATCCACATGATCGGCAAGTACTCGGAGTCGGAGGCCATCGCCGCGCGCACCGCCGCGGAGAAGCAAGGCTTCTTTGAGTCCGCCGCCGCCACCGACGAGAGCTACACCGGCCCGCGCGACGAAGAGAACATGCTCAGCATGAAGTCGGAGCCGGGGATGTTGGAGCAGCTCCCCGCCGGGGTGCAGTTCAAGGCGTGGGACGCCAACCATCCGACCCAGGCCTTTCCGTTCTTTATGAAGTCGCTCACCCGGCTCGCCGGAGCGGGCCTCGACGTCAGCTATGAGTCGCTGGCCAACGATCGCGAGGGTGTGAACTACTCCAGCATCCGCGCCGGGCTGCTCGATGAGCGCGATACCTGGCGCGTCGAGCAGGATGTCTTCAAGGCCGGCTTCATGCGGCCCATCTTCGAGGCGTGGCTGCAGAACGCCTGGCTCGCCGGCGAGATCAAGCTCGACGGCCTGCCCAGCGACTACTTTGAGTTCGCCAGCTTCCATGCGCGAGGCTGGCCGTGGGTGGATCCGCTCAAGGATGCGCAGAGCGCGGTCCTCCAGGTCGAGAACGGATACGAGGCGCAGTCCGACCAGATGGCTGAGGCGGGCCACGACTTCGAGAGCACCATCGACCGCATCAAGTACGAGCAGGATTACATCCTGGCCTCGGGCGTGAAGCTGGGCACCGACACCAAGGGCATCGCCGACACCGCGACCGACACCGAGGCCGATGAAGCCGCGGCCGACAGCGGCGGCAAGAAACCGGAAACAGGAGGCAACTGATGGACACCGCGCATGCCGATGGCCGCTTTCAAAAGATGGCGTACTTCTACGCAAAAGAAAACTTGCCGGCGAGCGTTGTTGCTCCTGGCTTCCAAAAGTTCACCAACATCGGTGGGCGAATCTACCTGGTGAAGGACGGTCGCAATTACCGGTTGGATCGCCTCGTGAAGACCGGGCGCGCCAGACTCGTCGCCGCCTGACAATTTGGTAAGTGGTAAGTCAGTGCAGCGCGCGCCTTTTTTGCTTTTGCTGACCACTTACCACTGATCACTTACCACTTTTACCACTTACCCCTCGCTCTCACTCACCACTGCCGTTTTCGCCGTGCTATCCCATCACCGCTTTCGCGGCAGCGCCTTGTAGGGCTTCCTGCGCGTTGATTTTCCCGCACATTTGACCGTTTTCGCGGATTGCCCCTAAACATCGTTGCGACATGGCAGAACTCGCAGCGGCACAGAAGATCACCAAGCAGCTCCCCCCCGTCAAGCTCCCCATGCAGAGCCGGGCCTTCAGCGTGCGCGCAGCCGCGCCGGCCGAAGGCGCGGACGACAATGTCGTGCCCATCACGTTCTCCTCGGCGAATCCCGTCAAGCGGATGACCTGGGGCGGCATGTGGTGGAACGAGGTGCTGAAGCACTCTGGCGGCGCGGTAAAAACTGACCGCCTCACCCAGGGCCTGGCGGTGCTGGTCAATCACGACGCCAACCAGCGCGCCGGGATTTTGCAGGATGGAGCCATCCATGACCAGACCGGCAGCGGCAATATCCGCTTCAACACTACTCAATTCGGGAAGGACGTTGCTACCGAGGTGCGCGAGGGAACTCTCCCGTATATCTCCGTTGGCTACATCGTCCACAGCGAAGCCCGCGCTGAAGACATCGACCCAGCCGACGACGAGGACCCGAACTATCTAGGCACCTTCGAAGCCGACTCATGGGAGCCGATCGAAGTTTCCCTCGTCGCCATCCCCGCCGACCCCAGCGTCGGCGTCGGGCGCGGCCTTTCAGACCTTCCGCTTTATCCGGTGCGCTTTGCAGGCATGCCGGCAGATCCGCCGGCAGCAGCCGGACGCAGCACCCAGGAGCCTCACATGCCCGAAGCAGTCATCGCCGTCGTCTCTGACAATACCGTCGCCCTCAAGGCAGAGCGCGAGCGTTGCGCGCAGATCGCTCTCCTGCAGCGCCAGTTCCCCGAAGTCCTTACCCGCGAGCTGGCCGACACCGCCATCAACGAGGGCCACACCCGCGATGCAGTCGCGTCCATGGTGCTCGATAAGAAGCGCGAGAAGGAAGCCACCCTCAACGCCGGCGCATCGGCCGTCACGCTCAGTGCCAAGGAAGCCCGCGCATACGACTTCCTCGCCGTGATGCGCGGCGATCGCAGCGTCGAGCAGCCCAGCCTGGAGAAGGAAATTTCCGACACGCTGACCAAGACGCTCGGCCGCGCCACCGGCAACATCTTCATCCCCACCAACCAGCCCATCTTCCGGATGACCAGTGACGAGCGCGCAGCGCGCACCCGCGCCGGCCTCTACACCGGCACCTCGGGCGCAGGCGGCGCCACCGTGGCCACCGAGCTGATCAGCTTCCTCGACTTCCTCCGCCCGGCGCTTCGGCTGCCGGGTATGGGCGCGGAGTTCATGGGCGGCTGCACCAGCAACTTCGCACTGCCCAAGATGACCGGCGACGCCGGCTTCAACTGGGTGGGCGAGAATCCGGGCGCGGACAACACCGACGTCGACCCTACCTTCGGCCAGGTCTACTTCAGCCCGCTGCAGGCGATCGGCTCCACCAGTTGGTCGCGCCAGTTGCTGGTGCAGTCCACCATCGACATCGAGGCCAAGGTGCGCAACGCGCTGGTATTGCGCGCGGCCATCGGCATCGAGACGGCGGCGCTTGCCGGCACCGGCGGAACCCAGCCCACCGGCCTGCTCACCACCACCGGCGTCCATGTGGTCGCGCTCGGGACCAACGGCGCCACCCCCACCAAGCAGAACTACATCGACATGTTGACCGCGTGCTTCGTGGCCAACGCCGCCCTGGGCGAGCAGAAGTATCTGCTCACTCCGGAGATCGCGGGCTACCTGGCCGGGCTGCCGGAACTCGGCAACACCATCGCGCTGCCCACCTTCACCTACGCGGCGGATGGCAAGGGCCGCATCAACGGGCACGAAGCTGCCTGGTCGAACCTGCTGCCGAAGACGCTCGTCAAGGGCATCTCGGGCGCGGTTTGTCACGCGGCCATCGGTGGCAGCTTCAACGCATTGACGATCGCCGAGTGGGGCGCGATGGAGATCATCCTCGACCCCTACACGCTGGCCCGCCAGGGAATGATCAAGATCATCGCGCAGTTCCTGGTGGACTCCAACCTCACCTATCCGCAGGCCTTCTCTGTGGCCCTGGACCAGCTCGTCTAGATCCTTCGGGTGGCGTGGAGAAACTGCCTCGCCGCCCGCGCACCACCTCACCTTTTTTTTGATTCGCACCACGGAGATCCCCAGTTATGGCAATCACTACCGTCCAGCCAGGCAGCAGCAAACTCAAAACCGTCAATGTCACCGCCAAGGCCGTTCTCGGTCCCGGCGGCGTGGTCCTCACCAAGGGCCAGACCGTCCGCGTTCCCGAGGCCGATGCGCACACGCTGGTCTCCGGCGGGCAGGCACAGTTCGTGACGGCCGAAGAGCAGCCGGTAAAGAAGTAGGCCATGTACGGCGACGCCGATCTGCCCACGTTCTTCGCGGACTTCGGCGTCGCTGTGAATTTTCAGGGCGTCGCGTCGAAGGGTAACTTTGACCGCCCGGTCGACGTGAAGCTCTCCGAGCAGGGCTTCGGCGGCGCCATCATTGCGACCCCCGCGGTCCGGATGCCGTACAACGCCTTTCGGCCGATGCCGAAGACGGGAGATGCAGTGACTGTCGACGGCATGGACTACACGGTCAGCGAGCCCACCGCGGAAGCCGACGGCGCCGTCGTGTGCTACGAGCTGAAGAAGGTCGCGCTGGGGTGCAGAGCATGACCGCGCCCAGCATCCAGTCGCAGGTCATGGCCAAGGTAGTCGCCACCGTCAACATGCCTGGGGTCGCGCTGGCCTGGCGCTCGCGCATGTCCGCCTTCAACGCCGGCGAGCTGCCCGCCATCAATGTGCTGCCGGAAGAGGGCGACGCCGAGTACCTCGACACCGATTCGATCGACCGCAAGTTCACTTTCCGCGTCCGCCACATCACCGCGTCCGTGGATGAGTGCGACGCGGCCATCGATCCAGTTTATGTAGCAGCCCAGAAGCTGCTCTTCGCCGACCCCACGCTCGGCGGCCTCGTGCGCTTTACCCGCGAGAACAGCCAGAAGTGGGAGTTTGAAAAGGGCGAGCTGGATACCGTCGCCCTGGTTGTGACGTATCAAGCGGAATTTTCCACGACCCGGAGCGATCCGAGCGTGGCCTGCGGCTAGTGCTTCGCACCGTTCTCGATACTTCGCGCTAGAACAAAGCGCGAAGCGTGAAAGACAAAAGGAGTTACACCATGTTCAAGAAACTCACCGGCGACCTCGCCCAGACCAGCGTAGGCTCCAACGTCACCTTCACGGCCACCACTGCCACCGGCAGCCCGACCCTCACCGCCCTTTCTAGCGGCGCGCTCGGCCAGTTGGCAATCGGGCAGGTCCTCACCGGCGCCGGCATTCCGGCCAACACCACCATCATTGGCTTCGGCGGCGGCGTTACCATGTCGGCCAACGCCACCGCAACCGGCGTAGCGACTGTGATCGCCGCGGCTGAGGTCCAGGTGGTCGGTCTCAACGAGTGGTCGATCGACTGGAAGCGCAAGACGGTCGACGCCACCACCACCGACGACTCCGCCTATGAATCCTCGCTCGGCTCGACCGCGAGCTGGACCGCCAAGGCGAAGTACATCTTCTACGATGGCGAGGCCTCGCAGCTCGACTTCATCCTGGCCGCGATCATGTCGCCGCAGGCGCCGCAGAAGTGGAACTTCTTCCCCGACTACGCCAACTCGGACATCGTATGGACCGGCCTGGCGTTCGTCGACGGCATCCCGATCACCGCCGGCGTCGGTAAGATTGTCGGGCTCGACGTGAGTCTCAAGGGCACCGGGCCGCTGACCATCGGCAGCCAGTCTGCTCCGATCGCCAACCCGAACACGATCACCGGCGAGCAGGCGGAGGTATAAGGACTTCGTGCCGTTCTCGAACGCCAGGACGGGGCGAAGCACCGGCGATGGGCGAGGTTGTTTTTAGCCGTGTTCCCCCACGCAAGGACGGCCAGCCCGTCGCCGTGAAAACGCAATGAGGAACCCGATGAAAATGCTGTGGATATTGCCGCTGCTTCTGTTGGCTGGATGCGGGTTGCCAGCCGCGCCGGTCGCGCCCGTGCCGGCGCCTGGGGTTTATCAGGTCCAAGTCATCGCGCGGGATGCGGCAGGGAACCAGCAGAGCAAGACGCTCACCGTCACCATCGTTGGGGTAAGTGGTAAGTGAGAGCGAGGGGTAAGTGGTAAGTAAGAGCGAGGGGTAAGTTGTAAGTGAGAGCGAGGGGTAAGTTGTAAGTCAGTGCAGCGCGTCGCCTTTTTTGTTTTTGCTGACCTTTTTTGTTTTTGCTGACCACTTACCACTGATCACTTACCACCGGTCACTTACCACTGATCACTTACCACCGAGTTTTTGAAAGGGTTACATGAAGATTTCCGCAGCCCGCGGCGCCATTGCCATCACGCTCGACCGCCCGCGCATTCTCTTCTTTGACATGGCAGCCACCTGGATGCTGGTGCAGCGCTACGGCGCCGGCTTCGTCCGCGAGCTGTACATCCTGGAAGGCATGGGGCTCAACCGCAAGGTCAAGCTCAAACATCCGGACGCGCTGCGCTTCTTTCTGTGGGCCGGCCTGCAGGCGGAGATCTCCGACACCGGCGAGACGCTGACCGAGGAAGACGCCGCCGCGCTGATCCACCCGTGGACCTTCGAGCCCATCTTCAACGCGCTGGTCATGGCGATCACTGGCGCAATTTCAACGCCGGCGCCGCCGGGAAAACTCGAGGCCCCGCCGGCGCCGCCGCCAAGCCCGGCCGGAAAAAGAAAACCGGCTTCGACTTCCGCGAAGCGCAGCGCTTCGCCTGTGGCGGACTAGGCCAGACCGCAACTGAATTCTGGGCCAGCACCCTGCGCGAGTACAACCTGGCGCGCCAGGGCTACGACCGCGTCCTCAGCGATCGCCGGCGCCGCGAGGGGGAGTGGATGGCGATGCTGCTCAACTCCCAGTACTCCGAGGCCCGCCTCACCGCCGACGTGCTGCTGGGCGAGGAGCTCCCCGACGCCGGCGGGATCCAGGCGGACCTGAAAAAGCTCAACGCGCTGGTTGCCAGCCGCAAGGCGACGGGCGGACGCGCCATCACCCCGGCGGATCTGGTGGGCGACGGACGTGGCCGGGGCGACCTGGGCGACGTTGCGGCCGCAGACCGGAGACTGACCAAGCTGCTGGCGAGCCGGGGTAAGCGCCGGTAGGCCGTTTTTGGGGATGCTACCCCCCACCGGATCGCCAGCGGCGCGCTGTGGAGGCTGCCGTGGGCCGGGCGACCCCGAATTTTGGCGGTTTCGCCGGATCGGGCGGCTCCGTGGCAGTATCTCCATGGAACCGGGGACAGAGGGGTAAATGGCAACCAAGGGCGTAGTCATCCAGATCACCGGCGATGGGGCCAGCGCAGCCAAGGCGCTGGAGATGGTCGATGCCCACCTTAAGCAGACGGCCGAAGAGGCCAAGAGCTCGGGCTCGTCGATCTCGTCCGCGCTGGGCGGCATACAGAACGCGCTGGGCACGCTCGGGATCTCGGTGGGTATCGGCGCGGCCATCTCCGAGCTGAAACAGATGATTAGCACCAGCGTCGACCTCGGTGTCGAGATTGGCCATCTCTCGCAGAAGACCGGCATCGGCACCGAGACCCTCTCCGGGCTGAAGTATGTCTCCGACGTGACCGGGGTCAGCTTTGAATCCTTGCAGCGGGCGAGCAAGAAACTTTCCACCGAGATGCTGGATGCGGAAGAGGGCAAGAAAGCGGCGATCCAGAGCTTCGGCCTGCTCGGCATCAGTGTGGAGCAGGTTCGCGCCCACTCCAACGATCTCTACGGGATGCTGGAGATCCTCGCCGATAAATTTCAGACGATGCCCGACGGTCCGCAGAAGCTGGCCATCGCCACTCAACTGCTGGGCAAGACCGGTCTGGACCTGATCCCGATCCTCGACCAGGGAAGCGCCGGGCTGGCAAAGTTCAAGGCGGAGGCCGAATCGCTCGGCTTGGTGCTGGATGCCGCCGGTATCGCCAAGTTGGAGGCGATGCATGCGGCCGAGGTAAAGCTCGATGGAGCAACTCAGGGGCTGGCTCTATCGTTGACCAGCGCACTGAGCCCGGCACTTACCGATATGGCCAGCGCTGCTGAAAAAGGTATTGAAAAACTTCGTCAACTGATGGTAGCGTCCGGCAATGCCGGTATGGAAAATTTCAGTAGCTACCGGACCGTAAAGACAGCCACAGACTACAAGCAATATGTTCCGCAGAGCGTGACGGCGATCAGTGAGTCGAACCTGGTTCCAACCGCTATGGCGGCGCAGAAAGCTGCCGACGCTGCCCAGGCGCAGGCGGTGGCACTCGACGCGAAACACAGCAAAGGCCTCGTGTCGAAGAAGGAATATGAGAAGCAGAAGCTCGCGGTGCAGCAGGAATACTATAGCCAGTCGCAGGCCGCCGCGGCCGCCTATTATCTACGTGAACAGTCCCTTCACGATGCTGCCCTCAAATCTGGAAACGAGGCTGATCGGGCTACTTATCATACGATGATGCTCCGCCACGGTGCCGTTATGGAGCACGACACCGAGATGCTGGCGCAGCTAGCACCAAAGGCACCGGCGCTCAACATTTCCGGGGACGACGACGGCGGCAAAGGTACCGCGGCGGTGCAGGCGGCTGCGGTCCCGATCGATAAGTCGGTGGCCGCGCTGGTGGCTGCGCGCCAGAAGGCCGCGATCGATGCGCTGCACCAGATGCAGGAGCTGGCCCGCGAAGCGCCTCCGGCCGCCGTCGATGTCTCTTCGATGGCGGGGATCGAGAAACAGAAGCAGCAGGATGCGGCGCTGGCGGCGCTCGACCTGAAACGCACAGCCATGCAGCGCGAGTCCGGGCTGGTGGAGACCCAGGTGCAGCAGCAGGCGCTGGCCGGGACCCTGAGCCAGCAGGCCGCGCTGAAGGACCTGGACGCCGAACATGCAGCGGAGATCGTTCGCCTGCAGGCGCTGGCGGCCGAGTATGCCGCGTTCGGCGATGCCGGCCGCGCCGCCTACGCGGAGATCGAGGAAGAGATCACGCGCGAGATGGAGGCGGAGAAAAAAGAGGATAAGAAGTCCTCGGGCGTCGAGGCGGCCAAGCAGCTCGGCGACGGCATGACGTCGATGGCCGAGAAGATGGCGCGCGCCACCGGCACCGGCCGCGAAGGCTTCCACAAGATGTGCATGAGCATGGAGCAGGACCTGGTCGAACTGGCGGCGAAGTTCGCGATCAACGCGTTCCTCAAGCCGTTTATGACCGGGCTGGGCGCGGGAATGTCCGGGGGCGGGGGCGGGGGCGGCGTTGGCGGTGGGGGCGACGGCACCGACCTGGCCGCGCTGATCGGCAACGGGCATGCCGGCGGCGGCGACATGAACTCGCCAGGGATCGTTGGCGAGGAGGGCCCCGAACTGTTCTTCCCCGAAGGCCCCGGCACGGTGATGCCCAACGATGCGCTGCAGAACCTCAGCAAGAGCAGCGGCGGCGGCGGCGCGCCCAGCATGACCATGAACGTTACCAACGCCAGCAGCCAGCCGGTGACGGCGCGCCAGACCGGCAGCAGCTTCGACGCCGACACGCGCAGCTACATGACCCATGTGATTCTGGAGGACCTGAGCCAGAACGGTCCCATCTCCACTGCGATGCGCGCCGGCGCCTAGGAGCCTACGCCTCTCGACTTCTTGACAAACTGACGGCGCAAGGTTGCGTCCACAGTGGACTGCCAGCCTCTACCGGTGGCTCTCAATGCGTCGATTACGTCGGACGATAAACGTATCGAGGTAAGGACCTTCGTGGGCGCCTTCTGCAGGCCGCGCCTCTTCCGGGATGCTTTCTGAATCGCTGAAAGTTTAGCCTGAAGGCTCGCGGGGAGATCCTCGAAACGCTTCGATCGGTCGAACATTTCTTTCGTCCACTCGGGGTTCTCGGCATCAGGAATCCCATCCTGCACTGGCTCTTTAGTTTTGGGCATATTGATTTCTCTCCTGTGCGTTTGCTTTGCGGAGGCTGATTGCGCGGATCGTATTCGGGGCGTCTTCATCGCGGAAGATGAGGGTGTAGAGCAGGGCGTCGAGCCAGCTAATGGCGATCACCCGGATTTCCCCATAGTCCTGCGAGTCGTCGTCAACGTAGTAGGCGGTGTCGAAATCGAAGTCTTCGGCCCGAGCCAACGAGATGCCATGCTTTCTGATGTTCTCGGCATCTTTTGCGGGGTCAAAGGTGACTTCCATGTATCTAATTGTATCGACAATAAACTAAGATGACAAGCGAAATATCGAAGATTAGAACTTCACGGAGAGGCCGGTGCCGCGCAGGGCATCGTTGACGGCCACCTCGGTGGCGGCGCGGGTGAAGTTGGCATCAAACTTCGCCCCCACCGTCTTCTCGACAAGTTCGGTCATCGGGAAGACCCCCTTCACATGTCCGTGACTGATGAGGAGGTACCAGGGCTCCGCATCTCTCGATCCGCCGTGCCAGCTCATCCCGCCGTGACGCACAAAGATGCACTGAATTCCCGACTTGGCCTTCTGGACGAAGGCGACAAACTCGGCTGTTCCCAACTTCTTCAGCGTCTTCTTGCCGATCACTCGCTTGACGGCACCGGCGCCCGAGCTGAAGCTGCCCTCATAGCTTTCCCCAAACTGCGCGTTTGCGGGCAACAGGGCCCGAGGACGGAGGTTGTCCGGGATCACACGTTTGCGGCTGGTGTATTTGAAGAGGTAATCGGTCGGGATCGCCAGCCAGCGGTGGCCGCCGACGGGAACCTTTTCGCCGCCATCCTGCTGCCGCGGCAGATAGTCGGGATGGCTTGCGTTGCCGGTGTCGGTGTAGACCTCGGCCATCATCTTCTCCTTGGTCGCCGGCGTGATCTTGGTATTCCGGACCGTCCAGTCGTTGCGGATATTGAACACGCCACCCTTCTCAAACTGGCGTACGACGGTCTGGGCGTCCTGGGCGGTCATAGTCAGCGCGCGCACGATGGTGAAGGGGAGCGACTGGTCGCGGAGAGCCTGTATCCCGCGGCGGGGTCCGTCGACGTCCACACTCACTTTGACCAGGTCGCCCATGCGGCCATTCTCCCGGCCTTTGCTAGTGTCGGGCAAGATGGCGCATAACTGGGGTGCGGCGGCGTGGACTCAGCACAGTCCCGGGCTTCGCCCCCAGTGTCATCTCCGGCGCCGCTGCAACGTGCTTCGCCCCGTTCTGGACCGCTTCCGCGGTGCTTTCACGCGCGTGAGCGCGTTGAGGACCGCACGAAGTGCCGGTTTTTGCACGATTCTGACAGAAGGCCTCAGAATCCCCGCGTGAGCAACCCAGCATTTCCGGAGCTGAGCCGCGCGCCCTCGCTGCGGACCAAGACCGCCACCATCGACCCCACGCTGCGCGATCCCATGGAGAACGGGATGCAGAGCACCCGCGCCAAGTTCACCCGGCGGCGGCGCAAGTGGCAGGTCACCATCGATTTTCTGACCAATGACGACTGGACCAGGCTCGAGACCTTCGTCCAGCAGGACGCAGTTTACGGCGCGCAGATCTTCACCTTCCAGGACAACCGCGATCCGCGCAACCCGGTGACGCTGCTGGTCCGCTTCGACCCCGTTCCCACCTACACCGACGCCGGCTATGTCGGCGCCGAGTTCCGCCAGAACGCCAGCTTCGGGATCTCGGAGGTCTGATGTCTACCCGGCCGCCGTTCTCCCTGCTCTCCGTCGTCGCCAACATCGAGCGCCACAAGCTCGCGTCCTCGGAGCCGTGGCTGCTGCTGATGGATCTCGCATGGCCTGGCACCGACCCGCTGACCGACACCCACCTGCGCCTGGTGCGCGACCTGAACCCCTGCACCTTCGACGCCAACGATGGCAACGGCCCGCAGACCTACACGCCGTTCAACTTCCAGATGGGCGACCTCAGCGTCAGCTCCAACGGCAGCGTGCCCGACTGCGAGGTCCAGGCCTCGAACGTGATGCGCGCGTTGCAGCAGACCATTGAGCAGTACGCCGGCGTCGTGGGCGCGGCGCTCGATCTCTACGCCGTCAACACCGCCAACCCCGCCGGCGAGCCCGACCTCACGCTGAGCTTCACCGTCAAACAGACCATCAGCGACGCCAAGCTGATCCACTTCAAACTGGGAGCTTCCAGCCCGCTGCGGAGATTGTTCCCGATCCACATGTACCGGCCGAACTTCTGCATCTGGCAGTACAACTCGCCAGACCTGCAGGCGCTTACCGCCGCGGCGATCACGGCCGGCCACCCGCTGGTGGATCCGCTGGGCGCGCAGTGCGGGTACATCGGCGCGCTGACCACCTGCAGCCACACCATCGACGGCGCCACCGGCTGCATCGCGCACAACAACCTGATCCGGATCGGGACGTTTCCCGGGATCGACACCAACGGCGCGGCCGTGGCGAGTGTCGCATGAGGAACCCCTGCTATCAGGACTTCAGCGACTATGCGGCCGAGGTCGCGAAGTGCCTACCGGCGCGGCTGTACGCGGACCTGGTTGGCAAGCCCTTTGCCGCGGGCGGACGCGGCCCGGATGTTTTCGACTGCGTCGGCCTGGCGGCGGAGATCCAGCGACGTCGCGGGCTGGCCGTTCCGGAGTTCTATTCGAGCGAGGCCGAGCTCCACCGCCAGATCGCGGCGGGCGGATTCCTCGCCGACTGCCAGCGCGTGCGCAAGCCGGAGCCGGGCTGCGTTGCGCTGCTCAAGATGGGTCTGCATGAGCATCACCTCGGCACGATGGTATCGCAGCACCGCATCCTCCACACCACGGCACAGACCCGCGGCGTGGTGGTCGAGTCCATCCTCGGGCCGCTGTTCAAAAACCGCATCCTCGGCTTTTATCTGCTGGCCAGCGAGCCGGCAAGTCAGCGAGTCAGCGAAAAACGCTTCGCGCCAGGCCTCGGCGCGTATTCCAACGGCGACGAGGGCGCCCGCCCATGATCACCATCGTCGAAGTCAAGAATCCGCTGCAGCCCTCGGCCGGCCGCACCACGCGGGAGATGGACTGGCACGGCGGCGAGCGCCTGGACAGCTTTCTGGTCCGGTGCGTCAGTCCGCGATCGGAGTTCGATCACATCACGGTCTCGCTCAACGGCCGCGTGTGGGAGCGCTCGCTGTGGGGCGAGCTGACTTTGAAGGACGGCGACTGCGTCGTCTGCGCGCCCCGGCTGGCGGGCGGAAGCCTGCTGCGCACGCTGGCCCAGGTTGGGGTGATGGCGGCCGCGGTGGCCGTGGGCGCAATTACCGGCGGCGCGGGCTTCGCTTTGATGGGACTCACCAGCGCGGCTACCGCGAGCCTGCTGGCCGGCGCGGTCTCGGTCGCGGGCAACCTGCTGATCTCCGCGTTCCTCAACAATCCCAGCAAAAAGTCCAGCTCGCCCAGCTACGCCTTCGATGGGCCGCAGTCGCTCGCGCAGTCGGGCACCGTCATCCCCAAAGGCTATGGGACGTTCCTCTCCGGCGGCAACATCGTCTCCAGCTTCGTCGACGTCGAGGGCGCCGATCAGTACATCAACGCGCTGGTGTGCTACGGCTACGGCCCGGCGCGCTCGATCACCGGGCTGCAGATCCAGGGCAAAGACATCGCCGAGTACGGGAACGTGAGCTACTACACCCGCCTCGGCAGCAATACTCAGACGCCCATCCCCGGCTTCAATCGCATTGTCAACGGCTACCCGCAGGACGCGCAGTGCCTCGCCGGCGTGCCTGTGATCGTGCCCGGCACCGGCGACCTTACCCAGGAGCTCCAGGTGGACGTCGTCTTCCCCGACGGCCTTTGGGTGCTGACCAATGACAACAACCTGATCCCCGCGACCATGACCTATCTGGTGGAGTATGCGCTCAACGGATCGACACCCGGCCCCTTTCCCGGCAACACCACAGCCGGGAGCACAACCGTCACGGGGGTCAACACCTTGCTGCTCACCGCCGGTCAGCCCATCTCGGGGGCGGGAATCCCGTCCGGGACGACGATTGCCCACGTCGGCACCGGCATAGGGATAGGCGCGGGTCCTTATGGCCCTTATGGGACGCTCATCCTCTCGGCTGCCGCCACCGTCACGGGAACCCCGAATTTGACCTGTACAGGGTATCCGGGCGGCCGGGAGGACTGGCAGCCGGCGCTCTACCCCGCCTCCACCGAGGACGTGGTCACCTACCACCTCGATGGGTCGCCCTATCCCTATCCCACCTGGTGCGCGATGGCCACCGACCTGGCGCCAGGCCTGGGCGTGGTCTACGCCACCGACAGCGGCTCGCATTATCCCGGCGAACCCTACGCCACCAGCGAGGGCGTTGAGGTCCTGAATCCGGATGGCACCACCTGGACCTACTCAAAGAACTGCACCGGCGAGTGGCAGCTCACCGTGCCCAACATCAACCTGGTCCTGGTGACCGGCTGGACCGCCGGCTACCAGAGCGCGACCTTCTGCCAGCAGACCGCGTGCTATCAGCGCACCACCATCTACATGCCGGCGGCGGGCAAATATGACGTGCGCATCACCAAGTACGGGTCCGCGCGCTGGGGCAGCCCTGGCGACATCTCGCCGGGGGACAACTGGTCGCCGCAGATCGGCCAGGACATCTGGGTTCACAACGTCAACGAGATCAGCCTGCTGGATCTCGCCTACCCCAACATGGTCCTGATTGGCGTGCGCGCACTGGCCACCGGGCAGATCTCCGGCGCCAACCTCAGCATCACCGCGCTGATTGAGTACGGCCTGCGGACGCTGGATAACAATGTGCTACCGGGAGCGTTACAAGCCTTCGAAGAGGACAACCCCGCCTGCGTCGCCGCGGACATGATGCTGGACGGCCTCTATGGCGGCGGCCAGTGGCCCGGCATCGTCGCCGCCAACATCGACCGCTTTATCGATGAGTGGGTCGCGTGGGCGGAGCTGAACGACGAGCTGGTCGACGACGGCAACGGCGGCAGCATCCGGCGCCACGTCTTCAACGGCGTCTTCGACAACGAGTCGAACCTGTGGGACCAGCTCAACGTGGTGGGGCGCATGTCGCGCGCGCAGCTCATCCCGCTGGGCCGCGACTACGGCGTCTTCCTCGACCAGGCCGATGTGCCGGTGCAGATCTTCACCATGGGCAACATCCTCGACGACAGCTTTAACGAGACCTGGATGGACATCGACGCGCGCGCCAACCAGGTCGAGATCCAGTTCGCCGACTCCACCCGCTACTACCGGCAGGATAACCCGCTGGTCTACATGGACCCAGCCAACCAGGATGCCGGCGTCGTCATCAAGAACGTGCGCGTCGACGGCAAGGGAATTACCGTGCCCGCGCAGGCCTGGCACCTGGCTCGCTTCAAAGAACGCTGCAACCAGTTTCTGCTGCGCACGGGCACGATCAAGTGCGACGTGGATGCGATCGCTTCGCGGCCCGGCAATGTCGTGATCCTGCAGCATGACGTGCCTGAATGGGGTTGGGGCGGCCGAACGTTGCCGGGTTCGACCGCTGCTTCCGTGCTGGTCGACCGCGACGATCTCCCCTTCGTCACTGGGACCAGCTACTCGCTGATTGTGCTCCTCGCCTCGGTGCAACGCTACGCCGGCACGGTGACCGCGGTCGCGCCAGTGATTGACGCCACCGGCGCCAACACCGGCACCCAGCTCACGCTCTCGAGCTTTGACAACGCCAACCGCGTCACCCGCGCCGTGGTTACGGCCGGCGCTGCCAGCTTCGACTCCCCGATCGTCAGTACAGGAGTGGGCCTGGTTGTCATCCAGCCGGTCGCGGGCTTTACGGCGGCGCCGGGCCAGAGCTATGAGCTCTTCGACACCGACGTGCTCGAAACCGCTACGGTGACCGGCATCTCGGCATCGGCTGGCCTTTCCGGTACGGGTGGCCTCAGCGTTGAACTCGGCACCCCGTTGTCGCAGGCGCCTGCAGACTATTCCACTTACTTTTATGGCCCGGCCGGCTCGCAGAAGCTGGTCCGCATCTTGACCATCCGCAAGGCTTCGGAGTTCCGCGCGAACATCGAGTGGATCGATTACAACCCGGACGTGTACGTGGATGCAACCCCCATCATCGGCGAAACCAGCGCGCAGAGCAGCAGCAACCCCGGCGTCACCAAGCTGACCGGCTTGCTGGTGCCGCAGTTGTCTGGGGGGGCTTTTATCCCCTTCGCCGCGCTGGCCTGGCAGAACGGGCCGGACACGGTCGGCGTGGGCATCTACGCGACCTACCTGAACCCCACCACCGGCGCGCCGGCCGGCAACCCGCAGATGGTCGCCCGGCTGAAGAGCAGCCCTACCTCCTGGCAGCAGCAGATGCAGGCGGGAACGGTGGTGGAGTATACGGTGGTCGGTTTCGACGTGAATAACGACTACGCGGGCTTCAACTCCGCGCCCACCGTCACCATCAGCGCAGTCGCGGCCGTGGTGGCCTCGCCCCAGGCCGGCACCCTCTACCCCATTGGCACCGGCTCGCTGACCCAGGTGGCGTACCCGTCCGGCACGGCGACCATCATCTGCAACCCGTTTACCGCGCAGGTCGGGCAGCTCTCGCTTTCCATCTTTCCCGGCGGGGCAGTCTCCATCCCCAGCCTGCTGCAGCAGACCACCTACTACGTCTATTACATCGACTTTGCCAACGCGGGCGGAAACGTCACGCCCATCGCCACCACCAACATCGCGGACTTCCTGGGCAAGCCTGGCTATTGGCTCATCGATTCGATCGTCACCGGCTACGCCAGCGCCACGGCGCGCTACGTTCCCACCGTGCGCAGCATCAACGGCGGGGCCTACGTCTCCGCGTCGCCGGTTGGCAGTTATGTTGCGGCCATCGGTTCGGTCGCGGGCACCAGCGTCTATCCGCAGACGGCGACCTCCTCGACCAGCGCCAAAGAGACATGGTCAGGCTTCCCGAGCCTCACCCTCGCCAGCGCTGTCACCCTCTACGTGGGTGCGGCCTATGGGATCACCCCGATCCCTTATGTCGCCGGAGGATCGGCGATGCCCGCCAGCATCGTGTGCAGCATCGGGGGGACGCCCACCACGCTCTTCAGCAGCAGCTCGGTCACGGGTCCGGCGACTTATACGGCGTCGGTGCCCGCAGGCACCAATCTGGACACCGTCAGCGTCACCTCGACGGTGTCGGGCGCCGGCGGCACCATCACGGCCGGCGCAACTGAGATCATCGGCGCCCTATCGGTCACTCCGATTTACATCCAGTAGACCGCTTCGCGGCGAGTGCCGAAAGTACCGCTGCTTTGACGGTTTTCCCCGAATGCCGCTATCACCTTGGGCATGTCCACGCCGATCACCCTTACCGGCACCACCACTGTCGCCAGCACTACCGTCTCGGCGCTTTCCAGCACCAGGCGCCTTTTCCCGGGCCAGACGATCGCCGGCGCGGGCATCCCGGGCGGCACGACCATCGTCTCCGTTTCCGGGGCCTCTCTCGTCCTCTCGGCCGCCGCCACGGCCGCCGCCACGGTCACGCTTACCGTCGCCCTGGTCGGCTTCACCGCATTCGTCGCCAACAACATTCAGGACGCCTCCGGACTTCCGCTGGCGGCGGGATCGCTGCTGGTGCAGCCGACGGACAACAACAACCTCCCCATCACCGCCAGCTCCGGCGGCGCGGGCGGCCAGATGGTGGTGGCGGCGGCAACCTTCCCGGTCGCGGCCGGGTCCATCGGCGCGGGCAATGTGGTTGCGGATACGGCGCTGACATTGCCAGCCAACATCTCGTTTCGCATCACGGTCCTCGACCCGCAAAGCCGCGTGCTGGCGGTTTACAAGGGCGTGCAGCCCACCGGCGCGACCTTCAACTTCGACACCTACACGCCCAACGTCCCGGCCCAGGCGCCGTATACCGTCGGGCTGCAAGGCGCGGCTGGATCGCCCGGATCGCCGGTCTTCGTCGACACAATCTCCGCGCTCACTTACCGGCTGGCTGTGGTCAGCGGCGCGCTCGGCCTGGTCCCGGCCAACGTGCTCGCAGACACGGTGACCGGCGATTGCTATGCCCTTGAAATTGTCAGCGGCGCCGCGACGCTCGTCTCCGTCGGGGCCACGCCTGGCGCTGCTTCCTCGCTCGGCTTCATCGATTCCGTCACCGGCCAACCCTACGCGCTCAGCGTGGTCAGCGGCGCCGAAACACTCACTTTGCTCTAGGAGACAAAAACATGAAGTTCCGCACCCTGTTGGCAGCAGCTTCACTTGCCCTGGCTTTATTCTTCGCGCCCGCAAACGCGCCGGCGCAGACGCGCACCTTTGTGACGCTGCCGAGCGTGCTGACATACTATGGCTCGACCTACTACAACGTGGGCGACCTGGTGACTTCGAGCAGCGTGACGTACATCTCGCTGGTGGCGAACAACCATGGCAACACACCGGCCTCGAGCCCGTCCGACTGGGCCGCGATCGGTGGCAGCGGCGGGGGCGGCGGCGGCGGCATCTCCCTGAGCGGAGACATTGGCGGAACCGACGCCACTCCGCTGGTGACTGGATTGCAAGGCCATGCGGTCTCCTCGACCGCGCCCGCAGCGGGTCAGTCTCCTCTCTGGAATGGCACTGCCTATGCGCCCACCAGCGTCCCCACGCTGGACTCCAATGGCCGCATCATCTACGCTGCCAGCCGGTACGGCGGTGTGCTGGGCAACGACAGTTCCGGCTACAATTTTGGCCCGGCAATATTCAGCAACGGCAACCAGATTCTCACTTTCAATGACGGCGGCGGGAGCGAGCCCGCGCTGATTATCGGCAATCCCCAACCTTCCAATGGAGCGGAGGTGAAGCTGGTGGGCGATGGTCTTTGTCAGTGGGCCAGTTGGAGTGCCGACTGGGGCGATGGGGCACTGAATAAGAACGCAGGAGGCTGCAACAATCCGAACGCCGCGCTCATGATGCAAGAGAACAACCAGACCATCATGGACTTCGAGCCGGACTACCACCCGAAGTTCCACGATAATGCGGGCAACCCGACCGTCTCCCCGATCTTCACCGGAGGGGCGGGCGGATCGAACTGCGGCACCGGTGCGACCTTCGATAAGGGTAGCAACGATGGGGCGGGAAGGATTGTGGTGGGCGCTTCGCCGCCGAGCGTCTGCCGAGTGACCTGGACCTTCCAATATGCCAATGCTCTTCCGGGGTGGGAGAATGCCGCTCCCCATTGCTCGGTGGAGAATGAAGGCCATCGGGCGACCGGCACCATTACCCTCAACACGAATCCCAACAGCGGCGACACGGTCACCATCCAGGGAACGGTGGTGACCTTCGGCAGTGACGTGCCGATCGGTTCGACTGCGGCCCTTACCGCGGCCAACCTGCCGAACTTCGTGGCAGGGTCTGGTCCCGCAGGCGCCGTCGTGCCAGGGACGGCTCCGGGAACCAATCCCACGCTGGCTCAATTCGATTACTCGCTCTCCGGTTCGGCCATCACCCTCACCTACACGTACATGGATGGCGTGACCGGGAACAGCGCAACCCTGGCCACCA
>Ga0302319_10002764_pt1 | contig 37342 bp, 28 predicted proteins | sample Bog_T0_2_FD_203319 | JGI IMG/M metagenome (GOLD analysis project Ga0302319, IMG submission 203319) | Peat permafrost microbial communities from Stordalen Mire near Abisko, Sweden - Bog_T0_2 | ecosystem: Environmental > Terrestrial > Soil > Wetlands > Peat | place: Sweden: Abisko, Stordalen Mire... | reverse complement strand
TTTTGTCCAGTAGTTCAGTAGCACAGTCTCGCGGCTGGCCGAAAGTGCGCCCTACCGTGAAGCTGCAAGTTGCGAGCCACAATGCGGGCGCACAAAAAACTGGAGGAATCCGTGAAGCACGCAACAACGAAGCTAGCAGGAAGCACGTCCGTGACTTTGACTAGAGGCGCCACTCTCGTACTCGCACTTGGGGCTTTCATGTTCCTGAGCGCCTGCGCGAAAAAGACCGCCCCACCCCCACCCCCGCCTCCACCCGCACCCACATCGCCGACCGCCTCGCTCTCGGCGAATCCGAACACCGTCGATCAAGGACAGCCCACAACCCTGACCTGGCAAACGACCAACGCCACCGACGTTAGCATTGATGGCCTAGGTCCCGTGGAAACCAGCGGCTCCCGGCAAGTAACTCCGACTGGGTCGACCACCTACCACCTGGTCGCGAAAGGTGCTGGCGGAACACAAGATGCCACGGCCCGAGTCACCGTCAACGCCGCTCCCGCGCCGCCTCCGGCTGCGACTTCGAATGCCACCGAAGAAGAGCTCTTCGCCCAAAACGTGAAGGACATCTACTTTGACTACGACAAGTACGACATCCGGTCCTCGGATCAGGGTTCGATTCAAGGCGATGCCCAGTTCCTGCAGCAGCATCCCAATATCCACATCACGATCGAGGGACACTGCGATGAACGTGGCTCTACCGAATACAACCTGGCCCTGGGCACGAATCGTGCGGATGCTGTGAAAAATGCGCTCGTCCAGGCAGGAGTTGGCGGCGATCGCATCAAAACCATCAGCTATGGCAAAGAGAAACCGTTCTGCTCCGAATCGAACGAAAGTTGTTATCAGCAAAATCGACGCGGACACTTAGTCTACGAGAAGTAAACTGCGAGCCGAGGGCGGCTTAGCGGCCGCCCTTCTTTTATTTTTGATGCGCCTCCGAGCATTTTGGGGCGCCGGAGTCGGCCGCCGGCCGCAGCGCTTTTCTGGGCGGACTTTTGACATCCTAATAGGGACACTATGAAATCGAATCGCAATCTCTTCGTTCTCTCGCTCTTCCTAACCATCTGGATCGGCCAAGCCCAGGCCGTCAACCGCGACATCGTACAATTGCAAACCCAGGTTGACGCACTGCAGCAGCAGATGACGCAGATGAAGCAGTCCTTCGACGAGCGCATGGGAGTCATGAAGAACCTGCTTGAACAGAACACCGACGCCGCTAATAAAGTCACGTCGGCCATCACGGCGTTGCAGTCTTCGATCAATAAGCAACAGGAAGATCGCAGCGCGCAGGTCGAACAGATCTCTGGCCAGATTCAGGCGCTCAACGACACCATGGACGAACTCAAAGTCCGTCTCGCCAAGTTGAGCAAGCAATTTGAGGACATGCAGGCCACCCAGCAGAATTTCGCCGCCCAGCAGAGTCAGGCCCAGCAACAGCAGCAACAGATGGCTCAGGCCCCGGCGCCCGACGTCCTCTACAACAACGCTCTGCGCGACTACAACGGCGGCAACAACGACTTGGCGACGCAGGAGTTCAACGACTACATCAAGTTCTATCCCAACACCGATCTGGCCGGAAACGCCTACTTCTATCTCGCCGAAATTCAGTTTAAGGCAGGCGATTTCCAGAAGGCGATCACGAATTACGACCTGGTGCTGCAGAATTTTCCCAGTGGCAACAAAGCCGCCGCCGCCCAGCTCAAGAAGGGATTCGCTTTGCTGGAAATGGGAAAAGAGGACGAGGGCACGACAGAATTAAAGCACGTGATTCAGCGCTATCCCCGAACCAACGAGGCAGCCCAAGCTCGAGAAAGACTTCGCCGGCCCGGCCCCGCTACAAAAAGCCGGTAGAGAAACCTCTAACTGACTCGGTCTATCGTCGAGTAGACAAGGCATGGTTGCGGCCATGCCGCTTGCTCCGCATCAAGGATGCGAATCCGTATTCGGTATCGTCACTCCCCCTTCGATCTTCGGAATTCCAAAATGGCCTCCGAGATGCGAAAGGTCCATCGGACTGATCGATCCCGTTACCACGATCAAATCCACTTCATTCGCCTTCGCGAGTAGCACAGCAACATCGCTGATCGCGTTGTTGTCCAGGCGTATCCACACGTCCGTTGCACCAGCGCCTCCATCCTTATCGCTCTTGTTCATCACCTGTTTCCAGCCGCCGCCCCGGTATTCATCCTTGACCACATTTAATTCCTCCGGATCGTACGACCAGCGACCGGCAAAACGCAGGTTATGCACCGAGACTCCGCTCACGCCTGCAATCACCCTCCGAAGGTCCTCGTTATCCGGATCCATCTTCGCCGCAAATACCAGCATTGAATGGTCCAACGTAAATTCAGTCTTCGATGAAGCGCCTTGCCGCAACGCAGCCATTCCGTGCAGAACTATCGGGTGCTCTTGCTGCGCTTGTGCGGAGCGAATCGCAGCTGCGGCGACGACCAACGCAAAAATAGTGCGGAACAATCTCATTCACTGCCTCATTTCTTTTCTGTGGAATCTCTTGCTGAGCCGCAAGCGAAGATTCCCTGCCCCTTAGGAACCCGTCCCATGCCGATTAGTTGTCCGGTAACCAAGCGATTCGCGCTCGAAATTCGAACACTCCCACTGCTTCAACGCCGCTCCAACACCACCGCAACTTTGTCCTCGTAATAAATTCGCCATTCTCCGGGAAGCTCGCGCAGCAAGTTGGCCAACGTCGAATCTGCCGGCAAAATTAACGTTCGGATTTTCCAGTCTTCCAGAACGCCCCGCCAGCCCGCCTCCCCCTGCATCAGGATCAACAATTGCCGAACCCGTCCCGAGCCATAGAGATCATGGCGGTCGTCAACTATCACCTTGCGTTCGGGATACAGCCGGTAAATGAGGTATCCGCCCCAGGAATCGGTGGAGAAAATCGGTTCCGTGATTGGCGGCTCATACTCGGTCTCGCTTTGCAGAAAATCAACCGCTGCGACCGGAAGTTTTTTCGGATCAAACTGCGCGTGCACCAACTGGCGCGAACCAAGAAATCCACCGTGCAGACAAATCACCAAGCCAACCGTTACCGACACGACCGCCCAGAGATGTCCCCGCAACTGCGTCTCCTGTGCACTCATCCGGCCCGAAAACGCTGAGACTCGCCTTGCCGCCCCGCGCAGCCATTTCCAGGCAGATGACCGATCCGCCAGCGACTCCGTGTCACGCCACAACATCGGACCAATCACTAGAACCAGTAGCATCGAAGAAATCGGAAGGTTTCGGGACGAATAAAATCCCGCATACGTCGCCAGCAGAACCACGAACAAATGACTAAGTCGAACTTTGCCGCGAGTTCCCGAAAGTTGCTTCCCGGCAAACGCGATTACCACGAGTATCAGGATGGCGGCGAAACATCGTTCTGCCCAACCATGAAAATTAGGCGACCGGAATTCATCGATGTGATTCATCAGGTAACGATCGCCCAAGTAGTGATAAATATGAGCGTGCAGTCGCCAGCCATATGGATTTACAAACGTAGCCGCTGCTGAACCCAACCACGACGACGCCATCGCGCAAGCCCGATGCCGCATTCGAATCGCCGCGAAAGCATCCGTCGCTCGAAAACTGTCAAGATACCCAGCGCACACATAGGTTCCTAGTAACGCGAGCCCAAACAGCCAGCCACCGTGCAAGTTGACCCACAGCACCATGGAAATCGGAAAAAACCACGGCACCAATGCCGGTAATTTTCCCTGTGCGGAAGGTTCCCATGTCTCCCATTTTTCGAGCACGATGAACCAGAGCAGACAAAACAGCCAGCTAACAATGTGCGGCCGCGCATAAAGGTGAATCATGGAAGCGGCCTCCGCCAGTAGCATCAGTACCACCGCCAGTAGCAGGCTGGTTCCTCTTATTAGCAACTGGGAAAGAAGCACCATAAAGATGCCCGCGAACAACGCGGCGCAGAGCCAGACGACGCCGTTCAACCCGCATGTGCGATGCAAAACTCCCAGCCCCGCGTCGTACAGCCACTCCCAGGCAAACCACGGTTGCCCTTGCATGGTCGAAGAAAACGGATCGGTCCGAGGGAGCGTGTGAGTGTCAAGAATCCGCTCGCCCATGCGTATGTGCCATCCGATGTCCGGATCGGCGAGCGGACGGTTCGCCAAGCTTCCTGCGAGCACTGACCAGAAGAGAAAGATGAATACGATATCCCGAACCGAAGGCAGGAGAAAACGCAGAATTGTCGAACTGGGCTGCGCTGGTGTTGTCATCAATCTTTATGGAAGCAATGTATGAAGTAGAAGTGTATGCGGAGCCCGTCGGCGAGACCAGCAAAATGGTTAGTGCAACTTGGCCTGGAACCCCCAAAAAAAGTTCGGGTCGAGGACGGTCCCAAGTGAATCTCTATAGTGAGCGTTGAATCATCGCCTGATCGAGGAGCGCCACAGGATTTATGCCCAGCCGCACGAAACCGCGAGTTGTGATCGTCGGGGCGGGCTTTGGTGGCCTTACGGCCGCCCGTAAAATTGCGCATCTCCCGGTTGAGGTCACCGTCCTCGATCGCAGAAATCACCATATTTTCCAGCCTCTGCTCTATCAGGTCGCGACTGCGGGCCTCTCACCGGGCGAAATCGCGGCGCCAATTCGTTGGATCCTCCGCTCTCAGTCCAATATTGAAGTCTTACTTGAAGAAGCGGTGGATTTCAGACTGAACCAGAAGCAAATCGTCACCCGCGAGCGGGTCATCGATTATGATTTTCTAATAGTCGCTTCTGGCGCCACCCACGCGTACTTCGGCCACGACGAGTGGGAGCCTTTCGCTCCGGGCTTGAAGACGATAGAAGACGCGTTGGAGATCCGCCGCCGCGTTCTCTTGGCCTTCGAATTAGAGGAGCGGCAAACCGCTTCCGGTCTCGGCGGGCCGCCCTTGCAGTTTGTAGTCGTTGGTGGCGGACCAACAGGCGTCGAACTGGCAGGAACTCTTGCCGAGATCGCGCGTCATGCCCTCAACAACGAATTCCGCAACATCGATCCGCGCCATAGCCGCATCCTGCTGGTCGAAGGCGGACCTCGCGTCCTGCCTTCGTATACGGAGGATCTGTCCCGCAAAGCCGAAGACCAGTTGCGCCACCTGGGAGTCGAGGTTCGTACATCAAGTATGGTCACTGGCATCGAGCCGGGCGCGGTCTGGATCGGCAACGAAAAGATTGCGGCGCCAGTGATTTTATGGGCAGCTGGCGTGGCTGCTTCCCCGCTCGGCAAGAAGCTGGGCGCCCCCGTTGACCGCGCCGGCCGTGTGCTCGTGCAACCCGACCTGAGCGTTCCCGGCCATCCTGAGGTATTTGTCATCGGCGATCTTGCTGCATTAAGAGACGGGAGTGGCAAATTGCTCCCGGGAGTCGCGCAGGTGGCCATTCAGCAAGGAACCTTCGCCGCGGAAATGATTGGGCGCGAATTGGAGCACCAGCCTCGCCTCGATTTCCATTACCACGACAAAGGCAGCCTCGCCACGATTGGTAGAGCGGCGGCCGTTGCTCAGATTGGCAAGGTTAAACTGTCGGGATATTTCGCTTGGCTGGCGTGGCTTTTCATCCATATCCTTTTCTTGATCGGCTTCCGCAATCGGCTGATCGTGATGATCCAGTGGGCTTCTTCGTATCTCACTTATGAACGCGGCGCACGCCTCATCACCGGCAGCAACGAACTGGTGGGATGGAAGTCGCCCCGGCCCAAACCTTCGTCGCCGGTTGAAAGCACAGACGAGGCTGAGCCGAGAGTCCCTGCGCAATCGCGCAGGTGATGCGGTTTCCCTCCAGTCGATATAATTGGCTTGCCGTGAAACGCGCCGCTCTCTTGTTCGTCAAATCTGTCGCCGTTATAACTGTCCTCGTAAGTGCGCTATTTCTTTCCCAGCCGCTTCGTGCCCAGGAGGGCGCTACGTCGGGACGAACCGCCGGCCAAAGCATCGTGGGTCACACGCTAGTCGTAATTCCCTTCGAAAATGCGTCGCCGACACCAGGGCTTGAGTGGCTCGGGGAATCCTTCCCCGAAGCCTTCCACGAGCAACTCAGTTCTCCCATTCTCTACGTCACCAGCCGGGACGAGCGCCTTCGCGCTTACGATCGCCAGGGAGTTCCGGCCGGCGTGCATCCCTCCCGCGCCACAGTGTACCGCCTCGCCGAGCAGATGGATGTCGACTACGCCATTCTTGGCTCGTACCAGTACAACGGCACGCGCCTGACTGCAACGGCGCAATTACTCGACATGCGGGCTCAGAAACTGCTGCCGCCTGCGACGGAATCGGGTGCGCTCGCCGACTTAGGCGCGATTCAATCCGCCTTGGGTTGGGACTTGCTTCGCCAAATCCGCTCTGATTTCTCTACTCCCCAAAATGCTTACGTTGCTGCCGCAGTTCCGATCCCCCTGGATGCTCAGGAGAACTACGTGCGCGGCTTGCTCGCGGCTAAGGCGGAAGAGAAGGCGCAAGATTATCGCGAGGCGACCCGCATCAATCCCTCGTTCGCTCAAGCCTGGCTCGAACTGGGGAAAACCTACTACGCACAGCATGCCTACGAGCCGGCAATCGCCGCCTTAAGCCAGGTTCCGCGAAATACAGAAGTCGCGCGCGAAGCTAATTTTTATCTTGGCCTCGCCGCTTATGCTCACGGAGACTTCGCCAAATCCGAAAGCGCCTTTGAATTTGTCGCTGCGCGTTTGCCTCTGGCTGAGGTTTACAACAATCTTGGAGTCGTGGCCGCGCACAGAGGCCAGAAGCGCGCTTCCGAATACTTCGAAAAAGCAATTGAGGACGATCCCAGCGACGCCGACTATCATTTCAATCTAGGTGTCGTGCTGGCCCAGGAGGGGGATCGCGCCGGCGCAACGCGCGAACTGCGAACCTCGCTCGACCGTCGCCCGAATGACCCCGAAGCAAGAATCGCTCTTGAATCGGTGACGCAGCCAAGTGCTGCCGGTATTGTGCCGACGAGCGTCGTTTCCAAGACCCCCATCGAGCGCATCAAGCGAAACTACGAAGAAGACACTTTCCGCCAGATGACCACGCAAATGGCAAGTTGGGCCGAGCAGCGCTTCGCCCGCTCCGATCCCCACGCCCATGCGCGCTTTCACATTGAACTCGGCAAGGAACTAATGGCACACGGCTTCACGACCGAAGCCGAAGTCGAGTTCCGTCACGCTGCGGCCGTCGATCCATCGAGCGCCGCGCCTTCATTGGCACTTGCTGAAGATTACGATGCGCAAGGGGACCCTACGCAAGCGCGCGCGCAGGTCGAGGCCGCTCTTCACATCCGCGAGTCTGCCGAAGCTTACCTGATTCTCGCCCGGATCGATCTGAAGGAAAATCGAATGGACGAAGCTGCCCAGGACATCGGCCGGGCGTTGCAACTCGAACCCAATAATTCGGCCGGCCAAGATTTGAAACGCACCTTAGCAGCCAAGCTCGCGGAGAAAGCGCAGCCGCTGTCGCAACCATGAATCCTTTGAAATCGTTTCTCCATCCTCGCAACCCAATATTTAGAAATCGACTTTTGTCTGTGATTTCCTTCGCCACCCTCGCCGTTTTATTCTTCGCTTCGGTTTGTTCAGCTGACGTCTTGAAGATCGCTGTCGACGACACCATTCAGCCGGTCACCGTCGAATACATTGGCCGCGCCATCGACACTGCCGCGAAGAATCACGATCAGGCAGTTCTGATCGAAATCAACACTCCCGGAGGCTTGGTCGACTCCACTCGCGAGATTATCGACCACATCACTGCTTCTCATGTGCCCGTAATCGTCTACGTAACGCCCGCCGGCAGCCGAGCCGGATCGGCAGGAATTTTCATCCTCGAAGCCGCCGACGTGGCTGCCATGGCGCCCGGAACCGCAGCGGGCGCAGCTCATCCCGTGACGCTCTACGGTAAGCCCGACGACACGATGATGAAGAAGATCGAGAACGACGCTGCCGCGCTCATGCGTTCGGTGGCGACTCGGCGCGGACGCAATGTCGATCTCGCCGAAAGCGCTGTCCGTGAATCGAAGTCATTCACCGAGCAGGAGGCGCTCGACAAGAAACTGATCGACTACGTCGCCTCCAGCGAGCAGGATCTATTCCGCCAGATGGACGGCAAGACTTTCAAACGCTTCGACGGAACCTCCGCAACCCTCACCCTGACCGGCCAGCCGGTCACGATTTATCAGATGACTCTGAAAGAGCGGATCCTCTCCTACATCATGGATCCAGACATCACTCTGATTTTCCTGCTCATCGGCGCTCTCTGCGTCTATTTCGAATTCAATCATCCGGGAGCCGTCTTGCCGGGTACGGTCGGCGTCATCTTCATCCTGCTGGCTGCCTTCGCGTTGCATCTGCTGCCGATGAGCTTTGCGGCTCTGACGATGATTCTGGTGGCCTTCGCGCTCTTTGCCGCTGAGGCCAAGTTCGCCAGCCACGGCGTTCTCACTACGGGCGGAATCGCGCTCCTGACCCTGGGAGGATTGCTCCTCGTCGACGGGCCGATCCCCGAGATGCGCGTTCACCTGGCGACTGCGCTCGCCGTAAGCATCCCGCTCGGGCTGATCACGGCCTTTTTGATGAGCATCGCCGTGCGTGCCCGGCGCAACAAGCAAGTGAGTGGAGCTGCGGGATTGATCGGGGAATTTGGAATAGCCCAAAGCATGCTCGCGCCCGCCGGAAAGGTCTTCGTCCACGGCGAACTCTGGGACGCGGTTTCGACGATTCCGGTTGCAGCCGGAGACCAGATTGTGGTGCGCCAGATCGACGGCTTGACGCTCCGGGTCGAACCCACGATGGCGACGCGGCCGGCGATGGCCTGAGATTCTCTTTGGCGATTTTGTGGCAAACGCCCGAATCTTCCTCAATAACGGCGCGTCCAACTCGTCACCGCCGACAGGCCCTTGCGTGCGCTACAATCCGCTCATACTCTTCTCATGAGTTGATGGAGGCACTATGGATCTCGGGTTTCCGGTGATCGCCATTGCGGTAGTGATTATCGTTATTTACTTTCTGAGTTCAATCAAGATTCTGGCCGAATACGAGCGCGGTGTAATCTTCCGCCTGGGACGCCTGATGGGACAAGCGAAAGGTCCGGGTGTGATTCTGGTTTTCAGCCCGATCGACCGCATGGTGCGGATTTCCCTGCGCCAGGAAGCTCTCGAAGTTCCTCCCCAGGACATCATCACCCGCGACAACGTAACTTTGAAGGTAAACGCGGTTATTTTCCTGCGTGTGATCGATCCCAACAAGGCTGTCGTCGAGGTCTCGAACTACGCCTACCAGACTTCGCAGTTTGCCCAGACAACCTTGCGTTCTGTGCTTGGCGAACAAGAACTCGATGAACTGCTGGCGCATCGCGACAAGATCAATTTGCGCCTGCAGAGCATTCTCGACACCCACACCGCGCCGTGGGGTGTGAAAGTAGCAAACGTCGAGGTCAAGCAAGTAGACATGCCGGAATCGATGTTGCGTGCGATGGCAAAGCAGGCGGAGGCCGAGCGCGAAAAGCGCTCGAAGATCATCCACGCCGAGGGAGAATTTTCTGCCGCGCAACGACTGGTGGATGCCGCCCATTTGCTGTCGTCCGAGCCCGCCAGCATCCAGTTGCGGTATCTCCAGACGCTGACCGAGATAGGAGTGGAGAAAAACACGACGGTCGTCTTTCCGGTGCCGATCGATTTCTTCTCGGGCATGCAGCAGTTGCTCGGAGGCGGAAAGGCTCCGGCAGCGCCAGCAGCAACCCCGAAGGCCTGAGGAAAGCGCAACTGGCAGCCGGCCGGGTCCTAAAGCGACTTACTACGCACAGAGACTTATGACACGAACCAGGGTTTCAGTTTCAGAGAGAGGTCCGAGTTAATCGCATGCCGACGGCGCAACAGGATACGGAAATCACGCTCGGCACTGGACGCATGCTGGTGATTTTTTTTGGCTTGGTGCTGGTCTGTGCTTTTTTCTTTGCAGTTGGATTCTCGCTAGGACGGAAAACGGCGGGGTCCGGTTCAGCTGGATTGCTGAGCACTTCAACAGTTTCTCCTTCGGCCATCGTTCGACCTTCAGCTGCAAAGAACGACGGAACGCAACCATCCGGCCAAACAGGTGACTTTGGATTTTACAAAGCGGTAGGGGAGAAGACGGCCGATACCGGACTCACACCCGCGGGTCCGGAGGCGCACACCGCTTCGACTGGCGCGGGCGACGCTCAAAGAGCGTCGAATCCCGGGGCAGCAGATGCCGGAAGTACTGGGTCACCGGATGGAGGATCGTCGGCCGGAGGATTAGCGAGTTCCGGGACCGCGACCGCCGTTGCCGCGAGTGGCAACTACTACGTACAAGTCGCCGCAGTCAGCCGCCAAGAAGATGCGGAGTCGCTGGTCGAGGCTCTGAAGAAAAAGCAATATCCGGCCTTTAGTTCGAATAACCCCGCGATCGACAAGTTTTATCACGTGCAGGTCGGCCCGTACGGCGAACTAAAGGATGCGGAGTCGATGCGAGCGCGACTCATCCACGATGGGTACAATCCGATTGTGAAAAAGTAAGAATGAGGAGAAGGAGTAGGAAGGAATGCGCGGGCTTGTGAGTGACTGGCCTGTGTTGAATCTGGCTTCGGCCTCGCTTCAAAATCCAAACTTCCGAATTGAACTTCGCTCAGTTCCCTGCGCTAGCTAGAAAAACTTTCCCCTCGTCCTTGTTGTCCTTTGCATGCAAAGGAATATGCCCTTCCCTTTGGCCGAGTGTGCGCACGTGGCTAATCAGGTCGGCGACTTCAAACGGCTTCGCCAGCATTGGCACCCCGTGCTCCTGTAGAAAAGTTCGAGTCTGCACGTCAATCACCGTGGAGAATGTCAGCAGCAGCTTTTTTTCCAGGCCGGGACAGTTCTTGGCGATCCATTCGTAAATTTCGCGGGCACTCGACCCTCCGGGCATGCGGCCATTCATCACGACAACATCGAATGAACCTGCCAGCAATTTCGCCTGTGTGTCTTCGACGCTCATTGATGTAGTGATGTCGGCCCCCGCGCCAACCAGAACGTCGCGTTCGAACTCGAGCACCGCCTCTTCGTCTTCCACCAGCATCACGCGCCCGGCGAGCAACGACTCGCGACGAGCGGGGGCGGCGGCTTCCGGTAATGCCGGCTTCTCGCTAGCCACTAAACGGACTTGGATGGTCGCGCCACCCTCGTCGCGATTGCGGGCGATGATTTCTCCGCCATGTTCTTTGACGATGCCGTAACAGATGCTCAGCCCAAGTCCGGTTCCCTTGCCGACTGATTTGGTGGTGTAGAAGGGATCGAAAATACGGCTGGGGTCCTTGATGCCCGGGCCACTGTCATCGAACTCGACACAAACGTAGGGATCTTTGGTAAAGACCCGAACTTTCAGCACGCCGCTGCCGCTGCTCTCGACCATGGCATCAAGTGCATTGTTGATCACGTTCAGGAAGACCTGCTCCAACTGGTGTGGATCGCCAAGCACGGAAGGAATGTCTTCCGGAATATCGCGTTCGAGCGACACGTTGTTGACCCGTAAATCGTATTCACGCAGGGTCAGCGACTCTTCCAGAGCCTTGCGCAAATCCACTTCCTGCTTCTGTGGCTTGCGTTGACGCGCAAATGAAAGAAGATTCTGCACGACGCGGTGTGTGCGCTGCGCCTGTTTGAAGAGCTTGCGCACGTAGTCGGCGGAGCGGTGATCGAGCCCTGCGCCTTCGAGCAATTGCGCGTAACCCAGGATTGCCGTCAGCGGGTTGTTCAACTCATGCGCCACCCCGGAGATCAACTGGCCAACCGCGGACATCTTCTCGCTCTGCAGAAGTTGTTCCTGTGTACGGCGCAGGTCTTCGTAGGCTCGGCAGGTTTCTTCGTAGAGCTGCACTTTTTCGATGGTGGTCGCCAGTTGGCGGCTGATGGCGACCAGCAGATTCTCGTCGTTACTCGAATAGTGTCGATCTTCTTTGCTGGCAATGCCCATGATGCCGATGGGTTTGTCCTTGCTCCACAGAACGACCCAAATCCAGTAGGGCAGGCGGTCGGCGCAGACAAACTCAACGACGGCCGGCGGCAGGTGCGGAGTGAAATCCTGTGTGACGACCTCGGCTCGCGAGCGCATGACCAGATCGCCCAGTCCATCCGGAAATACCACTTCGGCCATGCGAACCCGCGCTTCGCTACGGGGACCCCAGCCAGCACGCCGCCTGAAAGTGCCCTCGGGCTCGGCAGCGAGATAGACGGAGCCAGTCTCGGCCCCGAACAGTGAGATCACCTGGCGGAGGGTCAGGTTCAGAATTTCGTCGAGGTCGAAGGATTGGGTGGCGATTACGGCCATCGCATTGAGCGCATTCAATTCGCGATTGCGGCGGCGCATCTCGTCTTCCGACCGCTTTTTCTCGGTGATGTCGAGCACGAAACCCTGATAGCGTTCGATGCGCCCGTTCTGATCGCGTGTGGCGAAGCAACTCTGCGCCACCACCAGGATGGTGCCATCCTTCCGTCGCACGGAGATTTCGAAGTTGCGCACATAGTTATGCGCTTCAATTTCCCGGCGAAAAGCTTCACGCTCTTCGGCGACCGGATTTAAGACGCTACCCATGTCGAGAGCCATCAACTCATCGCGGCTGCCGTAGCCTAGCATGGTGACGAAGGCGTCGTTGCAATCGAGCAGATCGCCATCAAGGGTCGCGACGAAAACGCCTTCCTGCGCTTGCTCAAACAGCATGCGATACTTCTCTTCGGCCATCTGGCGCGCGGTGGTGTCGTGCACCACGTGGATCGTGCCCTTCAGCTGGCTTCCCTGCTCCGAATACGACGATGTCGAAACCACCGACTGGCCGCCGAAACAAAGATCGACTCCGTCTGTAAGGCCCATACCCCGCTCGCAATAGGGGCAACCGCTCCACTGGCGATTCTGCGGCAGCACCTCTTTACAGAGATTACCCAGCACATCTGCCGGAGCTTTTTCCAGCCTCTGCAGCAGAGCCTGGTTAGTCTTGAGAATACGAAAGTCCGCGTCGTGCGCCAGAATCAGATCCTGGATGGAATCGAATGTGTTCATCCACTGCCGCTGGGAGCGTAGGACCTGCTCGAGTAATCGCAGGTTCTCGACCGCAATCCCGAGCGACTGTACCGCTGTTTCGAGAAAGTCGAGTTCCTCGCGGGTGTGGCGGGAACTGCCGGAACACCCGAGCGCCAGCATGCCGATCGTCGATTTCTTGCCTCGTACGGGCAACAGTATCGTGTGGCGGATTCCCTGCTTCGCAAGTTGCACGCGTTCCGGTGTCGACAGTTCGGAACTCTGGACCACGGCGGCGTGATTTTCCTGCAGAATGCGAGTTTGCGCCTCGCTCTCCCCCGCCTGGCTGAGAGCTCGCAGAAAGTCTCCCGAGAGGCCGACGTGTTGGGTGGCCACCATTTGACCGCCATCGAGCAGCAGGAACCAAGCGGCTCTCGCACCCACGACCGCTTTGAGTTTTTCCAGAGCGGTCTGCATCATCGGGCCATGATTCTGACTGCGCGCGATGGTGACTGCCAGTTCGTTCAATACCGCGAGCCGCCGTGTGCGCAACCGTGAGTCGTCAAGCACTACGAGCAGCAAACTGGCGGCAAAAAGCAATTCGGCCAGAAGATAAGCCTGGCTCGGAATCTGGCTGGTGATCGGCGACCAGTTGAGGTTCAAGGTCAGCAAGCCGATGCCAAAGAGCACAGTTCCGATCCCGATGCGGCCCAGGCGATAGCGCAGAAGTTCGAATGCAGCGGCGGCGGCGATCACGCGGCAGGCGATATCCAGCCCCAGTCCGACACTTTTCGACTCTGAAAAGTAAAGCGGGTGCATCGCCGCGCCGACCAGCACAACCCACGAGAAGGCGACTACATAAGGCAAAATCCGTTCGGCGTGCGCCGACATCAGCGCCGCCACCGCGAACAAAGTCACCGCCAGCACAAAATCCGCCTGCGCGATTGCGGCCATCGTTCTTAATGGGAGGTGGAGCAGCCCGACGGTGGCGTCGCCACTGGTCATCGTGCCCGGCGTCAGCCAGAGAAAGGCGCAGTAGGAGAACCACCCCGCTCCCCATACCAGCAAGCAACGCTCACGAAAAACACGGAAGAATAACAGGCTCACAACCACCACGATCAAGGCGGCGGTTTCGCGCGCCGTGAGCCATGGCAGCGCGAAGAGGCCGATCGACTTTCCCAGGAGCAGGGCAGAATTCATAGAGGCGCGCGAACCCTAAACGGGGACGAACGGGCGCAAAAACACCCAGCTTTCTAAATATCATGCGTGGCCTTCCGTTAGGCCGCATTTCGGTCTTCGGGTGGTTACTTTCGGAATGTGAAGTTGTGGCCTAAAATAAGCGATACATTCCTCAGCACAATGCCTAACGATCGCATTCTCGTAGTCGACGATGAGGAGACAATCCGCGAGATTGTTTCTTCCATGCTGGCGGGCGCCCATTTCCAGACTCGCCAGGCGGCGAGCGGCGTGGAAGCCCTCTCGATTCTTGAATCTGGGGACGAATTCGATCTCGTTCTTTCCGACCTCATGATGGCCGAAATGGACGGAATTGCCCTGCTCGAGCGCTCGAAAGAGCGCTACCCCGACATGCCAGTCGTGATGGTCACGGCGGTCCATGATATTCAGGTTGCGCTGCAGGCCTTGCGCAATGGAGCCTACGACTACCTGCTGAAACCGTTCGAGCGCGAGCAATTGCTCGCCACCGTCCGCCGGGCTCTTGAAAATCGTCGCCTCAAGCGCGAAAACGATGCCTATCGCACCAACCTCGAGGCGCTCGTCGCCGCCCGAACCCAGCAATGGAAGACCGCTCTCTCAAAATTGGAGGAATCCTACGACATCACCCTGGAAGCCCTGGGCGACGCTCTCGACTTAAAAGACGCCGAGACCGAGCATCATTCCAAGCGTGTCACTGCTTACACCATTGCGATTGCCCGCAAGATGGGCCTCCCAAAAGAAGAGATTCGCGTCATCGCTCGCGGCGCGTTTCTTCACGATATCGGCAAGATGGCCATTCCGGACGACATTCTCACCAAGCCCGGCAAGCTCACCGAAGCCGAAATGGACATCATGAAAGAGCACTGCTACCGGGGATATAAGATCGTCTCTCGTATACCTTTTCTGGCGGAGGCGGCCGAGATTGTCTACGCCCACCAGGAGCGTTATGACGGCCTCGGCTACCCTCGAGGGCTCAAAGGCGAAGAAATTCCCCTCGGAGCCAGGATTTTCGCCATTGCCGACACGCTGGACGCCATGCGGTCCGATCGCCCTTACCGCAAGGCACAAAGCATTGCCGCTGCCCGCAAGGAAATTGAACTGTGGGCCGGTCGCCAGTTCGATCCTAGTATCGTCAAGGTGTTCCTTGAGATGCCCGACAACATCTGGGAAGACCTGCGGGAAGACATTAACGCGCCAAATACTCCTTTCCCAAAACTATAGCGGGCATCGTTTTTGACCTCGCATTACATCCAACCCAAGAAGTGAAGTGTCCAACGGTCCCGACTGCAGTGTTCCTCCTGTCGCGGGATCGGACCGGTGCCCGCCAGCATGTGCCTGATTCACATCTGGCTGGGCAGACCGGTTAGTGCCAACCGAGCAAGCGCGCGAGTTTCTCCCACTTTTTCTTGAGCGGTTTTTTCAGATCGCTTTCCAACGCAACTCCGCTCCAGGGTTGCATTCCTTAAGGAGGCCGGGACGGGCGCGAACTCTTCCCCGGTCATAAACCGCTAGTAAACGTGCGCTCGTGAGGATTCGTCAGATAATATTTGTTGCTCTTAGGAGAAACTTTATGAAAAGCAGGTTGCTGCTGGTTGCTTTGATATCGGTCCTCAGCACTTTCTCGCATGCGCAAAACACCGCGCCCAATCCCATCCCGAACACGATTTTTGCCGGGGCTGACGGTAAGTTCGAAACCGCGCCCGATACGGCGCTCATCCAATTTAATATTTCTGCCCAGGCCGAGAGCGCGAAAGACGCCTACGATCAGGCTTCCACACAAGCGGAGAACACGCGCCAGGTATTGCGAGCCAACGGCATCGATCCCAAGACAGCACAGGTCGGTTTCTTCGCGGTGAATCCACAGTACGACTGGAAAAACCCCAAACACCGCGTGATCGGTTATCAAGTGACCACGACCGTCAGCCTAAAACTGAAAGATTTCTCTAAGATAGGAGCGGTCACGCAACAACTCGCCGATGCCAGCGTTGGAGAAAGCCAGTCGCTGAGTTACACCCTCGACTCGACCGAAGACGCCAAGAGCAAAGCAGTTGCGGACGCCTACCGGCGCGTTCGCGCCTCCGCGCAAGCCTTGGCGGCGGCGAGCGGCCGAACGCTCGGCGAACTCTCCTACGCTTCGGTCGACACCTTCGAGAACGTTCGCGTCTTCGCCCCCGTGCGCGGACGCGCCGCGCCGATGGCGATGTCCGGTGTCGCTCCCACGGAAGAGTTCTCGCCACAAGACGTGACCGTTACGGCCCACGTCAATGCAATGTTTGTTTTGAAGTAGTCAACGCCGTTGGCTCAGCCCCGGCGCTGAGGCTGTTCGCGAGCAGGACGACTCGCAAGACTTTAGTCGTTACGAACGATCACTTCTTTTCGGGACGTGATCCTGCTCGCATCCACCGGGACTTCGCGCTGGATTTCCATTTCGATCGAAGTTCCCGGTTCCAGCTTGATGTCGGCGCCACGCGAGAGCATACCGATCGCTAAGCCAGCGACTCCACCAACGCCCGCTCCGATACCGGCGCCCTTGCCTCCGTTCGTCACGGCACCGATGATTCCTCCGGTGGTTGCGCCCTCGGCCGCGGCTTTCGCTTTGCGGCCTGCCTCACTGTCCTGCTGAATTGTGCCCTCTGAATCTTTCATCGAGGAGCTGTCGGCACCGGGCGTGTTTTCAATCGAGCCACCCAGCAGCACCGTATACCCGTTTGGATAAATCATCGAAGTAAAGTGAATCAGCACTTCGGCGCGCCCTTTCACGTGACCTCCACGCTGCGCGCGCTCAATTTTTCCCTGAATGTAAGTGCCCGCAGGAACTACAACGCGGTCATTGATGACAAACGGAAAAGCCGTTTCGGCATACACCGGATCTCCGGTTTTGGCGTTCTTAGTCGAAATCGCCTGCTTCAGCGAAAGCGGAATCCTTGTGCCCGCGGGAATCGTCAACGTCGGCTTTTCTGACTCCACCGCAGTCGCCGTGGGATCGGGGGCGAGGGTCGATTGTGCCGCGGCGACACCAGTCAGCAACACAATCCATGCAGCAGCACGGATACTCATGCAAAACCTTCCTGTTGAAACAAATTTAGGAACCTCTTGGAAAATCACTTGCAAAGTGGGATGCATCCCGCAGCCCGCCAGTTAGCTCGGGAGCCCTCGCTACGCGCCACTGGTGCGTCGCGGACGATTCTCCATGACGTTACCCATAAACTGGGATTGAAGTTTCTGAGCGCAGCCTTCGCCGCAGACGTGCAGCGCGCCCTCCTGGATGGCAAGTTTCTCGTCCCATGGCGCCAGATGCATCACCGGAGCGTCATAGTCGCCGAACGAGCTCCACATGACCCACCAACGGTCACTGCCGCCTTTCATCACGCCGCAATTCGGGCCGGCGCAGCGGTAATAGGTGCTTGGAATGAGAAGTAGATTTTCCGTCATGACCAACCTGCGTACTCGGAATTGTAGCTGAGGAATCGCCGCCGGTCACTCGTCAAATCTCGCTTCGCTCGCGTCAAATCGGCTCGCGATTATGCCGCAAACGAACCGCGCCGGCGAGGAACGCCGCAGCGATTGCCAGCCCGATCCACAGGCCCGGAGAGGCGACGAACTGCCCCAAACCTAGATGCCCCATCGGATCCAACGAACCGCTCGCCGCCGTATGCTCTCCACCTTGACCGCCCCCGAAAAAATGTTCCTGCAAGAAAACAGCAAAATGGGAACTATTAAACACGACCTTCTCGAAAACCCCGATCGCAAAGAATGGCAAAACGGCCCACAATACGGGCACGCGCCGCGCCCACGCGGAAACCAGCAGTAACCAGCAGTAAATGGGCGCATACCAGAGGCCGTGCATCGCCAGCAGATGGAACAACAACATCGCTGACATCTGCAGCCACATGACATGCGTCCAGAGCGTCGTCACACTCAAACCACTGCCCAGCAGCACTACGCTGCTGAACAAAAGCATCAACCATTGCGTCGCGATAGTGACCACAAATGCCACCAGCGGCAGAACCACGATCGGGATGCACGCCTTCGACAGCACGGTGGTCAGATCCGAGACCGGTAGCGACTTCCAAAACAGAAGGCTGCGATCCCGCCGCTCCCCGTGCAGAGCCTCGAGCGAATAAAAAAGAGCGATAAAAAAACAAGGCCCCATAATGAAAAGAGCGACCAGGTGGTAGGGCTGTTGGATCATTTCGTACTGCTTCATCGGATCAAGCGTCGCTGCGGCACGTATCTTCCCTGGAAGATGAATCGTGCTGATCAAAAAGCCGAACAGGAAAACCGCAGCGAAGGCAAGCGGCACGATATAGATGGAACGAAACTCCCACAACTCTCGCCGTACCGACCAGTACAACGGCCGCGTCTCCGCCACGGCTGCGGGCACCGTTTCGCGCGGGCCGGTGGGATCTTGGGGCACGGCATCGGATTGAGTATTCATTGCGCTACTCCTTGTCCTTGTCTCGGTCCTTGTGTCGCTGAGTTCGCCGCACGCTGCGTCGTACGCGCCGGACTACCCTGCCTGCTTTCCATCACCGCAACAAACAGGTCGGCAATGCTCGGCGTACGCATTTCGCCAAGCGCGGCGAGTTGCTGGCGCTCCGCGCGAGAGCATGTCAAATCAAAAAACAGAACGCTCCGTCCCAGCAACTGCCGTTCGTGAATCGGATTGAGCACCCTGGCCGCCGCCGCGCGGTCAGGATTCACCACCAATTCCAGATAACGCGATTCGAATTCTTCCATGCTGCAATTGAGCACAATGCGTCCGCGGTCGATGAACATGAGGTCGGTGAGGACGTTCTGGATCTCCTCCACCTGATGCGTGGTGACGAGAATCGTGCGGCTGCGATCGAAGTAGTCGTTGAGCAGTGAATCGTAAAACTGTTTGCGATACAGGATGTCGAGGCCCAACGTCGGCTCATCCAGCACCAGTAATCGGGCATCAATGGCCATCACCAACGCAAGATGCAACTGCGCGACCATGCCTTTCGAAAGCTCCTTAACCCTGCTGCCGCGTTGAATATTCGTCTTCGACAAAAATCCTTCAGCCTTCGCGCGATCGAAGCGTGGATGCACGCCTGCCACGTATTCCAGCGCCTGCGAAACCTTGATCCAGCGCGGCAAGACAGCCACATCGGCAATGAAGCACACATCGCGCATGAGCTGATCGCGCGCCGTCCATGGATCGCGCCCCAGCACCCGCAGTTCCCCCTGATACGAGGTGAGACCGAGAATCGCATTCAACGCAGTGCTCTTGCCCGCGCCGTTCGGCCCGATCAGCCCCACGATCCGGCCTTCTTCGACCCGCAAATCGAGGCCGTCCAGGGCGACGGTAGTGCCGAAAGTTTTGCGGAGGCCGCGCGCTTCGATGACTGTCATGAATTCGGCTCCTTCTCTTCATTGCTATTGTTGCCGGAAGGTCGAGCGGTCGACGTTCCAGAACTCGATGTTGGGATAGTTGACGAAGCGGAGGCCGCCGCTTCCAGCAATTCTTCCGGGGTCAAGCCGAGCCGTTGAATGTTCGCGTAAACCCTAGGCCATTCCTCGGCCAGAAATTTCTTGCGTTCGCCCTGCATGAGCAAATCTCGCGCCCCTGTATTGATGAACATCCCCCGACCCCGTTTGCTCTCCACCAGTTGTTCGTCCACCAGTTGTTGATAGCCCTTCAGAACCGTGAGCGGATTCACGCGATACTCAGCCGCAACGTTGCGCACGGAGGGCAGCGGATCCCCCTCCTTGAGCAAGCCGTCGAGAATCATCGCGACAACGCGGTCGCGAAGCTGGCGATATATCGGCTGACTGTCGTTCCACTCACGGTCCATCGTGGTTTCCAAATAAGCGCTCACCAAAGATACACTCCGTCACTTCGCTCGTTGCATGTCCATGTGGGCGCGAACCGGTTTGTCCCCGGGCATCATATAGGTCCAGTCTTCCGTGTGATGGTTCGGGTCGAGGATGGTAAAAACGGCGTGGTTCATGTGGCCGTACTCGGTGCTCCCTGCGACATCGAGAAAGTCAAATTCCACCGATTTTCCGTCCGCCGACAACTTGCCCGCCATTCGCGGCCGATTTCCGGCATCGCAATAATGCGTCAACAGCAGGCGATCGCTGTCCAGGTAGATCATGGTCACCGGATGGTCATATTTAGCCGGATCGTCTGGCTTGTCCGCTGCCTTCATCTCATGCACAATCGAGTTTCCACGCGAAGCGATCCGCAACGTCACCTGCGCATGCGCGCCGTTGCCCATCTCTGACATCTCCGGGATCGTGGTCACCTGCGCGTCCCAAGTGCCCGCCAGAGTTTTCAAAGTGTCGAAAGATTTTTGCGCGTCGGATGAGCGAGCAGCTGGGGCGTCGGCTGCAAACGCGGCAGCCGTGAACAGAACCACGAACAGTGAAAGTGCAATTCGTCTTTTCATCGAAATTCTCCTTTTTTCGGCGATGCGAGTTTTCGTGTTGTCTGAAACTGAACTAGGGGCCGTCTGTAGAATTTGGTCTGCGCTTCTCGGAAGCGTAACCGCATGTACTAGTGTTGTAGTTAACTACAACACTAGAGAAAATGCAAGCAAATTTCCTACGCCCCTATTCTCCATCCAATCATCTCCTCTATCTGTTTGATAAAAGGTTGGTTCTTAATCAGACACTTCTTGGGAGATTGGAAAAGTTTGGGGATACAAAGGGAGATTTATCGAAAGGAATGACCGCCCAAAGGAGATTCGCGTCTCTAGGGAAATCAAATCAGCGGTTACAGCGTTTTAAGGTATTCAATCAAAGCCCGTCGCTCTTCGGGCGTCAAAAGGCGGCCGATCCTGCCAAGTTCGTTCGGAGCATCGGTAAATTGGTGCCCCGCATTGCTGTTCCCGCGAATCGTGGTATCGAATTCGAAGCCCCCGGGAAATTCCTCGCTTCGATAACCAACATTCACCGGATCGTATTCACGGTTGCCCAGATAGAACTTCGTCGGGCGTTCCGAGACCGGCGACAACAACGCGTAGAGATTCGGCACTGACCCGTTATGCAGGTAGGGCGCTGTAGCCCAGATGCCGTTCAAAGGCCGGACTTTGTAAGAAAGCGGCGCACGCACGCCATTCGGGCGATTGCCATTCATCTTATCGCGCAAAGCCTGCGGCGTCGGCGGCTGTTGGCTGTCATACCAGCGATTCACCGTCATTTCGACAAGTTGCCCCAGCGCCACTCCGAACTGATCGCTCGTGATTCCCAGGCTTGGCGGAGTCACGACGCGGCGGTTCATCATATCTTCCGCCTCAGCCGGATCAGTCCCCACATGCGAGATGTCGATTTGCGCCAGATTGAGGTAGCGTTCCCCAGCCGAATTCGGCGCCGACCATCGATCCGAGTTCCAAAAGTCGGCGTCCGTTACCGGAGCCATATGGCATGGCTGGCAGTTTTGGCGGTAAAGGCCCGCTCCCTTCGCAGCCAGATCCGTATCAACAGGAGGCAGAATCTTGCCCGGCCATTTCGGTGACGTTAGACCGTTGAAGCCCGTCTGAGCATCCGGTGGTGGCAGTCCAGCAAGAAGTTGTTCCAAATCGAAAATCGTTTTGACCTGTGCGCTGGAGGAAAACAAGTCATCCTTCCCGCCGCTCACATTCACCGTAGCGCCGACTCCGAGCGCCTCCCCGGCGTTGCGGGTCATCGGCTGCTGGATCGATCCGTTGTATTGCACCCACTCCAGCCACGACGCGTTCCAGATCCGTGGAAAATGCACCGGCGCGGAATGAGCTGCATAGTTCGAGTCCTGCTGGAGATCAACCGAAAACACAATATTTCCGATGCGATTCAAGGCATCGAGTCGCGCATACCCTTCCACCACGTCCTTGTTCTTGACGCCATTTTCAAGCTTGATGATCTTGCGCACTTGCGCCACGACCGGCTGCAGTTGTTCGTGAAGAGCAGCCTTCGCAGCATCGGTGGCATCCGGCCCCAGCACACGATCAGCGAACCGGCCGAAGCGCCCAGGCACATACCACGTATAGAGCAGCGACAATCCCACTCCGTTTTGAAACTCATTCAGATTCGTCAGCGCCGGACCGCCATCAATCAGCACAGCCGTTTTCCGATAAGTAAGCCGTCCCGTATGGCAGGCGGCGCAGGTCAAGCCCACCGCTGTCATGTCCACATTCGTTCTTGGATTTTTCCACGCACCGCCCTTTCCGTCGTGCATAAGGCCGCCGCGAGCAAACCCGATCGGTAGTTCGAGAGCGCCGGAACCTGTCCCCGACGGTATGAAGCCGAAACGATCGAGATAAACGGGATCGCTCAAGAGCCCGGGCGCGCGTAGCGAAAGTCCCGGTTGCTCCAGAGCCATAAACCATTCGTAAGGGATACCGAACGTCTGCGTCCCTTGGTCGGCGTGGTGAAACCAGTGCCTTTGCTCTGCCGTCCAATTTTGGTCGAGCCATACTGAGGATTCAACTGGCGTATAGGTGGGCAGTTGAACGGTGAGCTTGTTGTACAGCTTTGCGCCAACCGCCACGAGAATAAGAGCGATGACGGCCAACACCGCAACGACTGTCTTCTTCATTTCGACAAGGCCTCCTGGGGAAAACCCGCGTTATTTCCTGAAACGTCGCAACGCGACCAAACAAATGCCCCTAGGATCACTCGGCCCAAAAACCCGCGCCCACGATACACCAAATGCAGCCACGCAACGACACGATTTTTGAGGTACATCGAAACCTCTTCGAGGGCACCAGAAGCGGGCGGCGGAATCTCGTATCGCGTGGCACAACCGTAGAGACCCGCTACCCCGCAATCCAACTCCATCGTCGATTCACAGTCTTACTTGCCAGTTTCTCTTGCCAGTTTAACTGTTTACATGTAACAATCAATTCACCATGCCGCACCAGACTCTGGAAAACGAAGTCACCGACCTGATTCATTCCGTCGGCCTGCTGGTGCGCCGCGTGCGCGCAGCTGCTGCCTCGCATGAACTTTCATTGACCGAGTCCGCCGTCATGGCACGGCTGTCCAAAGAAGGCCCGTCAACCACGGCCGACCTGGCGCGCGCCGAGGGCGTTAAACCTCAGTCGATGGGGACCACCATCTCCGCGCTCGAGGAAATGGGTATGGTCGAGCGCACACCGCATCCGACCGACGGCCGCCAAGTGAATATCCAACTGACCGCCAAGGGCCTTGCCGTCCGCAAGAGCACCCGCGATGCGAAACGGACCTGGTTAGCGCAGGCGATCGCACTGCTCGACGAAAAGGATCGCGACACCCTCTTCGAGGCCGGTGAGATCATCCGCCGCTTGGTGCAAAAGTGACCGAAAGAGTGACCCAAAAAGTGACCCGCAAAGCCGTCGACCAGCACGCAGTGGGCCGAGCGGCCGTGGAGCAGGAGCCACCAACGCCGCTCGTGAGCCAGTCTGTGCTCCCTCCCCGTCAGCACCCACGCGATCACCCGGGAAACTCGTTGGCGCACGCCTGGCGAGCCTTGCGTCACCGCAACTTCAGGCTCTTCTTCTTTGGTCAAAGTGTCTCCATGATCGGCACATGGATGACGCGTCTGGCGACCAGTTGGCTGGTCTATCGACTCACCCATTCGGTGCTCCTGCTGGGTGTAGTGAGTTTCGCCGGTCAAATCGTTTCATTTGCCCTCGGCCCTTTTGCTGGAGTTTGGGTCGAAAGGCTCAACCGCCGCAAACTTCTGGTTTGGACCCAAGCCGCCGCCGCTTTCCAATCCCTTGCTTTAGCGGCTTTGACCCTGGCGCACGTCATCACGCTCTGGGAGATCATCGCCCTCATGGCCCTGCAAGGCCTGATCAATGCCTTCGACATGCCAGGGCGGCAATCGTTTCTCGTGCAAATGGTCGAAGACCGAGACGACCTTAGCAATGCGATCGCGATCAATTCCTCGATGGCTAACGGTGCGCGCCTGATCGGCCCGGCCATCGCCGGCTTGGTAATTTCGGCGGTCGGCGAGGGATGGTGCTTTGCCATCGACGGCGTCAGTTATTTTGCCGTGATCGCTTCCCTGCTCATGATGCAGATCAAGCCCACGGCAATCCGCAGCCTGACCAGCATGTTCGAGCAAATGCGCGAAGGTTGGGATTACGTCCGCACCTTCCGGCCGATCCGCACCATCCTCTTATTGTTTGCTCTCCTCAGCCTGATGGGATGGCCCTACTCTGTCCTATTGCCCGTCTTCGCCGCACAGGTGCTGCACGGCGGCGCGCACACTCTCGGCTGGCTCACGGGAGCCTCCGGAATCGGAGCTCTCATTTCAGGCCTTTCTCTCGCCGTTCGCAAATCAGTAGTCGGACTGACGCGTATGCTTCAGATTGCCGCCGCAATGCTAGGCGCCGCGCTCATCCTCTTCGGCTTGTCCAACACCTTATGGCTCTCTCTCATACTGATGGTCTTCGTCGGTTTCGGTCTGATGCAAGGTGCCGCGGTCAGCAATACGATCATCCAGGCGCTTGTGCCCGAGGAAAAACGAGCTCGCGTAATGAGCTACTACACCATGGCATTCTTCGGCTCGGCACCCTTCGGCAGCCTATTCGCCGGAGCGCTCGCGCACCGCATTGGCGCTCCTCACACCGTTATGATCACCGGGGCTTGCTGTGTTGCCGGTTCACTCTGGTTCACTTACACCCTGCCCAAAGTTCGGGCGGTCATGCGTCCCATCTACCAGGAAATGGGCCTGCTCCCAAAACGCGAACTCGAGGTGCTCTCCGATGAGCAATAGCCAACGACGAACCAGGAATGCAGAACGACGAATGACGAACACCCAAGAAAGGAAACACCACCGTGAACTGGTATCACTACATCGCTTGTTTTTTCGCGGGAGCGATTCTAGCGAACTTCATCCCGCATTTTGTGCATGGCATTTCGGGCGACCGTTTTCCGACGCCCTTCGCTCGTCCTCCCGGTAAGGGACTTTCCTCGCCAACTACGAACGTCGCCTGGGCTCTCTTCAACTCGATCGTAGGGTACCTTCTGTTCCACACCGGCAAGGTCTGGAGCGGTGGCACTTGGGCACTGCTTGTTTTCTTTGTCGGCTTTAGCGCCATCAGCATAATGTCAAGCATCCTCTTTGCGAAGAAACAACCACGGTAGACCACAATAATCGCGCGGATTGACCTCGGCCAGATCCTCCAGTCAATCACGAAAGGAAACAAGAATGGCGCTCACGACACTCGATGCTGTCCCCGCCTTGGTCATCATCGACCTGCAAAAAGGAATTGTTGGATTGCCGACCGTAAGCTCGGCCGACCTGATCGTTGAACGTTCCGCGCAACTCGCCCGCGCCTTCCGCGAACGCGGTCTGCCCGTCATTCTTGTCAACGTGGATGGACGCGCTCCCGGGCGCACCGAGGCTGGACCTCCCAACTTAGCGTTTCCCCTGGACTGGTCCGAACTCGTTCCTGAATTAAACCCGCAGCCCACCGACCTTCGAGTCACCAAACAGCGCTGGGGCGCGTTCCTCGGCACCAATCTGAATGACCTTCTGCGCCAGCTCGGAGTTACCCAGATTTTTCTGGCGGGCATCGCGACCAGTGCCGGCGTGGAATCTACCGGCCGCAGCGCCTACGATTACGGCTACAACGTCGTATTCGTCACCGATGCGATGACCGACCGCAATGCCGAAATCCACCGCCTCGTCGTCGCGCAGATCTTCCCCAGGATGGGCGAGACCGACACCGCCGAAAATGTGTTGAGGATGTTAAAAACTGGCAATTTTCGAAATGAGGGTGCGTGACATCTCCCTCGCTGAGGAGGCGCAACTTTGAGAATGAGGTAGGTCCTGATTCCGCAATATTTTACAAATAAGTCGTTCTAAATCAAAGATCTAGGAGAATAACCTCACCTAACTTCTTCATTCCAATAGATCGAGAAGGGCGGACGTTTCAAAAGCCCAGCGCGGTCGATTAGGAAACAGCCCTCTTGCCCAAGTCGGCTAGACCCGAGACCTTGAAACTGAAAGCCGATCCACTACACTAGTCGCCTTCGATAGCTATCCGACACGTTGGAAAATGCCGCGTCGACCGCGACCCGCCCGCGTGTCGACTCACGGACGACCAAGGTCGGCGCGAGCCGAATCACGGCGAGCTTTTGGGTCAACTTGCCCTCAATTCGGTCCATCAGTAAAGTCGCCCCGCACGACCCAATTTCGTAACCCGGTTGCGCCACCACGGTCAGTCGGGGATGAAAGGCTCGATCGCCGGCTAGATCGTCGAATGTGGCGATGGCAACGTCCTCCGGGCAGCGGACATCTAGCTCTTCAAACGCCTGCAGAACGCCCAGCGCCATGACGCCGTTCGAAACCAAGACTGCGGACGGGCGATCATGCCTCAGCAAAAGTTCTTTCGCCAACAGATAGCCCGAATGCTCGCGAAAATCACCCTCAAGCACCAACTGCTTCGAGACGGCGATGCCCGCTTCCTGCAGCCCTGCCTCGTAGCCCTGAAGCCGCTCGCGAGCCACTCCTAGTTCGAGCGAACCGGTGATGATCGCGATCTTACGGTAGCCGGTTCGTACCAGATGGCGCACGCACTCCTGCGCGCCGCGCACGTTGTCGAGCAGGACGGCATCGATCTTCACACCAGCCGGAGTCCGGTCGAGGCAAACAATCGGAATACCCGCCTCTCTCGCCCGGCGGATGTGGTCGATATCTTTGCCGCGAGTCGGCGCGAGCAAAATCCCATCGACTCGTCGGGAACGCAGAGCGGATACAACGCGGCGCTCACGCTCGATCTGTTCGTCGGTATTGGCCGCTACCAGGAGGAAGCCACGCTCGAGTGCCCTGTCTTCGGCCCCCCGCAACACCTGGGGGAAGAACGGGTTCGTAATATCGGGCAGAACCATACCCAGCATATAGGTCTGGTTCACCTTTAAACTGCGTGCAATTTCGTTGGGATGAAAGTCCAGCTCGCGAATCGCCGCCTCAACCCGCGCTCGCAGCGGAGGGCTCACTCGCACCGTGCCTCGAATCACATTCGAGACGGTTCCCGTCGAAGCGCGGGCCCGCTTTGCAACTTCTACGATTGTTGCCATGATTTCAGCTTACTATTTGACTTACTATATCGTTTACTATCGACTGGGTTCTATTGCCCTAACTTAGACTTAACAGTACTTTTACAACTGATGCCGCGGGAACTTGTATGGTAACTTTATTTCCCGACGCCGCAGAAATGTCCCCCGCCTGCGGAGTTAGTTGATCAGGGTGATCGAATGTATTATGGGAATGGATGTCGATACTAGTAAGTTGAGTAGCCGCCCCCCCTCGGATGTTTGCTCCTCGCACAACCAGCTCCGTTTCCCGGGTGTCACTCACATTAGGATTGATGATGGTAAGAACTAGGTTTTTGTCCCGTAAAGATGCGGAGCAACCCAGTCCCCAGAACGAGGCCGGCTTGCCGTCCCGCGCATAGTTAACGGCTGGAGCAGAAATGATCGTTCGCAGCGCTTGATTTCCCTGGTGTGCAGAATACATGCCGAACACATGGCCCACGGGGGTTACGCAGAACTTATCTTCATGCGCAAGATAGAGGCTGTTCAGGCAATTCACCAGTTGTGCCGGACTCGCCAAAGTGACTTTTTCTGGATGTCGATTGAAAATGTTCAATGTCATGGCGCTGAAGATGGCATCACGCAGCGTCGGAACCTGCTCCAGGAAGTTTCCGGGAGTAAGTTCGCTGCCGGCCCGATACCACGGACCCCACTCGTCGACTACCATTCTTACTTTGTGAGCAGAATCGAACTCACCCATTGCCTGCCAGTTACTTTCAATGAGAGATTCCACGCGCTCGCCCTCGCGCAATATCTCATACCAATCCTGTACGTCGAATTTGAGGGCATCCCCCTTACCTTGATCCCAGTCTTGTGTACGTCCGCGGCTCAGATTCCACGAATAATGGTGCAGTGCCCAACCAAAGATAGATTCGAACAAGTCTTTGTCTTTGCGCGCGATTTCTTCGAAGAATCCTCGCGTCCACTGCGCATCATCCGAGTTTGGCCCGGACGCGATCAACGAGAGGGGCTTCCCGTACTTCGGCAGCCAGGTCGTGTATCTTCGAAACTCGACCGCGTATTCGGCAGCTGTGAAATTGCCGCCGCATCCCCACGATTCATTACCTACCCCCCACAATCGCACGTCATAAGGCTCCGCCGAACCAGACGCCGCCCGCAATTCCGCCAGCGATGTGCTCGCTCGCGGCGAATTGCAATACTCCACCCAGCGAGAGAACGCTTCTGCCGGAAGGCTCCGAACATTCGCGGCCAGATAGGGCTCGCAGCCCACTGCCCTGCAAAAATGCATGAACTCGTCGGTTCCGAAGCGGTTGCTTTCGAAGCGATGATTCGCTGGAGACGAGTCCGCGTCGGCCTCAATCCAAAAGTTCGTCCTTCGCGGACGCTGATCCGCCGGGCCGACTCCGTCGCGCCAGTTATAGCTGTCCGCGAAACACCCGCCGGGGTACCGCACCGCGGGCGCCTTGATCTTGCGGAGTGCGTCAATCAGGGCTTTGCGAACGCCGTTGACATTCGCAATCTTGGAATCTTCTCCAACCCACACCCCGTCGTAGATCACACCGCCAATGTGCTCGATAAAATGCCCATAAATGTCAGGAGAAATCGTGCCCAGAACTTCATCCAGCAAAACCTCAATCCGCGAATCGGAAGGAGGCGGAGCGGCCGTAGAGGCGAATCCGAGATGGCGCCCGAGAAGGAGCGCACTCGCGCCAATCGCGTTTTTGCGGATAAATTCGCGCCGTCCGATCACGCTCTTAATTGCTCCCATTTGAGGCCAGATCTTTTCCAACAGTCGGAGGGTTCAGGAATTGGGGACTGTCGCAGTCGTTCCAATACCAGGTCTTAATATCTCAGAAGGTAAACTTAAGACCGAACTCTCCAATACGCCCGTTATGAGCTCCGCTCGGGTGAAGGAAGTTGCTAGGCTCCTCCTGGGCGCCACTGTTGCCAAGCAAGCAGTCTGGAGAACCGGCGTTCGAAGACCCTCCCGCCGTGACATATCCGCATGCCGTGTTATTTACGCCATTCCATTGCGGATGATTGAAGGTATTGAAAGCTTCGGCGCGAAATTCCAAGCCCTTCGACTCGCCGATTTTGAACCGCTTGAATAAGCCCATGTCGAAGTTAAGGCGACCGGGGCCTGCAAGCGAGTTGCGCCCTGAATCTCCAAAAGTCAAGCCGGTCGGCTGAGCGTAAGCTGCCGGGTTATAGAGGAGAGGGCCCTCGGGAACCCCTGGAATCGTAGCGTAGCTAGGGATCGGGCCATGCGGATCTCCCACAATATTCGCAAACGATCCCGAGCCTGACACGTTATTACCAACACCCGCGTTGTCGTAGGTTCCTCCATTCACGATGGTGAACGGTTCACCAGACTGAGCGGTCGTGATACCCGAGACTTTCCAGCCTCCGAGTAAAGACCCTTTTAACCCCTTTGAATGCTGAAAAATGGGTAGATCGTAAATGTAGCTGATCGTAAAGATATGTCGCTGATCGTAACTTGAGCTCGCGCGGTATGAGGCGAGATTGTAGGAATCGACAAAAGCGCTGTCGTATCGGTCAGAAGAGTTGTCAATCGAATGACTGTAAGTGTAAGCAAGCGTGACTTGCAGACCCCCAGCATTTCGCCGCCCTGATACTTGTAAAGCGTTATAACTCGAGTTTGCGCCGCCGATAATGCCATAAATCGAGTCATATCCGAGATAAGGACGATATGCATCCGTATTCACGTTGCCACAGGCAATGTTGAGATTAATCAGAGCTTGTCCTGTAACCGGAGTTCCATTATCGAGGTAGTTATCGCCGTTTCCCAGATTATTACAGTCCGCCCCGCTAATAATTTGGCCCGGAACAAATGGATTCTGGTTGGCCGGAGTCGAATGCACTTGGTTCCGATCGAGTTGCTGCGAGAGATGCGTTCCCTTGCTACCCACGTAAGCAACAGTGACGATCGTATTCGCGGCCAATTCGCGCTGAATATCGAAGTGATACTGCTGAATATAGGGCCATTGCGTCAGAGTCGTGATCGAAGTCAACTGACTGACTCCTCCACCGAGGGGATAAATCTCCCCACCTCCTCCGCCACCGATCGCAGTGTAGCCGTTGATAAAAAACTGCACGGGCGCAATGATTCCGGGCGGATTCCCTTCCAGTGATTCGGTATTAGCATCGTTCCCGTTCGCGTGCTCGAAGAAAATACCGTATCCACCACGAATTGCGGTCTTCCCATCTCCCTTGGGATCGAACGCAAAACCGATACGCGGAGCCGGATTCAGCAAATGATTCGATTGGCAACTGCTATGGACACCGTTATACCCGCAACGCACCATCCCGGTGATTGTCGCAACGCTTTGCCCTGGTGGAAAATTCAGCGACCCGTCCGGATTCAAGGTAGGTGCATTGGCAACCACATAGGCATTTGGGTCAAAATTGTAGGCATTGAGATACTTCTCGTGATAGCTGCCGTACAAACTCAACCTGAGCCCCAGATTAAGCGTCAAACGTTTGGTTGCGCGCCAATCGTCCTGGACGTAAGGCTCCACAACCTTGTAGCGGTTGTAGTATTTCTGGTTCTGATTTGGTTGCGCGAACGAATTAATGTATCCAACCAGCAAATCTGCGAACCCGTTACCAGTACTGGAGAACGGTCCGCCCAACGGGCTTTTTTCCTTGTAAGCCGTATTGGGGTTATTGTAAAAACCGAGGCTTCCGTTCGGCTCTTCCTCCGCGTCTTCGTTCTTTTGCACCAAAGCGAAGTACACACCATATTGCCAGTTGTGCTTCCCTACAATGCGTGTCAAGTTGTCGTGGAAACTATAAGTTGGGTTGGAGTTGTTAAACGGCAGATATCCTGGATCGACGGCTAGATTAAAATTCCCCGGCCCACCGATGCCGAACGCCGGGATTGTTCCGTTAAACCCATTCTCGAAAATGCCGGTCATAGTCATGCTTGCTGGACGTACCCAGGCAGTGCCGGTATTGAAAAGGTGTAAATGATTGGCCGCGTAACTAAACACGAACTCGTTTAACAGCGACGGAGATATCGTCGCCGTCAAGTTAGTCACAACACTAATCCCAGGCCCTTGCAGCGTGCCTCCAATCGCTGGAACACTCGACCCAGACCATGGAGAGATGGGATATTTCTGCGTCCACGAATCGTGAATGAAGCGGATATTCGCGCGCAATTTAGAGTTAACCGCGTCGTCGACTTTGATTAGTTCCTCGTGCCAACTGATGGGCGAGGGATAGGTTCCAAAGAGAGAGTGGCCGCCATTGGCATTGGGAAGGGGAATATTGGCCACGATCGGATCGGTATTTGCTGGATCCATCAGAGCCGAAGGAATAATGTTGTGTGGAAAACCTATAAAAATTGGATTGCCATTCGCATCCGTACCGTGTTTGTGATAGGCAGGACAGTCGATATTCACCAACTCGGTGCTATCTACAGGGTTTCCTCTTACAAACGGCGTTCCAGGAGCCGGGCACACGTCGCTAAAGTCTCCCGTTCGTTCGGCAGCAGTCGGAAGAAATTGGCCGGAATTGTTGTACACGAAGGGAACGTTCTCCCGGCGAAACTCCTGCGACCAGAAGAAGAACAGCTTGTCTTTCTTAATAGGTCCGCCGACGATGTATCCGAAATCGTTCTTGTTGTAATAGGTCTTCTCGCTGCCAGGGAGATCGAAGTAATTGTGGGCATTGAACGAAGCGTTGCGAATGAACTCGAAGGCCTCGCCGTGAAACTGGTTTGTGCCTGACTTCGTCACAGCTTCGATGGTCCCCGAACCGTTTCGCCCGTATTGAGCACCATAAGTCGAGGTGAGCACTCGAACTTCAGAAAGGGCGTCAATATTGGGATATACGTTGATGTTGGCATTGCTCCCGGAATCTAGCACCTCGCCGCCATCGATTTCCCAATTATTGAATTCAGTGCGGCCTCCATTGACCGCGTACGAGACGCTGCCGGAGGGTCCGACCGTTCCGTCATCCTGTCCGGTCTGATCGCTTACGCCGGGAATCAGTTTAATCAGAGTCGTGAAGTCGCGGCCGTTCAACTCCAATTGGCTGATCTGGTCACCGGTGATCGTGCCGGCCAGTTCTGAAGACTGGGTTTCGACCTTGCCCACGGCGCTTCCTTCGACCACGACCTCGCTCGTAACCTTGCCGATTACCAGTTTTGTGTCGACTCGGAGCTTTTCGCCCACCCGTAGAATGACTTTCTTAGCCTCGAATTTCTCAAAGCCGGGCGCCGTAATGGTGACGTCGTAGGTGCCGGCGCCCAGGCCAGCCACAAGGTAATTTCCGTCGCTGTTCGAGGTCGACGCACGCCGAAAGCCGGTAGAGGGATCGGTGACCGCTACCTGCGCCCCGGCAACGACGGCGCCCGTATTGTCGAATACTGTGCCCGTGATCGACCCGGAGGACTGCGCGAGAAGGGTTTGGCCAGTCAGCAGAACGCACAACAAACTCCAGAGCGACCACGACCTCAAGCGCATACACTCCCCTTTACGGCCCTTTTCGAGTCTAACTTTCTGATAGTGGGTGGGCGGCGAAGAAACTTTACGATTTGTTTCTGCGCCCAACTCGTTACGATTGGCGCCCACCGCTCTCCGATGAAGCGTGCCTACCTCTCGAACACCGATAGCCAAATCGCGCACACAATTTGAATCGCTTCAAACGCACGCGACCTCTAACTAATTCGCGGCCATAGTGCGACATATTGACGGCGGCTGTCAAGCACAGAAAGAGTCCAGCACCACGAGACAATGAAGCCGCTTCGAGCTTTGGAATATTTATTGGATTCTCGTCGTTTGAAAGCTTCCAAAGTCTCTGGGCGCGAGGCTATACTCTTCGCGTACTCGTCGCTTAGACGGCCGCTCCAACCAACCATGACTCAGCGTCGCAGGTTCTCTCGGCGAAGTGCGCGCCTCGCGCTCCAGGTGGCAGCCATTCTCTGCACAGCGCTTCTTCTCAGTTTGTTCCTGTCGGCAAGTGAGCCTCCTCTTGAACTGTCTCGTCCGATTCGCTCGTGGGAGTTCGTCTCCGCGGCCGGCACGCAAGCCGGACTCTTCGGCAACGAGCAAGGGCGACTCGAAGCTTGGGTCTATCCCTTGAAAATCCTGCGTGATTTTCATTTGCGGTTTCACGTCGATGGCGCGGTGCTACCTGCGGAAACGCTCGCCCGAACTTTAATCGTCCACCCTGAATCGACAACGATCGTCTACAGCGGCGACACGTTTTCGGTGCGGGAAACTTGGTTCGTCCCGGTCCACGAGATGGGCGCCGTCATCTCGTTTGAAGTCGAAACAACCAGACACCTGGAGATTGAGGCGGTCTTTGAACGCGACTTTCAGCTGGAATGGCCGGGAACGATAGGGGACACATTTATCGATTGGGATGTCGCGTTGCGCGCTTTCCGCTTCGGAACCGAGTCAGGAAAGTTTGATGCGATCGCGGGCTCACCCTCCGGCAATCGAGGCTTCGAAGAGTACTCCAGCAATTATTCCACTTCCCGCCAGAGTTCGGTTCTGCTCGGAGCGACGGAAAAAGGTATTGAGACCAAACTCTTTGTGATCGCTGCATCCTTCACGGGGCGCGGGGCTGCAACCAATCTCTATCAGCACTTGGCGAAGGACTATCCCGAATTGCTGCGCGATTCGGCCGCCTATTATCGCGACTATCTGGCTTCGACCGTGAGGCTGGAGTTGCCGGATGGGCAAATGCAAGCGTCGTATGACTGGGCGAAAGTCAGCATGTTGCAGGGCGTTGTTAATAATCCATTTCTGGGTAAGGGACTCGTCGCCGGGTATAACGCGTCGGTCGATGATGAGCGTCCAGGGTTTGCGTGGTTCTTTGGCCGGGACGCCGAATGGACTTCGTTGGCGCTGGACGCGGCGGGCGATTTTGCCACTACGCGGAGCGCCTTGGAGTTCTTGAGTAAATATCAGCGCGCCGATGGGAAGGTCCCACACGAGGTTTCGCAGAGTGCGAACTTCATGGACTGGTTCAAAACCACTCCCTTTGCCTTTGCGTCTGCCGATGCCACGCCGCTTTTCGTTATTGCTGTGAACGATTACGTGACGCGCAGCGGCGATACTGAGTTCGCGCAGGGGCAATGGGACCATCTTTGGAGAGCTTACGGATTTTTGCGGTCTACATACGACGCCCAGGGTTTCGCGCAGAATGTCGGAGTTGGACACGGTTGGATCGAAGGCGGACCGCTCTATCCGGTAAGGCAGGAACTCTATCAAGCTTCGCTTGGCCTTGAGGCGGTCCGTTCCTTGTCGCACCTCGCGCATCTCGTCGGGAAGGAAGAGCTTTCGCGACAACTGCTGCAAATATTCGAGCAGCAGAGGCCACTGTTGGATAAAACGTTCTGGTCGAACGAGAAGCAAATTTACAGCTACGCCCTGCCTATCAACGAACGCGATGCGCGCAGTGGATCTCCGATTTCCAAACAGGCCGATGCCGTAAGTGTACTGGCCACGGTGCCAATGTGGTTCGAACAATTGGACGAAGAGCGAGCGCGAACTATGATCCGCCAACTGGCAAGTAGCGATCATCAGACGGACTGGGGCATGCGAATTCTGTCGTCTCGCGATCTCAACTACGACCCGGGCGGATATCACTTCGGGGTGGTGTGGCCGTTGTTTACTGGGTGGGCAGCGGTCGCGGAATACCACTATCACCGCGCGTTGCCAGCCTATTCGAACTTGCGCGCGAACGCCATGCTTGTTTTCGATGGATCGTTAGGGCATGTCGGCGAGGCTTATTCGGGTACCTTCTATCAAGCGCTTTCTACAGGATCGCCTCAACAGATCTGGTCGGCGGCAATGGTCGTCAATCCTATTTTGAGCGGGTTATTTGGCTTGCAAACGGATGCTGCCAATTGCCATCTCGATTTCGCGCCTCACGTCCCTGGCGACTGGAATTCTTTTTCCATTAACAATGTGCACATTGGCCCGGAAGCGCTGAATCTGAGGTACCAGAAAAGACCCGGGAGAATAGAACTGGAGATTCAATCAACCGGCACCGGGCATTGTTCGGTTGCGTTCTCGCCAGCTTTAAGCCTTCGCGCGAAAGTGACTGGCGTGCGACTCAATGGGCGCGCTCTGGCCTTTCGCTCGGAACCCAATTCGGCGGATCAACACGTCAGCATGAACGTGCCGGTAATTGTCGGACGTAGTGTCATCGAAATTAGCCTGCAAAACAATTTTGAACTGAGCGAGTCGACGACACTTCCGCCGCTGGGAAGTACAAGCCGCGGATTGCGGGTTCTCTCCGAAACGTGGACGCCCAACCACGATGCTCTTAGAGTTGAAGCCTCGGGCGCGGGCGGTGGCAGTTACGATCTTTCCCTGTGGGGTGGGGAGGAGATTACGTCAGTCGAAGGAGCCGAGTTGCATAAGGGCACTGACGGAAAGAGAACCGAGCTGCACTTGCAAATGCCAGCGAGTGTCGGCGGAGTCGAACCGCTGGTATCGGTTATCTTTCACTTCAAATGACAAGTAACTGAGACATCGAATTAAACGACAATGCCTTTGGCAAGGAATGATTGGAGAACGACTTGCATTCTCGACGTTTTAGCAAAGTTGCCCTATTCATTATGAGTATCTGCACCGTTGTTTCTGTGGCGGCGGCGCAGGGTCGCGCGGCTGACAGCGAAGGGCATCAATGGTGGCAAAACGCGGTCTTCTATGAGGTCTATCCGCGAAGCTTTGCGGACAGCAATGGGGATGGTATCGGAGATCTGAACGGTATCGACTCGAAGCTCGACTATCTAAAAGACCTTGGCGTTGACGCCATTTGGATTTCGCCGTGTTATCCGTCTCCGCAGGTTGATTTTGGATACGACGTGTCGGACTACGAAGACATCGATCCGATGTACGGAACGCTCAAGGATTTTGAGCACCTGGCACATGATGCGAAAAAGAAGGACATCCGCATCATCATGGATTTCGTTCTCAATCACTCGTCGCCGCAGCATAAATGGTTCATCGACTCAGCCTCGTCGCGGACTGCGTCGCATCGGGATTGGTATATATGGCGCGATGGAAAGGCTCCGGGAGTTCCGCCCAATAATTGGATATCCGGGTTCGGAGGGTCAGCGTGGCAATTCGATCCGAAGACCGGGCAGTACTACTACCACTTCTTTGCGGTGGGACAACCTGATCTCAATTGGCGCAATCCGGACGTTGAAAAAGCCATGTTCGATGTGACTCGCTTCTGGTACCAGCATGGGGTTTCCGGATTTCGGCTGGATGCGGTGGATTTGTTGTTTGAGGATCCGGCACTGCGCGATAACCCGGTGTTGCCCGGCAAGAATGACTTGGGCGACGCCAACATGGAGAACAAGTACAACGACAAATTACCCGAAGTCCACACCGAACTGAAAAAGTTGCGCGCCGTCGCGGACGAGAATAACGCTGTGCTGATCGGGGAAACCTATACTTCAAACCGGGAGGAACTAAAAGAGTACTACGGCGACCATAACGATGAAATCCAAATGCCGATGGACTTCATGTTCTGCGAGGTCAACAAACTTTCAGCCTCTGAGTTTCGCGCGCAGATCGCGAACGCGGAATCCACAGGAGGGTGGCCAGTTTACGTGATCAGCAACCACGATATGACGCGCTCGTACAACCGTTACGGCGACGGACAGCACAACGACCAAATCGCGAAGCTGATGGCTGGGATGTATCTCACTCTTCGGGGCACGCCGATCATGTATTACGGCGAAGAACTGGGGATGGAGAATAACGATCCGGTTCGTAAAGAAGACGTTAAAGACCCGATCGGTATTGCCGGATGGCCAACGGAAAAAGGCCGCGATGGCGAACGCACGCCCATGCAGTGGAATGACTCGGCAAATGCTGGGTTCAGCACGGCGCGCCCATGGCTGCCCGTCCCCGCAAGTTACAAGTCGCACAACGTAGCGAGCGAACTTGCCGACCCTTCGTCTGTTCTGCAATTTTACAAGCAGTTGCTGGCCTTGCGTCATAAAGATAAAGCTCTGCTTTATGGCGACTATGTAGCGTTGAATCCGAATAATCCCAACATACTTTCGTATCTTCGCCGGTATAAAGGTGAAGCCGTACTTGTAGTTCTCAATATGTCGTCGACAGCGCAGCCGATCCCCTTGAAC
>Ga0302319_10002762_pt1 | contig 37370 bp, 34 predicted proteins | sample Bog_T0_2_FD_203319 | JGI IMG/M metagenome (GOLD analysis project Ga0302319, IMG submission 203319) | Peat permafrost microbial communities from Stordalen Mire near Abisko, Sweden - Bog_T0_2 | ecosystem: Environmental > Terrestrial > Soil > Wetlands > Peat | place: Sweden: Abisko, Stordalen Mire... | reverse complement strand
CGGACAACACGCCGACCAAGAGCTACGGCGTCGGGGCCGGCCGCGCGGCCGACCTCCGGTTCATCGAGTCGGTGGCGCGCACGATCGCCGAGTGCGCGACGTCGGGGAAGATCATCGTGGAGAAGTCGACCATCCCCGTGAAGACGGCCGAGACGATCAAGGACATCCTCGCCGCCAACGGCAAGGGACTGAAGTTCCAGGTGCTTTCGAACCCCGAGTTCCTCGCCGAGGGAACGGCCGTCGTCGACCTTCAGAACCCGGACCGCGTCCTGATCGGCGGCGAGCGCACCCCCGAGGGCGAGGCCGCCATGGAGAAGCTGGTGAGCGTCTACGCCCGCTGGGTTCCGCGCGATCGCATCATCACGACCAACCTATGGTCCTCCGAGCTCTCGAAGCTGGTGGCAAACGCCTTCCTCGCGCAGAGGATATCCTCCATCAATTCCATCTCCGCCCTCTGCGAGGCCACCGGCGCCGACGTGGACGAGGTGGCGAACGCCATCGGGCGCGACTCGCGAATTGGGCCCAAGTTCCTCAAGGCCTCCGTCGGGTTCGGCGGCTCCTGCTTCCAAAAGGACATCCTGAACCTGGTGTACCTCTGCGAGCACTTCGGGCTTCCGGAGGTCGCCTCGTACTGGGAGGGGGTCGTCAAGATGAACGACTGGCAGAAGCACCGCTTCACGGCGAAGATCGTCAAGAGCCTCTACAATTCCGTCGCCGACAAGAAGATCGCGGTCCTCGGATTCGCTTTCAAGAAGGACACGAACGACACGCGCGAGTCGGCGGCGATCGCGGTCTGCCGCGACCTGATCCTCGAGCAGGCCAACGTCTCCGTCTACGATCCGAAGGTCCCGGCCGACGAGATCCGCCGCGACGTGCTGGGCAAGGGAGTGAAGAGCCCGCTCCTCACGGTGGCCAAGTCGGCCTACGAGGCCGCCGAGGGCGCCCATGCGCTTGCCATCGCGACGGAATGGGACGAGTTCAAGACACTCGACTTCGCGAAGATCTACGCGGCGATGTCCAAGCCCGCCTTCATCTTCGACGGGCGCAACATCCTCGACCTGAAGAAGCTGAAGGAAATCGGCTTCCGCGTGTCGGGCATCGGCAAGTAGGCTGCTAGAGGCCGAGGTCCGTGCGGTAGACGCGCGGCACGCGCTTCGTGACCGAGCAGAGCGTCTCCCAGGGGATCGTGTCCGCCCAGCGGCTGAATTCCCCGATCGAAATCTCGGCCTTTCCCTGGCGCCCCACGATGACGGCCTCGTCGCCGCTCGCGACGTCTCCCACGTCCGTGATGTCGACGATCGTCTGGTCCATGGTCACGCGCCCGAGGACGGGGCAGCGGGCGCCGTTGATGAGGACGCTCGCCTTGTTGCTGACCGAGCGCGGTATGCCGTCGCCGTAGCCCGCGCAGAGCACCGCGATCCGCGTGTCACGCGTGAGCGTGCGCGTCCTGCCGTAGCTGACCGTGGTGCCCGACGGCAGCCGCTTCACGATCCCGACGCGCGTCCTGAAGCTGAAGACGGGCTCGGTCATGACGCCCGAAAGGAAGGAGCCGGGATGGGGGAGGATGCCGAACTGCAGGAGCCCGACACGCACGGCGTTGAACGGGCTGGCGCCCGGCATCGTCTCAAGGCCCGCGCTGTTGTCGGCGTGGACGTAGAGGCCACCGCTCGAGGGCTTGCCGAGTCCGCTCGCGTCGAGCGCGGCCAGGAAGCGCCTCCTTTGCTCCTCCGTGAACGCGGGGTCGTCGTCGGGGCTCGCGAAGTGCGTGAAGATGCCGGCGAGGGTCAGGTTCTTTGCGGCCGTGATCTGCTCGACCAGAGAGGCGGCCTCCTCGTGCCACACGCCGAGGCGACCCATGCCGGTGTCGACCTTTAGATGCACGAGTATCAGCTTCCCGGCGGTCTTGGCGGCCTTGTCGAGGCGCTCGACCTCCTCGGTCGTCGAGACCGTCACGGCCACGTCGTACTCGGCGGCGAAGCGGTCCTCGTCGGGGAGGAGCGGGCTAAGCAGAAGGATCGGCCAGCCGGGCCCCAACTCGCGCAGCTGTGCGGCCTCGGTGATGTTGGCGACCGCGAAGAGGTCGGCCCCCGCGTGCATGAGGCGACCCGCCACCTGCTGGAGCCCGTGGCCGTAGGCGTCGGCCTTCACGACCGCGACGTAGCGGATGTGCGGAGGGAGCGACGCCCGGATGAGCCGCAGGTTGCGCTCGAGGGCCGCGAGGTCGATCTCGGCCCAGCACCGAAGGGGAGTGGAGGGATGGCTCGGGATCATGGCGCCCTATGTATCTGCGGCGTCCACTTTGCGTAGGACGGCTGCTCATGGAGGAACGCGTCCGGCTCCGGGGCCTCGCGGAAGAGATCGGCCTTTGCGACCGAAGGCAGCGCGATGAGCATAGAGAGGTCGTAGGAGACGAGCGAGGTGCCTGCGGGCATTTCCTCCCAGTGGCGGAAGCCCTCGGGGCTCAGGAGTTCGCCCGAGAGTTCCGGAGCGCCCACGCGTTCAAGGACGCCGCCCATCCGGTAACGGTGCCACAGGCTGCGCCGCGCGTCTGCGATCAATGAGGCATTCTCATGGCCAACGGCCTGCGCGGCAACGGCGAGACTCTGGAAGCTGAACATGGGCCGCGGCCGAAGGACGTTCCACATGCGAAGCGCGACAGCAGTCGTTCTTATGCCGAGGATCGAGCCCGGGCCCTCGCAGAAGGCGAAGCACCCCACGGCGCCCAAGTCGACCGAGAGCTCCTCGATGCACTCGAAGATGCCAACTCCCGCCTCGGCCTTCCTCGATGCCCACTTCGCCGATCCCTGGGAGATCAGGCCCGCCTGGATCCTCTCCGACGAAGCGTCCAATAGCAGGAGAGGGGGGTGATCCTTTAGAATCTGGCTCAGGCTCGGCATCTTGCGAAATTCACGAAACGCCCAGAAGGGCGGGCCGGCAAGCCCCGGATGGCGCCACCCACTGGGGCCTTGACCCATCCCCCTTTAAACCTACGTTTAACCCCTCCTTTATACGCAAGCCCCCAACCGAATATACGCTGTGAACGTCCAACTGAGCACCGTCTCCGAATCCCGCAAGAACCTCGTGGTCACCATGGACCAGGCCGAGGTCGACACCGAGCACCAGGCCGTCGTCGGCGAGTACGTGCGCCAAGCCCGCCTGCCGGGCTTCCGTCCCGGAAAAGCCCCTGCTGCAATGGTTAGCAAGAAGTTCGCGAAGGAGATCTCCGAGGAGTTCAAGCAGAAGGTGGTCACGAAGGCCTACCGCACGGCGATGGAGAAGGAGAAGCTGGATGTCCTCAACGTGGTAAGCGTCGAGGAGGGAACGATCGAGCCCGGCGTGTCCGCCGCGATCACTGTCACGGTCGACGTCAGGCCCGAGTTCACGCTTCCCGACTACAATGGCATCCCGACCAAGATCGAGCCCGTGGACCCCACGGACACCGAGGTCGACAGCATCATCCAGGCCCTCCGCTCCGAGGGCGCCGACTTCAAGGCGGCCGAGCGCGCGTCCGCGAAGGGCGACTACGTTAAGCTTTCCTATGAGGGTTCCGTCGACGGCAAGTCGATCGCCGAGATCGCCGGCGACAAGCAGCTCTATGCCAAGGTCCCCCAGACATGGGAGGAGGTCGAGGGCGCCAACGAGGGAATCATCCCCGGACTCGGCAAGCACGTCGGCGGCCTCTCCAAAGGCGACAAGCGCGACGTAACGATCCAGTTCCCGGCCGACTTCCAGGCGGTGCCCGCGCTGGCTGGCAAGACCGCCGTCTACTCGATCGAGGCGCTTGAGGTCCGCGAGCGCGTGCTCCCGGAGCTCGACGCAAACTTCTTCAAGTCGCACCAGGTCGACGACCTTGAGGGCCTGAAGAACCAGGTCCGCACGAACCTCAAGCTCCAGAAGGAGCACAAGAACCGCTCCTCGCAGAGGAGCCAGGTGACCCAGGCCCTGTCCGAGAAGATGAGCTTCGAGCCGCCGGCGAGCCTGGTGGAGGCCGAGACTCAGGGCGTGCTGCGCCAGTTCATCCAGGAGAACATGCGCCGCGGCATCGCCGCGGAGCAGTTCGAGAAGGACAAGAAGGAGCTATTCGAGAGCGCCAAGAAGGCCGCCACGAGCCGCGTGAAGATCCAGCTGATCCTGGCCAAGGTCGCCGAGGCCGAGAAGCTCACGATCACGGACCGCGACATCGACCTCTACATCCGCAGCGAGGCCTCCCGCAGCAACAAGAGCCCGGACAAGATCGCGAAGGACCTCGGCAAGGACCGCGAGGCCCTCAGGAACGTCCAACAGTCCATAATATTCGACAAGGCGGTTGATTTCCTCGTCTCCAAGAGTACGTTCTCGGTAATCCAACCGTGAGCTATTACGTACCGATAGTACTCGAAAACACCGGCCGCGGAGAGCGGTCGATGGACATCTATTCCCGGCTTCTCAAGGACAGGATCATCTTCATTGGGACGCCGATCGACGACATGGTGGCCAACCTTGTCATCGCGCAGCTGCTGTACCTCCAGATGGAGGACGCGAAGAAGGACATCCACCTCTACATCAATTCCCCGGGCGGTGTTGTGACGGGTGGCATGGCCATCTACGACACGATGAACTTCCTGCAGTGCGACGTTCAGACCTTCTGCATCGGCATGGCGGCCAGCATGAGCACCGTGCTCCTCGCCGCGGGCACCAAGGGCAAGCGCTTTGCGCTCCCGAACAGCCGCGTCATGATCCACCAGCCCTCGGGCGGCGCGGGCGGCCAGGCGGCCGACATCGCGATCGCCGCAAGGGAGATCCTGCGCTGGCGCAAGACGCTGAGCGAGGTCATCTCCAGGCACACGGGCAAGGCCCAGGAGCAGGTCGACAAGGATTCCGACCGCGACTATTACATGAGTGCCTTGGAGGCCAAGGACTACGGGATCGTGGACCACGTGGTTGCCTCGACGCGCGAGGCCGAGAGCCTCGTTGTAAAGACCGCTGCCTGACCGGATTCCGGTCGTAGTTTCCCGTATCGACAGCGTAACGGCCAAAGGCAGACTCAACGACCATGGCCAAATCGTCTCGAATGACGCTGTGCTCCTTCTGCGGCAAGTCGCAGGCGGAGGTTAAGAAGATCATCGCCGGGCCCGGCGTGTACATCTGCGATTCCTGCGTCAACGTCTGCAAGACGATCATCGACCGGGAGGTTAAGCAGCCCGCGATCGAGGTGAAGCCAGCCTTCAGGATGATCAAGCCCTCGGGCATCAAGAAGGTGCTCGATGACTACGTGATCGGCCAGGACCATGCGAAGAAGGTCCTCTCGGTCGCCGTCTACAACCATTACAAGCGCCTCAACTTCGACTCGGGCCAGTCGCCTCGCGACCCGGCCGCAGCCTCGCCGGAGTTCAGCGACGTCGAGGTCGAGAAGAGCAACATCCTGCTCGTCGGTCCCACGGGCTCGGGCAAGACGCTCCTCGCGAGGTCATTGGCCCGCATCCTGGACGTGCCTTTCGCGATCTCCGACGCCACGACCCTTACTGAGGCAGGCTACGTCGGCGAGGACGTCGAGAACGTGGTCCTTCGCCTCCTGCAGAACGCCAACTACGACGTTAAGAGGGCGGAGTGCGGCATCATCTACATCGACGAGATCGACAAGATCCGGCGCACCACGGAGAACGTCTCGATCACGCGCGACGTCTCGGGCGAGGGCGTGCAGCAGGCGCTCCTGAAGATCCTCGAGGGCACGGTCTGCAACGTTCCGCCGCAGGGCGGCAGGAAGCACCCGAACCAGGAGTACATCCAGGTCAATACCGCGAACATCCTTTTCATCTGCGGCGGCGCCTTCGTCGGGTTGGACCAGATCGTGAAGAAGCGCCTCGGCCACCGCTCGATCGGCTTCCACCAGCATTCCGAGGACAAGGAAATCGCCCCCGAGGAAATGATGCGCCGCATCGCCCCGGAGGACCTCGTGCGCTTTGGCATGATCCCCGAGTTTATCGGGCGCCTGCCGGTCGTCACGGTCCTGGACCAGCTCCAGGTCGCGGACCTAGAGAAGATCCTTCTTCGCACCAAGAACGCGATGGTCAAGCAGTACTCCAAGCTCTTCGCGATGGACGGCGTGCGCCTCAGGTTCACGTCGGACGCGGTGAAGGCCGTGGCGCTAAAGGCCATCGAGCTGAAGACGGGCGCCCGCGCCCTCAGGGCCATCCTCGAGGGCATCATGCTCGAGGTCATGTACGACCTTCCCCAGCAGGACGACGTGATCGAGGTGATCGTCGACGCGGCCGCTGTGGCCGGCCGCCGCCGCCCGACTCTCAGGCGTGCGCCGAAGGCGACGCCGACCGAGAACGCCGCCTAGGCGTCACGGGCCCCTGTTTACCAGGTGCGGTAGTCGCCCTTGGTGATGCCCTTGGCGAACTCGACAAAGAGCTGCACGCAGCGCTCAACGTCCTCAAGGTCAACGATCTCGCTCGGCGTGTGCATGTAGCGCAGCGGGATGCTGACGAGCCCCGTCGCCACGCCGCCGCGGGCCATCTGGATCGCACGGGCGTCCGTACCCGTGGGGCGGGCGTCGGTGTCCATCTGGTAGGGGATCTTGAGCTTCTTCGCGGCCTTGATGAGCGCGTCCGTGACCTTCGGGTTCATGTTCGGCCCGCGCAGGATGATCGGGCCGCCGCTCAGCGTGGTCTCGCCGTACTTGCGGTTGTCGCAGTCCGGGTGGTCGGTCGCGTGCCCTACGTCGACGACGAGCGCCAGCTGGGGATCCGTCGAGTAGCCCGAGGTGGTGGCCCCGCGCACGCCAATCTCCTCCTGGGTCGTCGCCACCGCGACGACCTTCGCGGCCAGCTTCTTCTCCTTCGAGAGGCGTATGAGGGTCTCGCCGACAATGTAGGCGCCGACCTTGTTGTCGAAGGCCCGGGCGGCGCCGATGCTGCCGTGGATCAGCTCAAACTCGTGGTCGTAGGTCGCGGAGTCGCCGATCGAGACGCGCTCCAGCGCCTCCTTCTTCGAGCGCGCACCGATGTCTATCCAGATCTCGTGGATCTCCGGGACCTTCTTTCGGTCGCCTTCATCCATCAGGTGGATGGCTCGCTTGCCAGTGACGCCCTTCACGACGCCGTTCGCGGTCTGGATGACGACCCGGCGCCCGGATATCACGGTGCGGTCATGGCCCCCGATCGTGTCGAAGTATATGAAGCCGTCCTTGTTGACGTAGGTGATGATGAGCCCGAGCTCGTCCAGATGGCCGGCCAGCATGAGGGTGGGGTCGCCCTTCGGGTTCAGGGTCGCGAACTGGTTGCCGATGGCGTCGCCGCGGTACTCGTCGGAATGGGGCTTCACGTGGCGCTTGTAAACCTCCTGCGCTTCGGCCTCGTAGCCCGAGGGAGAGCGGGCGTGGAGGAGCTCGGTAAGGAAGGTGGAGGGAGTGTAGGATGCCATCTTAGGTAGGCGTCCATCCTCGCCCCGGAAGCCCTCTTTCGCAACGGGGAAAAAGACCTTGGCCTCGGGCGCGGTACGTGGGAAATTGCCCCCTCAATGACAATCTATCCGGCCATAGACATTAAGGCAGGACGCTGCGTCCGCCTGACGCAGGGCCGGGCCGATGCGGAGACGGTCTACGGCGAGGATCCCGCGGCGGTCGCCGAGGGGTTCAAGGCGGCCGGGGCCTCCTGGGTCCACGTGGTCGACCTGGACGGGGCCTTCGAGGGCATCCCGCGCAACCTGGCGGTCGTTGAAAAGATTGCAGCCGTCGGCCTCAAGGTGGAGCTGGGCGGCGGAATGAGGACCAAGGAATCCGTCGACAGGGCGATCGGGATCGGCATCGCGAGAATCGTCATCGGAACGAGAGCCGCGGAGAGCGAGGCCTTCATCTCAGATCTCGTCGCGGCCTATGGTGCGAAGATCGCGGTCGGCATAGATGCCAAGGACGGCAATGTCGCCGTCAAGGGCTGGGTCGACACGACGAAGACGTCCGCCATCGAACTCGCACGGAGGATGGACGCGCTAGGGGTCGCCACGCTCATCCACACCGATGTGGGGACGGACGGCATGCTGACGGGGCCGAATTATCCTGCCCAGGAAGCGATGCTCAGGGCCGTCAAGGCCCGCGTGATCGCCAGCGGGGGAGTGAGCCGCACGGAAGATGTGGCGCAGCTGCTGAAGATGACCGCATCCTACCCGAATCTGGACGGCGTGATCGTCGGCAAGGCGATCTACGAGGGACGGGTCGACCTGGGAGCGCTCCTGCTCCTCAGTGCCGGAGCGAGTGGGTGACCTTGTGGCCGTGGGCCTTTAGATCGTCGGCGATCTCCTCGAGCGGGTAGGTGACGATCTCGGAGAGGGTGGGATGGTACCACGGCGCCTTGAGCATGTCGTGGATCGTGGCCCCCATTGAGAGCGGCGTTGTGAACGAGTGTATGAGCTCGCCCGCATCCTTGCCCACGATCTCGGCACCGAGGATGCGTCCTGTCTTGGCCGCGGCCAGGACCTTCACGAAGCCGTAGTTGGCATTCATGAGCATCGACTTGCCGTGGTCGTTGAATGGGTAGCTAGCCGAAAGATAGGTGATGCCCCTGTCCGTGAGGTCCTTCTCCTGGTACCCGATTGTCGCGAGCTGAGGGTCCGTGAAGACCACCCCGAGCAGCATGGAGTCGTCCACGGGCCTCAGCCCCTTCACCTTGGCCGCGTGGCGGCCCGCGAGCTCGCCCTGCTGTATGGCGACATGAACGATCTCATGGGGTCCGCAGCAGTCGCCAGCAGCATAGATATGGGGCGCGCTCGTCTGCTGCCACCGGTTGATCTCGATCCTCCCCCTGTCGTTTGTCTTCACTCCCGCGGACTCGAGGCCCAGGCGGCTCGTGTCGGGCTCGCGCCCAAGGGCGTTGAAGAGGTGGTCGGCGCGGCGCCTGTGGGTGCGTTTGCCGTCGCTGAACGTGACGGTCGTGCCCGTCGAGCCGGTGCTGATTCGAAGGACCTTCGTGCCGGTGTGCACCTCGATCCCTTCGTCCCTGAAGGCGGAGACGACGACCTCGGCGGCTTCCTTGGAATGGCCCTTGAGGATCTGCTCGCCCCGCTGGATGATGCAAACCCTTGTGCCGATGCGATTTAGAAATTGGGCGAGTTCCGTGGCCACGATACCCCCGCCAAGAACAATCACGCTCCTCGGCTGGAAGTTAAGATCGAGGACGTCGTCGCTCGTCCAGAACTTGGCCTGCGCAAGCCCCGGCAGCGGCGGAACGCTCACCTTGGATCCGCTCCCGATCAGGAAATGTTTGCCTCGGATCCTGCGGCCATCCGTGAGCTCGACCGTGTGCGGGTCGACGAAGTGGGCGTAGGACTTGAAAAGATCGAACTTGCCCGACTCGAGCTGCTTCACGCGGTCCTTCGCGAAGTCGGCGATGATCCTCTTCTTCCTCGCATGGACCGCCTTCATTTCGGCCTTTGCGCCGGTCACCTTGAGCCCGAAGCTGGCCGCCGTCTTCGCGAGGTGCAGCACCTCGGCCGCGTAGATCAGGGTCTTCGAGGGCATGCATCCCCTCAGGATGCAGAGTCCGCCGAGTTTAGGGGCCCCGTCGATGACGGCGACCCTCTTGCCCAGGTCAGCCGCTATCCGCGCCGCATTGAAGCCGGCCGAGCCACCGCCGATGGCGACAAAGTCATACGTTGTGGCCATGGGTCAGCGGCCTTTCTGCAGGAGCATCACATGCAGGGTTTTCAACACGATCGAGGCGTCCAGCATGAATGAGAAATTCCTGATGTAGTATAGGTCGTATTCGAGCTTTTTCAACGTGTCCTCCACGCCCGAGCCATAGCGATAGTTGACCTGGGCCCAGCCCGTAATCCCGGGCTTCACCAGATGGCGGAAATGATAGCTGGGAATTTGCCGCTCGTACTCGACCACCAAGCGATCCCACTCGGCGCGCGGACCTATTAGGCTCATGTGGCCGCAAAGGACGTTCCAAATCTGGGGAAGCTCGTCGAAGCGGGTGGAACGGAGGTATTTGCCGACACGGGTGATCCTCGCGTCGCCCAGCTGGGTGTAAGGGTCTCCGGTGCCACGGTTCTCCCTCATCGTGCGCAACTTATGGAGTTTGAAGGGGATGCGGTGTCTGCCGATTCTCGTCTGCGAGAAGAAAACCGAGCCGCCGTCGTCCAGCTTGATGGCGATCGCGGCCACGCCGATTGGAATGGCCGCCAGGATGAGGCCCAAGAGCGAGAGGAAGATATCGGAGCTGCGCTTGAGGCGCTCGAACACCGGTTCCCGTGCGATCTCAAAACCCTCCTGGAAGAGCCACACCGGGTTGATTCGGTAAAGAGGTATCTTTCGCCAGTAGACCTGGTGGAAAAGCTCAAGCGTGTAGGTGGGCGTCCCGTCGAAGTAGAGCTGCACCAGTCGGAGCGGGATGTCCGCGGGCAGCTCCTTGCCGGATTCCTTCACGACGATGGCCTCCACGGGCAGGTCTGAGTGGGTGATTGCCCCGAGGATGTCCTCGAATCCCCCGAATCCTGCGCTCGTGTCGGCGAGTATGAGGCCGTTCTTCGTTCCCATGCGCTCGCACTCGGCCTTGAAGACCTCAAAATCCTCCAGGGGGCCGACGAAGACCAGGTTCCTCTCGCCCCGCGCCACGATCGAGCCCTTGTAGAGCATTCGCCGGTAAGTGAGGGTGACCGGAGCCAGGAACCCGAAGCTAAGGAGGATCACGGCACGGCTTGACTGGAGCTCGAAACCCGGCGGGATGAACGCGAAGGTAAAAAGCAGCGTGGCAATCGCCGCTGAGAAGGTCGCGATGAAGTGGATGCTCGCGTAGTCAACGCTCAGCATGTCCGCCCGGGCCCCGTAGCCGTCGATCAGGTGCAGCGAGAAACAGAAGACCACCGCGGGCGCGAAGAGGGAGACAAACACCCATCCCGTGGGCAGCCCGCGGAGCAGGATCACCAGGTTGAAGATCAGCACTACCGAGGCAATGTCGGCCGCAAGAAGGAGCAGGGAGGTCTTACGATTCGGATGGATGATGCACCTTACTTTTTTTCCCGCATATTGGCGATTTCTAAGCTGATGAAGCCCTCGTAGCGAGCGAGGAGGATGCAGTACCGCAGTCCCTGGCGACCATCCAGGAAACCCCGACGCAACACATACTGGTAGATGAAACGGGCGGGTCCCCGGAAGGGAAGCTTGAAGCTGAGGCTTTTCAGCGTCCTGCGCCGGGTCAGCGGGTCCGGCGAGAACATCCCCGTCCACGGCGTCGTCGCTCCTGCATTCTGCCGGGCGCGGACAGCCTCGGCCTTGGCGTAGCGACGGTGTTTTTCCAGCCAGTTTTGCTCGCCGTAGATGGAGATGTCGTGGAGGTAGTTCTCGCGGAGGTTCTCAACCTTCATGGACGGGGATTCGCGCTGGCCATGGCCCACTTGGACGAACTCGAAACCAGGTGCGCGCACGAGGCGGGCTTGGTAGGCAGGATAGTCGGAGCAGTGCTTCACCCATCGTCCCTCGAAGATCATCTTCGGAGCTATCCGGAACCCGTCGAAGTCGGTCCTCGAGGTTGCGGCCTGGCACTCGGCTTCAAGGCCCGGCGTCATGCGCTCATCCGCGTCAAGGTTCAGCACCCACGCATTCGCGAAGGGGATCTGTGTGAGCGCGAAGTTCCTCTGCGCGGCGAAGTTGTCGAAGCTCCTCGTGAATACCCTGGCGCCGGCGGCTTTGGCGATGGCGACGGTCGAGTCCGTCGAGCCCGAGTCGAGGACAACGATGTCGTCGCACCCCCGCAGCGAGGAAAGGCATGCCGGCAGGGCAACCTCCTCGTTCAGGGTCAGAATGACGGCGGAGTACATTGTCTAAGCCTCCTGTTCGCGCGACCGGGGGGAAAGGCGGGCGTACTGGACGGCGCAGGAAAAGCAAAGCCACCAGGCAAGCACGACCGCGACGTTGCCAAAGGGGAACTCCATCCACGCATACGCCGCGACCAGAGCGCAGCCCAGCAGGAGGAAGAGCGACACCGGTCCGAGGTGCCTGCCTCGCAGGGACAATGCAGGGAGCGCCACGGCGGCCCCGATCAGGGCCAGGCCCGCAAATCCCAGTTCGGCGATGCACTGAAGCCAGTCCGAGTGGGCGTCGTGGTAGACGACGGGAATATGGTCCCCGGTCGCCTGCTGCGTGTTATAGAAGGAAAAGACGCTCGGGTAGCTGCCCATCCCCCATCCGAAAAGAGGCCGGTCGAGGGCCATCCTCCAGGTGTCGTGATACAGGATCGTCCGGGCCCCGATGCCGCCCCTGGCCCACATCTCGCGCAGCTGCTCCCCGGTCTTTGCCGCGCGCGCGGAGAGGAATTCACCTGCGATGAGCCACGCGCCCCATATCACGCAGGCAGCGACGGCCGCGAGGAGCAGGTTCGCCAGGGAGCGGGGGATCCGGGAAATCCGCAGCACCCGATAGATTGCCGGCGTTCCCCTCATGACCGCAAGGAACGCCAAGATCAGTACGAGAAGGGTGCACATCCTCGCCCCGCTCATCGGCACCGTAACGGCGATCAGGAAGGCCATGACGATTCCCAGGAACGAGGGCCCTCTCATCATTTCCCTCAGCTCGATGCCGCGAAGATAGCGCAAGATCAGGCCGGCGCATGCGCCCAGCATGAGGACGATGAAGGCACCCCAGTGGTTGTCATAGACAAAGGACGCGAAGAAATAATCCTGGGGCGACTTCACCCTGCCGAAGTAGAGGCCGCTCGCGCCGGTAAGCTTCTGCACCGTCCCGAAAACCGAGAGGACGAGGGCGTTCGCCGCGAGGACAGCCAGGATTTTCCTGATCACAGACCGGCTCCTGATGCAGAGGAGGACGTTGAAGCAGGAGAAATAGATCCCGTCGAAAATCCACAGCGACCTCAGGGCCGCCTCGGGCCGTGCCGCGCTCGGCTTCCACCACGGCACGTGGACCGGCATCAGGTACAGGGTGTCCCCGTGGACTATGTCCCGGAACCCCGGCGTCAGGCATGAGAGGAGCACGAGCAGATTCAATAGGCCGACGGGAATGGCCCACGCCAGCTTGCCTGGAGGACCTGTCCCTGGCCCGCCCGGGTTTAGGACGAAGGCCAGCGTGAGAAGCGGGCCTAGCGTACCGAAAACCGAGATTGGGGTCCTGACCCAGTCGGCATTGCCTCCAAAGGCCCAGGAAACACCTATAAGGAACGCGGTTGCCTGGATGGCGGCCGCCATCTCCAGTCTTTTGGAATATTGATGCAGCGGTGTGCCGCTCACGGACGGGGGGATCCCACGCCCTTCCTCAATGTGGCGTAGAAGTTCGAAAGGATGCTTGCGGGCTTGGACCAGGAGTAATCGTTGAGCGCCCACTTCCTCCCCACGGCGCCCCTCGCCTTCAGGGTCTCAGGGGCCTCCGCCGTCGCGGCCTTAAGCGCCGCTCCATAATCCGACCAGGGAACGCACCAGCCCGCACCGTTCGTGTTAAGGCCCGACCAGGGGGTCGCAGTCGTGACCAGGGCCGGGACGCCGCTCGCGAGGGCCTCCGCGATCGAGAGCCCGAAGTTCTCGCCGTGGGAGGGCAGGACGAAGAGGGACGCGACCGCATACGGAGGAGGGTGGCCGAATCCGTCGAATGCCCTGACGCGGCCCGCGTGGCCGGCGCGAAGGACGTAGGCCTCAAGCGAGGACGGCGTGTAGTCCTCCGGTATTCCGACTACAAGGAGGAGCCAGTCCCGGGGGGCGTTTTCCAGCCACGAGTCTATGAGCTCGAGGAGGCGCTTCTTTCTGTGGAATCTTGAGTAGAACAGGGCGACGGGCTTTTGGGTGCAGGACGGCACGATTTCCCTCCAGTGCGCAGCCGCGGCCTCCAGCTCCTCGGCCGACGGGATATCGACACCGTTTGGCGCCACGCAGATCGGCTGCTTGAAGCCAAGGCTCCTGATTGAGTCGGCCTCGGCCTCGCTCGTGGCGTGCCAGCCGTCGACGGCCTCGAAGGCTCCCGGGTGGATCACGGCTCTGGCGAAGGATTTCTTCCTGTGGTGGTGCCTCCAGGCCCAGGAGTCCATCATGCCCCGTGGCGACACCACGAGCGGCGCATGCAGCCGCCGGGCGGCCTGGTGGGCGTAATGAAGCGTGCGAAGCCAGATCGAATGATGATGGACCACGTCCGCGCTCATGGCGCGCAGGTACTTGCGGAGCCCGCGCGAGGAGCAGATTGAGCCAGGCCAGTCGCGGTGGAACGAGTGGATCTCAAGCGAACCGATTGAGCTCACGGATCCGCGCCCAGGCTCAGTCGTGAGCAGTTCGACCGTATTGCCTTGGCTTGCGAGCGCCTTGGAAAGGCCTAAGACGGACTTGCTTGGCCCCCCGTGGCGCACCTCCAAGCTCGGTACTATGAGGCAGGGCTTCACTCGGAGGGTTCGGGGCGCTTCTTGAGTACACTGCACGGGTTGCCTGCGCACACGGAGCTCTCGGGCGTGTCCTTTACGACGACCGAGCGCGCCCCGATCACACCCAGCTTTCCGATGGTCACACCGGGTCCGACAAAGACGTCCGCCCCAAGCCATGCATTCTCGCCAATGACGATGGGCTTGGCGACGAGCGGCATGCGCCACTGGCTGTAATCGTGGGTGCCGGCGCAAAGGTGGCAGTTCTGGCTCACGTTGGCCCCCCGATGCAGGATTATCCGCTCCAGATTGTAGATTGTGACCCTGGGTCCCACCATCGTGCGGGGCGCCAGCGTCAGCTTGGAGGGAAAAATGACCGTGGCCGTTGGGAATATCACCACCTTCGACGGTTCAGGTATGTCGGCCCCGAACATCCTGAGTAGCCTCGCGCGAAAGCCGTGCCATGGCCTGGGACTGAACCGGAAGAGCGTCGCCTGGACCAAAGCCCAGAGCAACCTGCCTGCGTTAGCGCGGGTGGTATAGGGCGTGGTGCTGCCCTGGCCTAGATAAGGTTCCTCCTTTGCCATGGATCAATTAATGCTAATTTTTTGCATCTGTCCGCGCTAAAAGAGTCAGGTCCGCCAATATCGTTCGGGTTACCTCGGGATAGTCGTAGTTCCTTGAGCGCACCTTTCCACGGGCCGCGATCTCCAGGCGCAATTGGGCGTCCGCAATGAGCCTTGCGAGGCACTCTGCGAGGTTTTTTTCTGGGTTTGCTGTGCGGTGGTCGAAGATGAGCCCTGTTCTGCCATCTTCGACCAGGTCACCGAAGCAACCAAGAGAGGAAACTACTACCGCGCAGCCCGCGGCCATCGCCTCCGCCACGGCCACCCCAAAGGTTTCACCCTTCTGCGCCAAGCTCGGGTAGCAGAACACATCCATGCTCCCGTATAATTGGGCAAGCTTCACCGGGTCGAACTCCGCGGGTACCCACTCGATCTTGTTTCCCGAGGCCTTGGCTGCCTCCGTGCGCAGGGACTGCACCCATTCCTCACCGCCACCGCCCTCCGCCACGCTGGTCGGTCCGACGATGGTGACCTTCCAGTCGGGGAGTCCGGCCTGCGACGAGAGCAGCCTTGCTGCGCCGACCAGCAGCTGGATTCCCTTCTCTGGGTGAATCCGGCCGACGAAGCCGATCGTGACCGAAGGGCCTCCTTGGCGGGATGCAGTAGAGTGCATGGCCCATTCAATCGGATATCCTATCACCTTCGTTCGGGCGAACGCCCAGCGTGGGGTGATTAGGGACGCCATCGACGAACTGGGGGCGTAGATGCGTGCGACGCGCCGGTAGAAGCCCACCTGCCCCTTGGGTGTCCGGCCGATCATCACCACGATCTTCCCGGCGCCGGGATGCGCCCATCCCAGCCAAGCGGGAAGTGTGATCGTGTTGCAGATGATGACGTCAGCCTCCGGCAACACGCTCGAAACCCTCAGCCCCCAGATGAAATCGAGGACGATGTTCGCGAACATGTGCCGGGTGTGGTCGAAACCGGGGACGCGGATATGGGTGATGCCCGATTCGATCTCGTTCACCGGAAGGCCCGGCCACTGGCGGGACACAAAAGTCACGGAGTGGCCGGCCTCGGCAAACAGCCTAGCCAGGCCATACCAGGACCTCTCGGTGGCTCCGCCGCGCAGCGGGGGCACCGGCAGGAAATAGCCCGTGACAATCGTGATCCGCATGGAACTCACCTCAGCACCGCAGCGACTGCCTCAAGCAGACCATCCGTCGATTTTTCGTAGCTATAACCGGCTATCCGCCCAGCGACGACTTGCCTTATCTGCTTCCTGCGCACGTCGGAGCGGACATCGGAAATGGCTCGGCCCAAGGCAGCTTTCAGTGCTTCCGGAACTTCCGGGTCAAACACCCAGCCCGATTCGCCATCCGAGACCAGGTCCCTCTGGCATCCGACGCGGTTGCTCACAAGGCACGGGACGCCCATCAGCATGGCCTCGTTTACCGCGAGGCCCCAGGTCTCCCATATCCCATTCGAGGGAAGCACAAAAACGTCTGCCATCATGTAGCGAGCAGGCATCTGCGTTTGGTTGGCAAAAGACAGGAATCTCACGGCCGAGGACCTTTGGGCGGTCGCTTCTAGGGCCAACTTCTCCGATCCGTCACCAACAAACACGAGTACTGCGTCGTCGCTTGCGAGCTCTAGAAACGCCTGAAGAAGAGCCATGGGCTGCTTGTCGGGCACCAGTTTTCCCGCGAACAGGATAACCGTCGCGCGGGGAGAGATGCCCAGATCGTGGCGCAGCTTCAGCGCAGACTCGGAGTTGCGCCCGTCGGCTGGATTGTAGAGCTTCCCGCTCACCGAGTGGGGGCAGAAGAAGAGCTTTCTGGCGGGAACCCCGAATCTAGCGAAGTAGTCTCTGTTCGCCGACCCGACGTAAAGGAACGCAGCCACCTGCGAAAAAAGAAGCCGCAGAGCGATGACAACGTGCGGCGCTTGCTTTGGGCGGCCGATCAGGGTCGAGTCGCCCCGGAAAATGAGGGGAACCCCGTGGAGACGGCCCCAAGCGATTGCGCGCACGTGGCTGAGCCACTTATAGCCAAACACGAGCAGGGCATCGGGCTTCCAGACAGACAACCGCCGGCCTAGGTCGGGATTGTCGAAGCCGCGGAAGGACTCGGCACCGGGGTTGCGCGAAATGTTGGGGACAAACTCAGAATCGTAGCCCGAAAGCAGGTCCATATCCCACCTGATCGGCTTTCCAAACTTAGGGTCGACCTGGTCGGTCACACCGAAATCCCATAGGTAGAATACGCGAAGACGCAGCTGCGTGTGCGATGCTATCCATTGAAACCAAGGGCTGTAATACTGTGTCGGATGCGAAAGGACGACGGCGATCCTGGCCGGACCTGGATTGCTCTGGGTCATGCCGGATCCTTGTGGCGATCGACTGCCTCATTGAAGCATTGTGCCAGTCGGCGCGTCATGTTCTCTGCTGAATACGGCCGAAATGCCGTCAGGTCGGGCGTCGGAATCTCATGCATCCGGCCGCTCATGAACCAGTCCTTCGCGACCGCAAGGGCAACCCTGTCGATGCATTCCGGCCCTGTGTACGAATGGAGGCAGCCGCATTTCATCGCGGCTGCCATCGCGAACACGGGGCTCTCTTCGTGGAATATCACCAGCAGCGGCCTGCGGGCCAGGGCGTAAGGGAAGATTTTTGAGGCGCTGTAGGTGGGATCATTCGACCCCACGGCGATAAGGCCATTCGCGTGGGTGAGATAGTAGAGTGCATCAAAATAGGGGACGCGGTAGCATTTCTCATCCACGAAATTCTCCACCCCTTCCTCGCGGGCCACAGGCATCGCCCACTCCCTTCCCAGAGGCCTTGGCGCGTAGTCCGTGCCAATAAAGTGAAACCTTATGCGCTTCGCCTCCTCGGGCGATGCGGCAAGGAATAATTTGAAAGCGCGGAAGAGAATCTTGAGTGACGTGGACATGTCGGGCCCGCAGCGGCCCGCGTAGACGAGGTGAATCAGTCCATCGCCAAAATCGACGAGTGGCTCGGAAGGCTTATGGGAGAGTGCGGCCACGAAATCCCTCTCCGCCGCGCCGAATGGGAGGAATTCCACTCGGCGCTCGTCGAACCAAGGATAGTGCGTGGCCATCGACTTGGCATATGCCTGGGAGACGGCGATTATGCCGGACGCCTTTCTTAGGACCTTAGGCTCCCTCCACTTGGCTAGCCACTGCGAGAACCCGAACTTTAGCCAACCTCCCGGAGGCTTTACGCCTGTCCGCGCATAGTAGGTGTTCACCCATGGATCCTGGTAGTCCAACATGAAGGGAACCCCGAACTTTGATTCCCATTTTGGTCCAAGTGCGAATGCGTCAAACTGTGTGGTTGTGAAAAAAATGAGGTCGAATTTCTCGTTGGACAGGAGCCGATCGCCCTCGGACCGCAGGAAGGCACCGCAGCGAAGCCAGAGGCTTCCCAAATGCGCCCAGCGCGTCGCCCTGAATGGCAATCCGCGTGTTCGTATGATGCGAATGTCCCCGGGATAAGTATTCTCCAGCGACGGTTCCAGCACGGCACCCTCGACAAGGTCGGGGGCCACCGCGAGCACGACGGGGTCCCATCCCAGTTCCCTCAAGTATGGCAGAGCCATCCTGATCCTCTGCATGTCCGGGGCGTTGACTGGCGGGAAATGGAGGCTGACCACCAGGACCTTCCTGCGGGGCAGTCTTTCTTCTAGAGCGTTCATCTCTCGAATATCAACTCGTCCGGCAACTTGAACTCGGATGTAAAATCTTCCGGGAGCACCGCGTCCAAATCAGGTGGAATCGGCCTTGTCTGTGAAGCATAGGCGTCGATCGCGGCGGCCTTGATGAATCGAAGGTCCCCTAGGTCGAGTTTCCACACATTCCGGTAGCCAGTGGAATTGCCAGCGAGAAGGAGCGGGTTTCGCCATGCCCACACGGGATACTCGAGAACACGGCAGGTAAGGGCGGTCTTCTTGATCGCCTGGTCAACAAGGATGAACGCGGCATTGTGCTCGGAGCTTCCGTCGTTGCGGGATGGAAGGAGGACCGCATCGGGCTTTATCAGGGTCAGCAACGCCGATATTCTCGCGATAAGATCCTCGCGGGCCGCGAGCGGCAGCCTTTGCAGGCTCCCGTCTGGAGCATTCAGAAAGTGCAGTTCGCTCGGGGCAATTCCTAGGAGGTGAGCCGCGGCAAGCGCTTCGCGGCGGCGTATCGCGGCAATCGCCTCGGGTCTGTGGATGGGATGCGCTGGATGCGAGGCCGCCCCGTCCGTGACAAACCCGATGTGAACCGCTCTGTTCTCGCGCTTAAGGATCGCCAGTGTTCCTCCACAGCCAAGGGCCTCGTCATCGGGGTGGGGTGCTATTGCGAGCACGGCATTCATTCCCTTCGTCGATAAGGGCCGGCTCCTGGCGGTGATCGCGAATCTGACGGATCGGCTAAGCAGCTTCCTGATAAGCCTGCGCCCGGACGGGTCGTCGGACCAGCCGCAGGTCATCGCCGCCGCGGCTCTCGATAGCGGGCTCTGGTTCGGCTTCACGGACTGTGAGGGGATCACTTGGGTTGCTCCTCCGTGCGATGGCCCATCACCGTTCGGTGGACGAATGGAGCGCTCGCCGCTATCACGATGATGAAGGACTGGAACATGGACGTGACCAGCACGCTCGCGACCATCTCAAATGAGTTCATCATGCTCATAAGGACGCTGAGCGAGAGGAATCCCTCCGTCGAGATGACGAGCTTGCGTGCCGTGCGGTTTTCGATCCATGCGAACGTCAGCCCCAAGAAGCACCCAATGATCACGGCACCCAATATAGGGCCGAAATTCCCGTATGCTTCTGCTAAGAGTCCCCATGCAATGTAGGTCTCGAGCGTGGAATTGAGGTCTTGGCGCCCGAAGTGGACATTCAACAGTATCTGTCCCTCGTGGGCACGGGGCTTTTCCGGCCAAAAAACCCTGGGCACGAGAAGGGGCGGGATGAGTGTGTACGTCGCGCCGTACAGGGGGCTTACGTGCTCGGTCTTGACCGCATCCATCACGAAAAGGAGGTTCTGTAGATTGTCGATCCTATCGAGGAGCGTCTGGTTCTGTGCCTGTGCCTGTGGCTTGCCGGAGCTCTGGTTCGGGGTATCCGCATTTTGATTCTCTACGATGGCGTCAAAGCTCGTCTCGATCCATTCGCCGTACACGGCCGGCAGCTTCTCAATCATGCTTCTGCTGTCGACTATGCCATCGATGCCCCAATAGCGCTCCCTCATGGTTGTCTTGCCCGTGTTGAGGAACGAAAGTGCAAGCAGCACAATTGTGAGATACCTCAAAGGCATCTTGCCGCTGCTCCAGAATAATCCAATCGCGACAGTAATCAGGCTTGCGGCCGCAGTGTAGAGCAGAAATTCCGACGAAGCGATCATGGCATTGAAGACAAGAAGTGCCCAAAAGCCGGCCCGGCCCACGAGCGAAATCTGCCTGCTTCCTACGGCCATAGATATCAGAAAAAAGCCGCACGCTGACATTACGGAGAGTAGAGCGCTGAGAATCGACGAGGAGCCGCTGGGCAGCATTGCCTCAAATGATGCGGTGAGATTCAAGCCTTGGAGGACCAGGTAGGCGGTGGCCGCGACGACAAGGGAGAACCCCAGTCGTTTCGAACCTCCAAGTCCGTTCTTGTTGACCTCATGGAACGCGTAGCTGACCGGTGGGGCAGGGACGAACATTTGCATGCCAAACTTCCAAGCCGCGATCATCGAGAAGTTGAATACCATGACTTCAACCCCGGCGTTCAGCACAAACTCGGAAGGGTAGTTGAGGATGACCTTGTGGCCGGCGGCTATCGGAACGCCGTAGATGATCATAGCCTGGAAAACCATGATCGGGAGCAGGGGCAATCCAGTAGCCTCAGTGCACCACAGCGCTAGTGTCAGGCAGCCGCTTAGCATCATGATCGCAAATGCCGTCGCCCCTGGCGCGTGCGAGGCTTCAAGAATCATGGACCCCGCCGCCAAGCAAATCGCCATTGGGAAAGTCCACTTCTTAATCGCCCTTCGAACGGCATCTGCCAGCGTGCCAATTTCGGTGTAGCGATCTAGTTGGTTCAAAGGAGGCCTTCGGCGATTGTGAGATTACAAGGGACAGTCGGCCAAATTCCAAATTGAAAAACCGCGGGATTTGCCTGTCGGGTGGCTCGCATGGGTCCGCGAGCCCTGTGAACTACGAGTTGAGGAGGGCGATGAATCGCTTCTTAAAATTCGAATACGAGAAGTGTCTCACCCGCTCAATGATCGCGGACATTTCCCACTGTCGCGAAAAGGCCTGGAGAATGGCGGCTGCAATCGCGGGGACGTCGCCATATTCCACGAGCAGTCCTGAGTCAGGTGAGATAACCTCAGGGACGCCCCCGGAACGCGCTCCGATGCATGGGCGTCCGTGTGCCATCGCCTCGAGGTAAACCAGGCCAAATCCCTCTCCTTGGCTCGGCAATGCGAAAACCCGGCACAAGGCAAAGTCCTGCGCCAGCTCCGCGTCGCTTCTGAATCCGGCAAATTCCACAGCACCGGGCATGTCAAGTTTGTGAGCTTTCCCCTGAAGCTTGTTCAGGCCGTCGCCACGACCCACGACCCTCAGTCGTGCCCCGGGAATGGACTTCCTGACCTCGGGCATCGCCGCGATGAGATGCTCGATTCCTTTATAGCTGTCGGAAAGGCTCAGACGTGACACAGTGAGAATTACATAAGAGTCCGGATCAGGCGGCCTAGCCGGACTCGTTTGGAGCGTCGGGTCCAGGGCATTGTAAAGCACAGCAGTCGTTTCCTTCGGCATGGGGCAGTGCTCCAATACCTGTCCGCGGGTATAGTCACTCACGCAGAGAATGCACTTTGCCCGGCGCAGGGCGGCCTTCTCAAGCATTGAAAAGGGACGCCAGACCTCGATGCCGTGAGCCACGAGATAATAAGACATTCTTGGACGTATCAGGGAGATGGCCCATGCGACAGGCAGCTGGCCAATGTGCCCGCAGACGATCTTGTTGGAGGAAAGGCCCCTCTTGAAGGCACTAAGAATGAACTGCAGCTTGCTGCGCCTGCACGCTTTCCATGCCACAAGCCTGTCCGTGCTGAACCTCTTGGCGACGCTCGTGTCGACCATGGAGTCGTTGAGTGAAATAAACTGAACGTCGTCGCGGCTTCCCGCGTTCTCGCACAAAGCCTTTAGGTAGAGCCTTAGAATCCGCGTGATGCCCCCCTCGCTTTCGAAAAGCTCGGGTGCGAGGAGGAGATATTTCACGGGCGCAAGTGTTTGGCTCTCAGGCGGAGGCTGGGGCGTTTCGGCGCCGGTTTGCGAAGTCGATGAGAACGGCCAAGCTCCAGACCCGCGACCATTCGCGGTCGTCGTTGCCCGAGAGGAAGCGATTCCAAAGAGACTGCACCGCGGCCTTTTCGAAGAATCCGCTGCTTTCGATGCTGGAATCGGAAAAGGTGTCACCAAGGAACGGCCTGAGGTCGGAACGCATCCAGATGGGAAACGGAAAGGTGAATCCACGTTTCCTGCGCTTGGACAAGCCTGGCGGCAGCAGGTCTGCGGTCGCCTCAATCAGTGCTCCCTTCGGAGTCTTCCTGTCGTTCTTAAACGAAGGGGGCTGACCCCACAACCACTCGATCAGCGGACGGTCAATGAACGGCACCCTAAGCTCGATGGAATGACGCATGCTCATGACATCGCTGTCGCGAAGAAGTACGTCGGCCATGTAGGTCCTTAGCTCCCATCCGCTGGCCATTGTGAATGGGTCGTCAGCCTCCAACTCGTTCCTAAGCGACTTGAGGCGAGGGTGGAAGGGATCGAGCAACGCCTTTGAATTCCTCAGTTCCTCGGAGAGGATTGAAAGCCGGCTGGATTGCGAGAACACGCGCCGCTGGAGAGCGGCGATTTCGTGGGCGTTGCCCGCGTGAAGCAGCATATCGGAGAACTTCCTCGCGCGAGTGCCACCTTTGTTTAGCGCCCTGGAAAGAACTCTCCGCACGGATAGCGGAAAACGTGACCATATGGCGGCTTTCGAGGAGAGAGAGGGCAAGGTCCTGAAGGACGGATAGCCGCCGAAAAGCTCGTCGCCCCCGAGCCCTGACAGGGCAACCTTAACGCCTCCCTGCTGGGCTGTCTCACTGACGTAGTACGTGTTGACCCCGTCACCTGTTGGCTGGTCTAACGCCGACATTAGCTTGTCGATGTCGCCGGCAACCTCACTTCCGCTCAGTATCCTAGTGTGATGCACCGATCCGAAGTAGCGCGCAGTTGATTCAGCCTGGTCCGCCTCTGAGAAATCGAACTCTTCGAATCCGATCGAGAAGGTCTTGAGGGCGTTTCCGCTGACGCGGGACATCAGGCCCGCGATAACGGCTGAATCCAGGCCGCCGGACAAAAACGCGCCGACCGGAACATCTGAAATGACGTGGGCCCTTATGGAATCCTCCAGCCTTTGGCGCAGACTCACGATGAATTCATGACGCGTTTGGCAAGGCTCGGCGCCCAGCCGGGCAGACGCGAACGACCAGAAGCTCTCGATCTGAATCTCGCCCTTGTCGAAAATGAGGAACTCCCCTGGGCTCAGGCTGAACACGTCCTTGTATATTGTCCTGGGCGCAGGAACAGCTAGCCAAGCGAGGTATTCCGAGACCGCGTCGGGGTCGATCTGAGCATTGCATTCACCCGAGTTGACCATCGCGTTCAACTCGGACGCGAAAATTAGCATGCCGTCAGCGTTGCGATAATATAGCGGCTTGATCCCGAATGGGTCGCGCGCCAGGAGCAGCGAACGGCTGAACGAGTCCCAGAACGCGAATGCGAACATTCCCCTGAGCCTCTTGAGGGCGTCCGTTCCCCACTGGGCGAGCGCGGCAAGGAGCACCTCTGTGTCGCAGCGGGTTCGGAATGACCATCCGCTGGATTCCAGCTCAATCTGGAGCTCCTTGAAGTTATATATGGCCCCGTTGAAAACGATCGAATACCTTCCATCGGGCGTAGTCATGGGCTGGTGCCCATTGTTGGGATCGAATATTGCCAGGCGCCGCATCCCTATCGTCGTTTCCCCGTCCGACATGATCCCCCCATCGTCCGGACCGCGATGGATCATGGCGGCGCACATCAGCTGAACCGCCCGTTCCCTGGCCTCGGTGGAGTGGCCCGGGTCAACGATTCCTGCTATGCCGCACATGGATTCTGGTTGCTTGCCGCCAAGGGTTCGGAATCTGCGGCCATTCCGAAGATACAATCGGTTTGGCGCCGATTCTCACGGAAAATAAGTCAAAAACGCCTCGTTATTTTTGTCCTGCCAATCAATCTTGGCCGACATGGCAGGTGTTGGAAAACTACTCAAAACGGCTCAGAAGATGCAGCGCTCAATGGACACGCTCCAAGCTGAACTCGGGCGGCGCGAGATTGAGTCCAGCGCCGCGGGCGGAGCTGTCAGGGTCAGGGCAACGGCCTTGGGCAACTTCTTGGCGCTTGAGCTTAATCCGGAATTTCTGAAGGAAGATGCTGGAGTGGTGGCATCTACGATTCTCGGTGCATTCCAGGATGCTGCGGGTCGCGCCAAGCAGCTGAACGACAGCGAGATGAAGAAAATCACATCGGCATTCCAGATGCCGGGAATGTTCTGATTTAAAGTGACCAGTTCCTTTGAGAAACTGCAGGGGGTGCTAAGAAAACTTCCTGGAATAGGCTTTCGCTCCTCGGAGCGAATTGCCCTCCACCTGCTGATCGGAAAACCGGGGCAACTGCAGACCCTCGTGGCTGCATTGGAGGAGGCCGCCAACTCGGTGCGGCGCTGCATCCGCTGCGGTAATCTAAGCGAGTCCGATCTCTGCGACATCTGCTCGGACCCAAGGCGGCAGCAGCAGAAGGTCTGCGTCGTTGAAACGGTTCCGGACTTGGTGGCTGTAGAGCGCAGCGGCTCTTGGAGGGGCTGCTACCATGTCCTTCACGGGAAGTTGTCTCCGCTGGGCGGCATTGGCCCAAATGACCTCAACCTCACTCCCTTGCTCCAGAGGGCCGCCTCTGGTGAGGTGGAAGAAATAATATTGGCGCTTCCGAACGACGTGGAGGGGGAGGCTACGTGCCACTACATCATGGAGCACCTTCAAGATGGGGGGAAGGTGAGCGTGACGCGGATCGGCTTCGGAATCCCAAGCGGTGGCGGAGTTCTCTATGCAGACGCGGTGACTCTGAAGAGCGCGCTGGAAAGCCGGCGGGTTGTCACACCCTGATCCCAAACCTGTTCGCAAGCCGGCGCCACCAACGGTTTCGCGCAAGCGTCGCCTTGGCCTCACTCCAGTCGACGAGGCTCTCGTTGATGTCGTGATCGCCCCGCTGTCCCTCTGGAATATCGCCCGCCTCGACCCGTTTCACCAACAGGGGCAGCTTCTCGAAGAAGTCAGCGCATCGGTATGGCGGGTGTAGCGTCCACATCCCAGGGCCGTCGCCGAGGAAATCCACCCGGTATAGGCCGCAGGACTTCATCTGTTCAGTGAACAGATGCTCCGGCAGGTCTGCCACCGGGTTACCCTCTATTTTGGCCTTAATACGGCTTCGAAGGGCAGAAGGCGGCGATGGGTGAAGCCGGCCTATGCGCTCCCTGAACCGAATCCGGTCCAGGAGAAAAACCCTCGTGCTCATGTTGTCCATCCGATGGACATGGCGAGCGTCGTTGGGCGAGGACTTGAGCTGCCTGAGTCGGCCGTCCTCCGCCGGTGGGCCCGGGTTTGGCGCCATCACGAGGATGCTGGGGTCGGATCGCATCCTGCGGACGGCCTCGCTCATCCAAGTCGGGCTCCTCCCGCCAAAAAAAATGTCCGAGTCCGTGTGGAGTACTAGATTGTTCCTGGCGGCGTTGAGTCCGTAGAAATAGGCGTAGTAGGGCCCCCCCCTGAAATCCTTGGCCGGGACTTTAGCGCCCCCGAAGAATTCGGCTGAGACACGGCGTTGGCTCTCCGCTCCGTAGTCGATTTCCGCGACGCGCGCCCCTGGGACCGAATGGGCGATGGCCATGATGCGGTCGCGGCCCTCTTCCCAGTTCGCGGCAAACCTCCCTGAGCTCCTGTGCAGGTCAACCGTTAGCAGGATCTCCGACACTTGCCCTCGCCATGCCGAAACCTGATGGGGCAGAACGTGCTGCGCCACCCGCCAGTCCGATGGAGCGAGGTTGATCTGGAGGGTGACATTTTCCTGAAGTGCCTGCGTCATTTAGTCGGAATCTCCAAACTTAGCGACCGCTCCACTGCCGCCAGAAGCACCGGGGCCGTCTTCTCCCAGCAATATCGGCTTTCGGCTCCGGTCCTGGACGCCCTGCCCATCGAGGCCATCCGTTCCCGGTCGGCGACCAAGGCATCCAGCGTCCGGGCAAGGGCGACAGGATCGTCGAGCGCAATGGCAAGTCCACAGCCGGGAGCGTTCTCGAGAACCTCTCGTTGCCCGGCCGTCTCCGTCGCCAGTATCGCAAGTCCGGCGTTCATGTATTGGAAAATCTTGTTCGTGGTGGTAAGGTACCGGCTCTCCGGAAGTCGAGGTTCGAGTGCTAGGCCGATGTCGTGCCCCGCAATGACGCGGGGAAGTCTCTCTGGCGACGTGATCGGCAGAAAACTGAGCGAGCTCTTGCGGCCTTCGGGTACGAGGCCCCTGAGCCTTGCCTCGTAGGACGGCGACACGTCGCCCAGGAGACACACGCGGCTGGGGCTGTTTGTCAGGGCCCATCCGGACAGGAACTCTTCGATGCCGCGGCCTTCGCCAATCGTCTGGGAGAACCAGAAGAATGAGGGCGGGTTGTTTCGCGGCACCGGCGGTTCTTCCGCCTGCAGGGGAAACGTGTTCGGCACGACGACCGGCATTTTGCCACCATATGCCCCGTGCAGTGCCGCAGCCATCGCCGCCGAGGGCGCGGACGTGTACACGGATCGCTGCATAAGCTCGCGCTCCGAAGCGCCGATCAGCCGCAGCGGCCGGCCCGACTGTGCTGAGGGAAGCAGGTCATGGGAGTGCCAGTCTTCAAAGTCTGCGGCAACTCGGCGTCCGTTCCTGATCAAGTCGCATCCAATGCAGAATGGCAGCTCCGTGTGGACAATGGTCAGATCTGCCGGAATGCCCATGGCGAGACTGCGGAGCGCCCGGAAGGGGCCAAGGGCCGTTGGAGATTCCCTGCCCGCCGGAATCGCCCGCCGCGCCCGCCACGACTCGGCCCTCTCCGACAAAGCAGCAAACATGGCGAGGGGGCTGCTCGATACTCGGTCAAGGGAGCGCACCTTGAACGGAGCGCCGGCCAGCAGCTCGCGATCAAAATCTTCGAAACGCTTGATGTTCGCGATGGTCGCCACAGTTACTTCATGGCCAGCCTGGCCGAGTGTGGTGGCCTCCTTGAGAACCCGAGGGTTTCGACAAAGCGGCCCAGACGTTACAATCAGGATTCTGGGCATTGCGTTTGCGTCAGGAAACTCAACCGAGGCGCCGTCGCAGGATCTCGACGAAGTGAGACGAGCATTTCTCGACGGTGAGGTTATCCATAATGTAATCGCGCGGAGCGAATGCGCCGCGCCTCACGGAATCCACGAAAATGGGTAACTTCGCCTCGAATTCCCCGAAGTCAGCAAAGCGCGCCCCGCACCTCTCGTCAAAGTACGGGACGGACGTGGTAGGAAAGTCCACGTCGTTCCATGCGCTGCGTTCTGGATCAAGGCATCTTCCCGGGTCCCACGCGAAAACGGGAACGTCGCAGGCGAGCGCCTCGCCGCTCGCAATGCCTTGGCTCTCGTGGCTTGAGAGGAATATCATCGCCTTTGACGCAGCGAGCGCGGCGTGAAAATCAGCCGGTTCATAGAATCCGTAATGCAGGGTCGTTGAGCTGAAGCCCAGCCGCGCAAGAAGCGCCGAAATGGGAGCAACCAAGGTCTGGTCGTGGTGTGCCCTGTCCCACCGGATCTTTTCGTAAATCAGAAAATCAAAGGGCCTCGAACTGGCCGGGGAGGACGGTAGCCACTGTTCCGTATCTATGCCGACGGGCCACACATCGCAGCGGTCGGGCCCGAAATAGCGCCTGTAGACGTCAGCGGCCCACTCACTGTGCTGAAGATAGCTGACCACGGGATAGTCGTTGAAGAGAGTGGGCCACTCGGACGGATGCGTCATGAGCCCGATGCCCGCCACCAACGGCTGCTTAGTCTTGTAGGAGGACAGGCATTGCCGTCCGCGGCCGAGGACGGCTGGCATGTCGTCCGGCCTCAGCCTAGAGTAGGGCATGTTCAGCTCGTATGCCATGCCTAGTCTATCCAATCCGAGGCACAAGTTGATCACCACCTTGTCGAGGCCACTAGGTCTTGGCCGGCCCCGTAACAGCCGCCTCACGATGGGACGAATGAACCGGTCGCCGGGTATCCATCGATCCCGTTCCGGTTCTCTCAGGTAGCTAAGGCAGATTCGACCCATAGTCTAGGGCTGGGGATTGGGGGTATTGGGCGGTTTGGCGCTTGAGTGAGCCGAATGCATGATCGTCCGGGTCCGATTCAAAGTGAATGGAATTCTAGGTGGCGGATCCGCCAGCCGACGGCGAGCGTGGAGCACCCTCGAAGAGGTTGAGGAACCACGCGCGGATCGGAGGCTGGAGGGTCAGCTCCAAGAGGGCGGCAAGTAAGAACGAGGTGGCACAGCACCCGGCCGCACAGGCGAGTGCGACAAGAGGCGACAGGCCCAATCCCGCGAGCGTGAATCCAAGGACGAGGATTGGCATGTGGACGGCGTAGAGGCCGTATGAGAATGAGCCGACGCGCTCAGCCAACGATAACCCGCCATCAAGCTTTGCGATCCACACAACGATTCCGGCAACCGTGAAAAAGAGGACTGCGGCCCAGCGTGGCTCGGCAAGGGGCTCATGGCCGGCGAACACCACGGCGCAACTAAGGAGCGCAGCACCAAAGGAAAGGAACGGCCAGGCCCAGGCGCCCATTGGCCGACGTTGCGCGGCCAGCATAACCAATGTGATGCAGCCGGGAAGGAGCGCAAAGTCTCCGCAGCTCAGCCAGCTCCTCTGGGTGCCCGAAAAATGAAAGTGCCTTAGGACCGCAGTGAGGACTGTCGCGTGGTGCACCGCGTGAAGCCACGATATGTGCGACCATATCGAACCTGCCCTGACCGTGCCGGCAGCGGGCGGGCTGCGCGAGATCAGCAACCCGGCCAGCCAGAAAACGACACCCGTCGCATGGCTCATCCAGAACGCGGGGACTTGGGAAATGCGCTCCCCCGCGAAGCTGACCGCGATCCCCGAGCCCAGGAACAGCGGTATTGTCGAAGGCCACCTCCACCAGACCACGAAGAGTAGGTAATAGAGGACCTCGTAGTGGACGCTCCACAGTGGCTGGTTCCCCGCAAGGAGCTGTACGCCTGTCGGGTTGCCCGGATCCATGTTCTGAAGGAAAAGCCCGTTGCCAAGGAGGTCCCAAATGGGGGCATGTGTGCTTGCAGCGAACCCCAGCAGGACTCCTATGATGTATATCGGTTCTAGGCGAATGAAGCGGCGCAGCCCGTACTTTTTCACGGCGGGCGCCGACCAAGGGCCCCTGTTGGTGGCGCCGATCACATATCCGGAAAGGGTGAAGAACAGCAGGACGGCGGCTCGGTGTGCCTGCGCCGCGGCCATCCATTCGACGTAGGGGACTCTCCGCAGGGCGTTGAGTCCAAACGTGTGGTACGTCAGCACCGAGAGCGCAGCCCATCCCCTGATGCTGTCGAGGAGTGGCAGTCGGGCGATGGGTCCCCCCTTGGTTCCTTTCATACGGGCTCCATGCAGCCGCGGAGCTCCTTCTCATAGGCCGCGGCGCACTGGACCAAACTGTAGTGCCTCATGACCTTCGCGAGGAGGCTCGCGCCGGTGGCGACCCGCTCGGCGGGATGGCCGAGGAAAAATTCTAGGCGGTTCGCTAGGCCTTCCGCATCGCCCTGCACGAACCAGCAACGCTCATTCTCGATGCCGACGATCTGCGGGAGGATTCCGGCATCGCTGACAATGGTTGTGGTCGAGCAGGCCATGGCCTCGACGGCAGCAAGTCCAAAGGACTCAGGCCCCTGTGTCGGCACAACGACGATGTCGGCCGCAGCCAGGAAGCGCTCGGGACGATCCGTGGGCCCCCTGAGGGAAAAGGTATCGGGTCCTAAGCCGGCGGCGGCCGCCGCAGCGGTTAACTCCACCGCCTCTTTGCCTGGGGCCGCCCCTATCAGCACCAAGTGGAAAGCCATGCCCCGGCGTTTAAGGATTGCGGCTGCCTCCACGAGGCAAAAGACACCCTTTTCCCGGACAATTCTTCCCATGTAGACCACCAGCGGAAGATCCGGGTCAAGTCCCAGGTCCAAACGCAACGCGGCCCTTTCCGGGACGGGCTTGAACCGCTCAAGGTCCACACCATTGGGAATGACCTTGAGGCTGGCCGAAGGCCACCCTGCCGCGGCGCAGATGGCCCTCATGTGCTCCGAGGGGGTGACGATCGCGCCGACCCGAGGCATTGCCCATTTGTAGAGCCGCGTCTGTGGCGTGTCGCCGAGCCCGATGTGGATGAGGCTCGGCGTGCCTCCCAGAAATCGCTCGGCGGCCAGCAGCGGCACGTAGCCCAGGTGGGAAGTGAACAGGACATCGATGGCATGGGTCCGAATAGCCCGCCTCAGGTGCCTCAGGCTCGCGAGGGCGGCTGAGGGCCTCCGCAGCGCGATGGGAACCACCGGGGCGCGCGTGCAGCTATCGGTCACCTCTCTGAAGGCGCCCACCATGTCGCCCTCGGCTTCGTAAAGCAGGTGGGTGCTGTGCCCGTCGCGCCTCATCTGCGTGCATAGTGAGAGACTCATCCTCTCGGATCCCCCGATAAACCTTGGCTGCTGTTCAATGAAGAGGATGTTCACAGCGCTTGGTTCATTTTCCGATCCCAAGGAATTCGGCGACACGCTCGATGCTCCTTCTGATCGAGTGGTCGGCCAAGGCGCGCTTCTGGCCCGCTTTCCTCAGGCTCATGCGATGGGCCGGGTCGGAGACGAGGCGACTGGACTTCTCGACCAGCTCCGATGCCGAGCGGTACGTTTCGATCTCGCTCCCGATGTCGTAGAGGTCGTCGAGGCCGGGAGCCCATTCCGTGAGGTAGCATGCACCCAGCATAGGGGCCTCGATGTCACGAAGTCTGGAGTAGGCGCCGGGCCTGGAGAACGGATGCCGGAAGCTGGGGTACCTGTTGATCCCGAGAACAACTTGCGCCTCGCGGGTCGCCTTGAAGTAATCGTCGCCCAAGAGTGCGGGCTTGGCATGGGACATTGTCCAGGAAAACGCCGGACGTGGGCGCCTCCGATAGGTCTCCCTCATGACTAGGCCGCGCGGCCCCTCCTTTCGAAGGAAGCCCACCAGGTTCGCGAGCTTCGCGGCCCGGCCGATTCTCCCGGGCGACGCCGTGCCTGTCCCAGGCGCCCAGCCTGAGCCGTGCAGGCTGAGGGAAAGGCCGAGCCCGACCGCCTCGTCGAGCAGCGCTTGGCGAAGATCGTCATGGGATCCTACAAAGAGGACTTCCGCCTTCTCGGTGTCGGGCACTGTCCTCATCGCCGGGCTCGTCCACATGGGCATGGGCGCATAGAGTTGCGGCAGGCCCGCCGCTGAATACATCGGCCTCGCCTCTGATTCCGGTACCCAGTGCAGGTCGAAGTCCCGGTAGGCGGTGGGGATCCTCGTGAATTCCCTCACGTTGTCGCAGAAAAAATTTACGCAGGGGATTCCGAGGTCCCTAATCTGCCTGACCGCCTGCGGATCAACCTGGTCCGGAAAAAGGTAGCCGAGGAAAAGGTCGATCGGCCTCCGTGCGTGCTCCCGCTTGAGGTACGATATCGTGGAGGACCACGTGCGGTCGAGCCATGCGGCGCGGGTGTCGCCGAGGGCGGTCAGGCCCTCGGCCCAGTCAACGCCCGGCGCCTCAAGCACCTCATGCCCTGCCTCGGCGAACGAACCCTTGAAATAGTATTCCCAGAAGGCGTACGCAGGCACCTCGTGGCGCCTCAGGGCCTGCTGGCAGCTCAGGAAGATGCGCATGGTTGCTGGATGGTGCGGCCGGTGGGACCGGCAGCCCCGGTTGCATTGCAATGCGCGCTCATTCGCTCACAGCCTGGTTCGTGAAGCTTCCGTAGTTGCCCTCCACTCCCAGAGTTCCAACGGCGCGCAGCTTCAGGCCAAGGTTTCGGATCGCCCTGTAAGCCGCGTGCTCCAGGGAGAGGGTGCTCGGGTCGCTGTAGGCGTACCCGTCCCTCTCCGGCCGGAGCGAGTTGCCAACGATCCTTATCAGCGAGCGGGCGCCCATGATCCGAGCGGGTTGGGCATACACCTCGTCAAGCGCCCGGCCCCAGAATCTAAGGGCGACCGCCTTGTTTCGCAGGAGGTAGGCCCTTGTCGAGAGCGTGTGGGTGCGACCCTCAGGGTAGATCTTGCCCGCAATGTCGTCGTCACCCTCGATGCGCAGCTCGCTTGATTTGTTGAGTAGGTAGCGGCCCGATATTTTTATGATCGGCTCGTCCTCCGGGAGGAGGTCCGCGACCGCGAGCAGCAGCCACTGCTCACCGACCCCCTTGTTTCCGAAGACGGGATGCCTGAGGTGAATGACCTCGGCGGGGCCCAGCTGTCCCGGGCGCTCGGCTAGCCAGCTTCCTGGAGAGTTGTCGGCCACCAAGACCCTTCTAGCCCCGAAGGCGACAAGCGAGGCCACGGTGGCCTTGGTCTGTTCCAGCCGCTTCTCGGGGGAAAGCGTCGTGCGCAGCCCGTCATGGGTCGGCAGCGCGCTGGGAGCGACGGTCGATGACACGACGGCGATCATGGCCTCGGTCCCCTCCATTTGCGATTGTCCCATCCGCAGGCTTGCAGCACCTTCCGCTTCCCCTCGACATTGCGCCGCCACGCGAACCACTTGAACAGCTTCTGGCTTCCAGCGTAGAGACGCCGGAACACCCGGTTGCGGCTCTCCTTTCCATGGCGAGCCTCGAGGAGGACCAGGTCCCTCTTCCAAGCCTCCCGCCATTTCTCGGCCTGGCTCTTCGTCTCGGGGTGGACACGGTAGAGGCCCAGGGGCTGCGGCAAGTACTTGAGTCGGCGACCCGGGATAAGGCGCCGCCAAAGCTCGCCGTCGATGTTGCAGTTCATCTCCGTCCAGATTTCGCAATGCACGGACCTCTTCCAGAAAATGGCGTGCGAGGAAACGATCCCGCCGAACTGCAGGAACGGCTTGATCACCCAGTTTGCCTCCCAGTACTCGGTGACCTGTTCGCCCTCGAACGTCGTGAGCGCATCCCCGTAGACAATGTCCGCGCCAGACCTCCTGAAGGCCTCCGCGACCGCCCTCAGTGCGCCGGGCAGCTGCATGTCGTCGCTGTTGATCCAGCCGAGGACGTCGCCCTTGGAGAGGGCGAAGCCGTCATTGATGGCCGCTCCCTGCCCGTTGTCCTTGGCGGACTGCCAGTGCGCGAGGTGCGCCCCGTACTTTTTCAAAATCTCGACCGACTCGTCGGTGGAGCCGCCATCCATCACGATGCATTCAAAGTTGGGATAGTCCTGGAGTAGGACGGAGCGGATGCATTCCTCGAGGAACTGGCCCTGCTGGTAGCTCGGGATCACGACGCTGATCATGGGCCAGGCCCGATCCCCGGGGAGCGGGGCCCTCGCACTGGGCGCGACCCACGGCCATCCCCCTTTTCCTTCGGGCGGGTCCGGAAGGCGTGTGGCGGCGAGCGTCTTTGTGGGTTCCATTCGGTCTGGGCGCTATTGCATCCCGACGTTGGCGTATAGGGCGTCCGCCCACTGGACCGATTGGCCGGAACCAGCGAAGCCTGCAACCTTTCGGAGCTCGAACCCAGCCCGAACGAGGAACTCGTGCACCTCACCCCACAGGGGCGCCCCGGAGTAGATCGGATCGATTGAAACCTCGCTGTATATCCAGCGCATGTCCCTTAAGCGCTCGCTCGCCCCTTTGAGCACGGACAACTCGGCCCCCTGACAGTCGAGCTTTAGGAGGTCGATGGTGCCGGGATGACCCGAGAGGAGGTCCCGCAGCGTCGTCATCGGCACCGTGACCTTTCTGCGCCCCTCCTCGAAGCCGAAGGAGGAGAGGTGTCCGGGCTTGCACTCAAAGAGAGACGAGGCCGCGTCGAAGTCATGGACGAAGAAGCTAACGTCGCCGTTCTCCTGTCCGAGGCAGCTGTGCACCACCTCGAAGCGTTCGAGCCCGCCGAATTTCCGCTCCAGGCCCTCCGCGTGGGCGGGATTGGGCTCCACAACCCAGATCCGCCTCGGCCTGTAGATGAAATCCAAAGCCTCCGAGACGAGACCAGCGTGGGCGCCGACGTCGACAATCGTAGAAAGTCCGGGCGGAAGTGTCTCGGCCAGCTCCATCGCGGCATATGCCATGTTCCTGTCGCGCATGCCCTGCCACCACTGGCCGAAGCCGTGAGCTGGGATCCTCCCAGCGAGGAACCTGACCAGCCGAAGCTTCTTTAGGAAATAGCTCATTTCCCCGTGCCCGGCCTCGCCAGCGGGACCGCGGGAACACCGGCCACCACCTCGCCCTCGCGGACGTCCTTCGTGACTACGGCGCCGGCCCCAACGATAGCGTTGTCCCCGATCGTGACACCGGGCAGCACCACGGCGTGGGCTCCGATCCACACATTTCGCCCGATGCGCACAGGCTTGCTCACCAGGCTGTGCGCGTACGTCCCTGAGTCGGTGGAATGAGTCAGGGAGGTAATGGCCACGTGGCTCGCAATCAGCGTGGAGTCGCCGATTGTCACCTCACCCGAGGCCCAAATGTGTGTGAACGCGTTTATCGACACGTCATTGCCCACGCGCAGCCGTTCCGCCCCGTTGATGACCACGGGCCATTGGATGGAAACACGTTCGCCGCACGAGGCGAACTGCCTGCGAAGGGCGTCCACCTTCATCGCATGGATCCACCTGTCGAGCCTCAGGATGGCTCGTCTCCAGGCTGGCACAGCGTTGCTCATGGCATCCACTCGGCATCGAGTGATATTCGGCCGAGGCGTTGGTCGAACGCCTTCCCATCGCTGAAGCCGGGGAGTACCTCGAACGTCTCGGCAAATTCGACCCAGTCGTGAAACTGCCGGTAGGCGTCGAAGATCCCCGCCGATACCATGTACATGCCCGGTGCGAACGGGTTCTTGAACTCGACCGAGATCACTCTCGTGCCCGCTCCCGGCTCGCTCTTCGCTCCGGAATCCGCCTGGAAGCTGGCCGCGACGCATTCTCCGTCGTCCCCGTAGATGAGGATGAAGCACTCCAAGCCGCCGGCCTCGGGCTTTGCCTCTAGCTCAATCTCGATTCGGATCGTGCCGAAGATCGGGAAGACCGGGATTGCGCCGCCTTCGCCGAGAAGGCGCAGATGCGTGATCCGGGCCGCGCCGTCGCCGCCAACGTGCTTGTACTCAGCCTTCGTCTCCTTTGGCTTCGTGTAGGCTGCGAGCGCCTCGGCCGTCGGCCCGTCGAACGCGACCCGGCCTTGCTCCAGCAGTATGGCCCTGGAGCAAAGCTGCCTCACCGACGCGAGATTGTGACTGACGAAGAGGACGGTGCGGCCCTCCTCGGTCGAGACCTCGCGGATCTTCCCAAGGCACTTGCGCTGGAAGGCCGAGTCGCCGACGGCCAGCACTTCATCCACGATCAGTATGTCTGGCTCTAGGTGGGCGGCCACCGCAAAGGCCAGGCGCACGTACATCCCGCTGCTGTAGCGCTTGACCGGCGTGTCCAGAAAGCGGCTGACTTCCGCGAACTCCACGATCTGGTCGAACTTCCTCGTGATCTCGGCTCGCGAAAGCCCGTGGATCGCCCCGTTCAGGTAGATGTTGTCGCGCCCGGTCAGCTCGGGATGGAAGCCCGTTCCGACCTCGAGGAGGCTCGCGATCCGACCGCGGAGGGTGATGCGTCCTTTGGTCGGCTCGGTGATGCGGGAAAGCACCTTCAGCAGCGTGGATTTTCCGGCGCCGTTCCTTCCTATGATTCCGACCACCTCGCCGGCCTTGAGCTCAAAGTTGACGTCCCGGAGCGCCCAGAACTCTTCGCGCGTCGGCTTGGTGTTCCACCGCAGGCGGCGCCAGACCAGCCTCGCACCGTGGTGCACCGCGTCCCTTACCGTCCTTTGTCCGGAGAGGTGACTTATGCGGTACAACTTCGAGAGGCCCTCGACCTTTATGGAGAAATCGCTCATTCTAGATGTCGTCTGCGAAAGTTTTCTCGGTCTTCCGGAAATACCATATCCCGGTCGAGAGCAGGACGGCAGCCCAGCAAAGGGAGGGTATGAAGCTGTTCCAGGAGAAGGCCTCGCTGTCGCCGAGCAAACTCCAGCGAAACGCGTCGATGACGCCTGTCATCGGGTTGATGGCCAGGATTTCCTTGAAGCGGTTGAGGTAGTCGGTCCTATAGCCAACGGGTGTCGCGAAGACGCCGATTTGCAGGAGGAAGGGCACTAGAATCCTGAAGTCGCGGAAGCGCACCGTCAGCGCGCAAAGCCACAGGCCGGCGCCGATCGCGAGGACGAGCGCCAGGGCGATGAATACCGGCAGGAGGAGCGCATGGAACCCGGGCATCGTCTTTGTCCACACCGCAGCGATGACATAGATCCCAAAGACAAAGAGGAAATCGACAAGGGCAACGAGGACGCTGGAGAGCGGGACGACAAGGCGCGGGAAATACACCTTGGAGACCAGTTGCGAGCTGGCGACCAGGCTGCCGGAGGTATTCGAGAGCGTGTTGGCAAAAAGTTGCCACGCGAGCTGGCCGACCATGACGACGATGAAGTAGGACTGTCCGCCCGATGGCATCTTTGCCACGCGCCCGAAAACAAACCAGAACACCACGACCGAGGTGAGCGGCTGGACAATCGCCCAGCCGGCTCCCAGCACGGTCTGCTGGTAGCGGACTTTCACGTCCCGCCATGCCAGAAATCCAAGGAGCTCGCGGTATTTCCACAGGTCCCTCCAGTAGCGCCCCTCCATGCGCCCCGCCTCAAGCACGAGTTCTTCGCGAGCGTTGCTGGAGTTGGTTGTAGCGTGATTGGTCACCTTCGGACGTGTGAGACTCAAAATCGGGGGTAAAGGGCTGCACAGTTCTAGAGCGTCTGTGTTCCTATGTCCAAGGCTCTGTGACTGGGTAACTACTTATTCCTCCGTCCTGTTATAATGCTTCGGAAGAGGTGATTTGCGAGCAAATGAGGTTGCTTGCGCCCATGAAGTTTTGCCCGCCGCCTGCCGCGCACCCATCTGGTTAGTGTTTGACGGGACGCTAGTACCTTGCAGCTTCTTGGACATCTTTCGTCCCCAAGGGACCCCGTTTGCGGGTGTAGTATAACGGCTATCACGTGAGCTTCCCAAGCTTGAAATCGGGGTTCGATTCCCCGCACCCGCTCCAATTTCTCCAGCCGACGGCCGAGTGGCTTTAATCGCGCT